>QWCN01005284.1_pt1 | contig 12869 bp, 10 predicted proteins | sample 1972711 | NCBI WGS metagenome assembly QWCN01 (sample SAMN09866707, study PRJNA288562) | Human gut metagenome isolate term1_stool, whole genome shotgun sequencing... | isolation source: gut | host: Homo sapiens | place: USA: California | reverse complement strand
CGGCTGCTCCGGCTGCTCCGGCTGCTCCGGCTGTTCCGGCTGCTCCGGCTGCTCCGGCTCGGTCGGCTGATTCGCGTCGATCTGCGCCATCAGCGCCCGCGCCGTTTCCTCGTCCACCGCCGTCATCTGGTTTGCGATGACGTAGAACTCGGCCTTTGTCCGGTAATCCGTTCCGAAATACCAGAGCACGCCCGCGTCATCCGTCGTGTAACCCGTGACCGTCAGCACGTCGGCGGCGTTCGGGGTGTCCGCCACGTCCCACGTGTTGGCGCTGTTGAACCACGTCGCGCCTTCGCCCGCCGCGATCACATACGCCGGGATTTCCGGCTCGCTCGGCTGTTCCGGCTGCTCGGGTTGCTCCGGCTGTTCCGGCTGCTCCGGCTGCTCGGGCTGCTCCGGCTGTTCCGGTTGTTCCGGCTGTTCCGGCTGCTCCGGCTGCTCCGGCTGTTCCGGCTGTTCCGGCTGCTCCGGCTCGGTCGGCGCGGGCGTTTCGAAGCCATACTGCCAGAGCGCGTTGTCGGCCTCCTCGCCATCCATCGGCGCGGCCGTCTCCGCGGGCAGCACGGTCAGCACGCCGCCGGGGATCATGTCGTTCACGATATCCAGCCGCTCGTCAATCGCGCCCGCAAAGCCGCTCTCCAAAAGCGGCATTTCGGCGTACAGCTCGCCCGTTTCACTCACCAGTTGGAGCTGAGCCGTGGACAGCGAGGCGATTTCGTCGTCGCTGAGCATGCTTTCATCCACCCAGTAAACGGTGTTGCCCATCGTGTTGGTCACAGGCGTGACAGGCAGAAGGCTCATCGTGCCATCCGGCTGCGTGATGACGATCTGCACCGTCAGCAGTCCGCCCTCCGGCGTCATCAGCTCCTGCGCGCTGGCCAGCGGCATGGCCATCATCAGGATGGCGCAAAGCGCGAGGGCTGTCAGCCTGCGGATGATTTGCTTCATGTTGTATCCTCCTTTACAGGTGAACCAAGGGCTTACGCCCATGAATCGCTGTGTATGATCCTCATTTTAAGGCGGGAAGCGCCGACTGTCAACCTCGCGAGCCGTTTTGGCACGGATTCACAGCCGCTTCCTGCGTATAAGACGAATGAAAAGCAGGGATTCTTCCCCGGTTCAGAGAATTATCCTGCAAAATCCGTTTTTATTTTCGATTTGGGAGGTTTTTGGATATGGTTACGATTGATGCGACCCATGACGACGCGCTCCGCGAGGTTCCCTTCGCCAGGGAGACGATTTACGACGGCCACATTCTGCACGTTGAAAAGTGGCGGGTCACCTGCCCCAACGGCCGCGAGGCGCCGCGCGAAATCGTGGTGCACAAGGGCGCGGCGGCCGTCGTGCCGGTGTTTGACAACGGCGATACGCTGCTGGTTCGCCAGCACCGCGTGGCCGTGGATCGCGTGACGCTGGAAATTCCGGCGGGCAAACTGGACAGCGCAAGCGAAGATCCGCTGGATTGCGCGACGCGCGAGCTGCGCGAGGAAACCGGCCTTTCCGCCGAGCGCATGACCCATCTGACCACGCTTTTGACCACGCCGGGGTTCTGCACGGAGAAAATCGCCGTCTATCTGGCGCAGGGGCTCTCTCAGGGCGACACGCACCCGGATGAAGACGAGTTTCTCGGCCTCGTCCGCCTGCCGCTGGAAGAGGCGTTTGAAATGGTCATGCGCGGGGAGATTTGCGACGGCAAGACCATCTGCGGCCTGATGATGGCGCGCGAAATCGTCGCGCGGCAGAAGGCGTGAGACCGCTGACGCGCTGGCGCATCCGCGCGCCCCGGCTGCCCGAGCGCCTGACGGAGAACGCGCCGCCCGACGAGGCCTTTCATCTCCCCGGCGCGGACGCGCTGAGCGCCTTTGCCGACCTGCTGGGCGCGCCGCCGGAGGGCAGCGCGGACGACGCGCAGGCGGTGCAGGAGGCCGATTTTCCCCTGCACGCCGCGATTCCCGGCGACGTGGGCGGCGCGGTCGAATTGACGTATGCGCTGGATTTCGGCGCGCTCTGCGCCGACGACGCGGAACTGACGCTCGAATTGGTGCGCGGCAAAGGGCGCGTGCTGGCGGACGATGTGCCCCTCTGCGCGTTCCAAAATCCCAAGGACGGCCTTGTGCGCGTGCCGCTCGCCCACGCGCTGCACGCCGGGCGCAGGCAGACGCTCCGCCTGTGCTTTGACGCATCCCGTCCGGCGGGCGTGCTCGGGCCGGTCTGCCTGCATCTGACGACGCGCGCCCGCCTGCGCGATATCGCGCTCTGGCCGGATGCGCAGACAAAGACCGTCCGCCTCCGCGCGGCGCTCTCCGCGATGGAGACGGGGCGCTTCGTCCTCCGTGCGCGCGCCGCCTGCGCGGGCGAGGCGCTGCCCGTGCACGATCTGCCCGTCTTTCTGACGGCGGGCGAACCGCAGACGGTCGAAATGACCCTGCCCCTGCCGGGAAAACCGTTCGTCCCCGGCCAACCGACGGATGGCCCCTCCCTCCGCGTTCAGCTCCTCACGCCGGGGCGGCACGGCGCGCTCTGCGACGAGCTCACGCTGCTGTGCGGCTATTCCGGCGCGCCCGCGAAATACGATATTCCGCTGCTCCCCGCCGAATGTCTCGATCCTGACGCGCTGCTGGCGCGCATCGGGCGGCTGCGTCTGCCCGGCGTTCGGCTGGACGTGCCCGCGCCGGATGCGTTTTACCGCGCGATGACGCTTTCCGGCGTGTCCGTCCTGCATCCCTTTGCGACGCAGGCCCTGCGGGAGCGGCTGGCGCGCCATGCCTGCGTCGTCTTCGGCGACGCGCCGCTCCCCCGCATGCGCAGCCTGCCCGCGCTGGATGCGTGGCTGCTCTGCGGCCTGACCGCCTGCCCGCGCACCCCGCCCGCGGACGCCACGCCTGCCGAGCTGCTTCTCGAGGCCGCCGGGCGCGAGCTGGACGCGCAAAGCCCAAACATCGCCGCTGTGCTGCTGTGGCTTCGCGCCGTCCGCATCCGGCTGCTGGCCGAGGCCGCGCGGCAGGGGCGTTTTTCCGGCGCGCTCTGCCCGCCCGGCGTCTGGCAGGATGAGGATGTATTCGCCGCCCTGCAAACCGCGCTCGCGCCGACGCACCTGAGCGCTCTGCCCCTGTGCGGCGCGTGGTTCGCGGGTTCGGCCTTCAGCGCGTCGGTCAGCGCGTTCGTCGATGCGCGGGACGCGGACGACGCGCTGATCGCCCGCGCGTGGCTCGAGGATGACGACGGCAGGCGCCTTGCGACGCTCAAGCGCCCCTGCCCGCCGCGCGGCGGCGAAATCGGCATTTTGGAATGTGCCCTGCCGAGCGCCGCCTGCGTGCTGACGCTGTGCGCCAGCCTTTCCAAAGGCGCGGAAATCATCGAGCAGAGCCAGATTCCCGTCTACGTCGGCGTAAACGGGATGCTGGAAGCGGCGTTTTAAGCGCCAAAACAAATGGGCGCGCTTTTCGCGCGTCCATTCATTTTTTCCGATCAAAGCAGCCCCTCAAATAACCGTTTTCCCGAAACCGCATCGTACACAGCCAAGCAGAAGTCGATGTCTCCCTTTCCTGCTGTCTGAACGCGCCACACGGGGCAAAGCTCATAGCTAGCCTTCGTTCCCGTTCCGTGCCGAATGCACAGATTCATCAGACGCATTTCAAATTCTTCCGAATCGCTTGCGTACGGATTGTTTTTTAAATCTTCACGAGCGATTGCCTGAATGGCTGATTTGGGAAGCGCATCTGCCTTCCGAATATCGCTCAAATCAAATGCGTAAGCAAAATCCAAAAAAACAAGTCCTTCTTTAGATAGTACAAGACAGGCCTTAACAGGAATAATCGAATCTGATGAATCCACAGAGCCGTGTATACCCCGCGCATCCCCCTCTGTGCAGACGGGAACGCCGCCGATATTCAGCCGCATTTCCACATAATACAACCCGTTTTCCACTTCACTCGGCAATTCCCGATAGAAATATCGCCACACGTTCCTTTCCCGATATAGCGTTTGATGGATTCTTTTAAGCTGCTTGCCCGTATACCCGTACAGGCTGACCACCTCAGCCCTGCAAATTTCGGATTGAATTAGCGATTCCATCAGCTTAAGTGCCGTTTGCTCCGCTTCATCTCTGCTCAAATCATCCAACTCTGCGATATACGCCTCTTCACCCGCCTGCCTGACCTGTCCATCTCTTTCGGTTGCCCGTGCAGGATAAGACGTCAGTTCAAAAAGCTGATTGGCCGAATCATTAAGCTTATACAAAATTCTGCCCGATGAAAGATACAGGTTTTCACCTTTTTCGTTTGAAATACTGACGCTGTCCTCACCTTTTAAAACGTTTTTCTTCGTTTCGGTGTATTGTGACAATTGGGTATAGGCTTCTTTCCATGCATATTGAGTATAACGGATGGTGCCAACATAAATAGCTTGATTTTCGGATTCAAACCGCGGCGTTTCGTCAGAAATCGCTCCTTCGCTCTGCTCGGTATTCACCGTTCTTCCCGTCTCGGACGCAACCCCTTCGACACTTTGCCAAACAGCAGGCCCTTCTGCTAAAACCGACGATTCGCCTGTTTCATCCGGCTGTTTCCCCATTTTCCTTATGACGACCAGAACCGCCAGTCCAACAGCAACTAATACCACAAGCACTCGACAGGCTTTGCGCCATCCGTTCATGTTCATTCCACCTTCTTCATCCGAATTTCGTGCGTATCAAACCGCCGTTTTTCCCAGCACTCATACGCGCGGAGGGTGTAACGGTCGGCCTTTTCGCTGAGCGACAGCGTGCCGATCTGCCGGAAATGCGTGTCGTCCACGGGCTCGACCGATCCCACACCGGAAAACCCCTCTTTCAGCCGCTGGTCATACGGCTGTTCTTCCCTGCTGTTCGGGTCGATAAATTCAAACCAGAGGCCGTCGTCCGTCTGCGCAAATTTTTCAGCGTCCACAACGGTGTACTCGATGGCATAATCCATTTCCAGCGGCTTGGTCGTCACCGTCACCCGATCAACCCGAACGCCGACGCTCTCGTATTCGACAGGCTCGACGCTGACGAGCGTTTCTTCATCTACGGCGGATGCTTTCGCCGTGAAACGGAACTTCAATTCCGCCATCGGTTTCTGGTTCACGTTCATCCTGCCGTCTTTTTCCTCATAATACTTGAACGCCCGGACGGACACCGTGATTTCGCGTTCCGCCTTTTCCTGTTCAAACACGAGGGATTCGTAAAACGTCAGCGTTCCGTCGTCCTGCAAATGGGCTTCGCAGGATGTATTCTCCTCGTCGTCTTCGTCATAGATAGCGGCCGCGATATAGCATGCGTCCGTATACCCTTCCTCTCGATAGACGTCCAGAATGGATCGGTCGTCCGTCTCGCTTTCATCGTGTCTCAGCCACGCCCATTTTTCCTCGTCCAAGCCGTAATCAAGACCCGTAAGCAGCGGCTTTTCGCCGTCCATGTTGATATCCACCGTCGCCCACAGCCTGTGGCCGTCATAAACGACTTCGCGCACCGCGGCGTGCAGGCCGTCCCGCTCATCCGACGCGATATCCGTCTGCACATAGTCGCCGGCGTTTTCGGGAAGCGTCGCTTCCGAATAACTGAGAAAATCGAGCACACCCTTGCGGTTGGCCACCGCCAGCGCGACGGCCACAACCAGCACGCCGACCAGCGCAAACGCCAGCGCCGCGGAAAATTTACGTTTCATTTTCGGTCTCCTTTCCTCGCTGCCGCGCATCGCGCAAAGCGCCTTGGCGCGCAGCGCCGGGGAGAGGCGCACGGCGTTCATCGACTCGCGCAGCGCATCCGAAATTTGGCTTTCCTTCATGCGTCCTTTCCCCCTTCCATGTCGATTTGAAGCATCGCCCGCGCGCGCCGCAATCTGCTGGATACGGAATTCTGCGGAATGTGCAGCGCCTCGGCGATTTCACGAATTTTCATCTGCTTATAGTAAAAGAGCACGACGGTTTCGCGGTATTTATCCGGCAGCGCCAGCACGGCGGCCGTCATTTCGCGCAGGCGTTCATCCTCCTGCCCGGCCAATTCCGGCATGACCTCCAGCGGCACGCTGCGCCTGCGCATGCGCATCCAGCCGCTCCTGAGCATATCCCGGCAGGTATTCACCGCGATATGAAACAGCCACGTCTTTGCGCCGCTCTCCCCGCGAAAGCCCGGCAGCGCGCGCCACGCTTTCACCATCGTCTCCTGAAACGCATCCTCGGCGAGCTGCCGGTCGCCCAGATAGAGCAGGCAGAGCCGAAGCAGTTCGTCTCCGTAGGCGTCTATCAGCGTTTCCGCCGTCCACGCCCGCATGGGTTCAGTCAAAGGGAATCCCTCGCTTTCCTCACCCGGCGCGTCCGCCGAGCGGCTTTTTCTGTTTCCTTCGTGTTTCACCTGTATAGACGATGGGAAGGGCGCGTTTTGTTGCACCCGTGAAAATTTTTCTTTGACGGCGGATGTCTCGTCCGCCGACGCAGATAACGGACGCAGCATTTTTCATCATTGACAAGTACCAAAAGAGGCTGTCAAGCTTCAAAACCGAACATTCAAGAAACAATATCTAAGCATTTTGGAATATGGGGCTTTGCCCCATCGCCCCACCAAAGGGCTTTCCGGTCGCCCTTTGGAAACCTTCGGGCAAAAATACTTATTTTTATTCTTGAAATATTGGTTTTGTTAGACTGACAGCCTCATTTTACCTTTATAGTTCGATTTTTCTCTCCTCGCCCAGCCTGACCGCTCCGCCCATTTCGATGCGCGCGGCGCGCCCGTCCGCCATGGCGACGCGGGCCTCCAGCCGACCGCCGGGTTCGTCGAAGGCGAAGACGTGCGTGCCGTCCGCAAAGCGCCGCGCCAGATACCACGCCAGCGCGACCGTGCCCGAGCCGCAGCTGCTCTCCCACACGCGCGTATCGGTCGCGGGCACATAGACCAACGGGATCATCCGCCCGCCCTGAACGAAGAGCACGCCCTGCGCATCCTGCCCCGGCATGGCGGCCAGCACGCGCTCGGCCAGCTCCGGCGACGGCGCTTCGTTCAGCAGCAGCGCGTGGTCGATGCCCTCCATGCGCACCAGCGGAATATCCCGCCCGTCCGCACAGAGCCTGTCCAGCGCGCAGGGCAGGGGCATCTGCGCGTAAGCGCGGCCGCTCGCAGGCTCGATCTCCACCGGAACGGGGTTTCTCGCCCCGCTGATGGCGACGGAGAGCCGCGTTTCGCCCCGCCCGCGCACCCCAGCGGCGTAACAGGCAAACGCGCGCGCCGCGTTGCCGCAAAACTCGCCGCCCATCATGCACAGGCGCGGAAATTCGCCCGTCAGGGAATCCTCCTCCGCAAAGCCGACCTGTTCAAAGCCCTCCGGACAGCGCGCCATCATTCGGGCGGCGACGGCGGCGCGCGCCTGCGGCGCGACGGGCGAAAGGACGATGGCGGTCAGGTTTCCGGCCGGGTCTGCGGGAATATAGCGGACGATCATGGCGCGATTCCTCCGATGCTTTAGTGTTGTAAAGCATTATAGCGCATTTTCCCCCACATGGCAAGCCGGTTCATCCCTCAAGAACCGGCAGATAAAACGTCGCGTAAAAATAGATGTGCTCCTGATGGTTCTCCGTCGCCAGATGCAGCCCCAGATACGGCTGATCCTCCGCGATGGCATAGCCCGCCTTCCGCCCGATTGCCGTCAGCTCCGGCATGGCCTCGTCGTCCCACGGCTGGCAGGCAAAGCGATGGATGAGCCGAATGCAGCGCACCGGGGCGAGCGGCCGCGTGTGCGCAAGCGGCAGGTTCCACGCCGCGCAGGCCTCGTCGTTCGCGCAGAGGCGGAAATCCCGTTCGCTTCCCGGCGCGCTTTTGCGGGCGAAGCTGATGCGCGTATCAGGCATGGCGGCGATGAACTGTTCCAGCGAATCGCGGCTTTTGAAATCCACAAAATCCAGCTCGCTGAGCGACGGACTGAGCATGTGAAGAAGCGGCCTCTCGCAGAGCGTCGGCTCGTCCAGATGGCGCTGCGCATAGGCCAGCCGCGCTTCAAACGCGCCGAACGCCTCCGCGCGGCGGCGCAGCAGCGCGCTCTGTTCCAGCAGCATATCCCGCCGCGCGAGCGTCTGCCCGCGCAGGCCGGAAAGATCGTCCTCCTTGAAAAAATGCGTGACGATATCCTGCACGGAGAAATCCGCCTGCCGGTATTTTTTGAACGACAGCAGCAGGATGAGCTGATCCTCGTCGTAATAGCGCGTGCCGTTTTCGCTCTTTTTCGGGGTGACAACCCCCTCCTGCTCATAAAAGCGAAGCGCCTGCGTGGTCAGCCCCAGCAGCCGCGCGACCTCGCCGATTTTGTAATCCGTCACGGCCTTTTTTCCCCCTTTCCGCGCCCGATGCGCCGCGCCGCCGCCCGAAGCCCCAGCGCAATCGACGCGCCGGCGGTGTCGATCATCACATCGACGGGGCTTGGGCCGCGCCCGTCGGAAAAGCACTGGTGAAACTCGTCGCTGGCCGCATACGCCGCGCAGACCGCCAGCGCCGTGACCGCCGGACGCTTCGCGCCGCTCAGGCCGAGCGCGCGCGCCCACAGCCAGAAGAGAATCGCGTACTCGCCCATGTGCGCGCCCTTGCGAATCACAAGCTCCAGCGTGTCCGTCGGAATCCGCGCCGCCGTCTGCGCCCCCAGCACGAAGGCCAGCGCCCTTTCGACCAGCTCGGTCACAAAACCGCTCTGCGCGCCGGAAACGTCGCCCGACATTTCGGACATCATAAAAATCACCATCATCCAGAGGACGCAGAGCGCCCACGCCGCCGCCTTTTTCATTCCGCCAACCCTTTCTCTTTCGTCATCCGTTGGCATCATCATAGCACAGGGCGGCGGAAAAAGAAAGCCGCGCAAACCTTTCTGCCGCGCGAAAATCCGCCGCGCGCCAAAATTGGCAAAAAACGCTTGAGTTTTCATCATCTTCTGGGTATAATGAAGAGAGAAAAAGCTACCCTGCGTCCGCCCCGGGCGCGTAAACTCTGATTATCGGAGGGCATATTATGAAAAACAAATGGATCGCGGCGCTCGCTCTGGCGGGCCTGCTTTTGACCACGGGCGCTTACGCCGAAAGCACGCCGTCGGAGACGGGCGCGCCCGTTCAGGCGGAAGCGGCGGCCGAGCCGCAGCATCAGCTCAAGGTCACGACCAAATACCGCTATTTCATCAGCCAGTATCACTACATCCGCGAGCGCAAGGTCTCCTATTTCGACAACGTGTACGCCTATAACCACGGCGAATACGGCCTGACCCCGTTCGCCAGCACCGTGCCGGAGGAATACTTCGTCGCCGACGAAAACGGCACGCTGGCCATCGCGCCGATCGTGCTGGATATCACCGACGCGATGCGCGAGCGCCTCTACGGCGCGGACGTGGGCGAAACCGCGCTCTACTACGGCCAGTACTGCCAGCGCGAGAAGGATCGCAAGGGCGTATGGGGCTACACCGGCATCCACGAGGGCATCGACTTCGTGAACGTCAAGGGTGCGCCGCTGTACGCGATTCTGGGCGGCGAGGTGACGCGCGGCACGGATAAAAACGGCACCGTCGCCATCTACAACGCCGAGTACGACATCACACTGCTGTATCTGCACTGCGAAAACAGCATCGTCCGCCGCGGCGACACGGTTGAAGCGGGCGCGATGATTGCCAAAGAGGGCAAGAAGAACATCAAGGGCGGCGACAAGACGCATTACACCCATGTGGAGCTGCGCAAGGGCCGCCACACCTCCTCCAGCCCGTACCGCGACATCGTGCTGACCAGCGACTGCCCCTACGCCGTGATGCAGCAGGCGCTGGGCGTGGTGGAATCCGGCCGTCAGCCGATCACCGCCGCCGCCGTGACGCAGGCGCAGCGCATGCGCGAGGAAGCCGAGGCGAAGGCCAAGGCCGAAGCGGAAGCCGCGCAGAGAGCCGCCGAGGAAGAGGCGAAGGCCAAGGCCGAAGCGGAGCTCAATTCGGATATCACGATCGTGGACAACCTGCCGGGCACGAACGCGGGCTACGGCTTCAGCGACGCAACGACCGCGCCGCAGGCCACCTCGACCCCCGTGCCGGAGGCCACGCTGCCGCCGACCAACCCCTAATTGAATTTTTCCGGACAGCAAAGGCCCGCAAAGACGCGACATAGCGACGAGAGGGCCTTTTTCTATTTCGAAAAGGAGGGATGCGCTTGGTTCGCGTTCTGCGCTATCCATACCTGACCGGCGCGGCCTGCCTGTGCGCCATATCGTGCGCCGTCGCCCGCGATCTCTGCGTCGGCAAGGAGCTGCTCGGCTGGTCGCGCGTGCTGCTGGTCTGCACGTTCGTGCTGCTCGGGCTTTGCTTTGCGCTGCTTTCCTGCCGCTTCTTCGCGGATGAATTGGGCGTGGGCGTGGGCTTTCTGCTGCGCGTCCGCCGCACGCCGTGGCACGAGCTGGCCTCCGTCGGCGTGCTCAGCTGCAACAGCCGCCGAACCTATCTCTACGGCCTGTATCAGGGCTCGAACGGCTTTTTGGAGCTGCTGCACCGCGCGCCCGGCTGCGGAAGCTGGGGCTTCGTCGTGCCGACCAGCCGGCGGCTGATCAGCGCCGTGCTTGACCTCTGCCCGGAGACCATCGACTTCGCGCCCGCGCCGCGCAAGCATCCCGTCAATCCCCTCCGCCCGCTTTGGCGGCAGGCCGCCATGTACATGCTGCTGCTCATCCCCGGCGCGGCGCTGGCGTTCTTCACCGGCGCGATGATGCTTCTGCGCGCCAGCGAATTGGCTCTGCCCCTCTCCGTCGTCGGCCTGACGCTCGCCGCCTGCGGCATGTTCGCCGCGGGGCTTTTCCTGCTCTATCGCGCAATCGTCGCCGTCACCACCTGCCCGTGGATCAACGAGGAGGGCGTCCGCGCGGGCGTGGGCGTCTATATGCCTTGGGAGGACGTGCATTTCGGCTATGTCCACCGCCGCGCGCAGGTCAGCGGCATGTTTCTGCTCTCTCAGCCGCTGGAAACGGCGGGCAGGCACGGCGAACAGGCGGTTTACTGCCTCTCCCTGCCGGATACCTCCACCCTGCTGCTGGCCTATCTGACGTATTGCCCCTATGCCGAGAAGGGGATCAGCGTTTGAAGCGTTCAAATCAGCGCTTTTCGATCCATAACGCAAAGAACTATTCAAATCCGGCGGATTTGAATAGTTCTTTGCGTTATTTTATCTAATTATCGCTCCAATTTATCAAAACAAACGATTTTGAAGTTTAAATTCAAATCAACAGTCTTGTTTTTTTGCTCGAATTTATGGCATACTATAAATCTAAGAGGTGAGACGATGAAGAAGTATACAGATATGCGAATCTTTGCGCTTGAGCATGGCGGAATTCGAAGCGCGGATGTTCAAAGCGAGTTATCCGCTCGATATCACAGTCCCGCAACATGGCGGCTTCCTTTCAAAATTGGTGAAGCAAACGCCTTCATTATGATGAATCCTGAACTCACAAGTTTGATTTCATCAATCAATAAAAGAAATATGCATTTGCTTCTGCTTAAACAAACCATTCCTAAAAGCGCCATTGAGCAATTTGCCATCAGTTCTATGATTGAAGAAATTCAACAAACGAATGAGGTAGAGGGCGTTCACAGCACGCGCCATGAAATCCGTGATGCCGTCGATGCCGTTCAAAACCCAAAATCAAATAAGCGTTTCATCGGCATGGTTAGAAAATACTCGATGCTTGTCGCTCAAGAGGATATTCCGCTCCATACCAGCATGGATATCCGCAATCTGTATAATCAATTCATCCTCGACGAAGTCGTTCGGGAAAATCTCGAAAATGCACCGGAAGGACTGATTTTCCGAAGTGGTCCTATCAAAGTCGTTTCTTCCAGCGGTCAGATTATCCACGAAGGGCTTTTCCCTGAAGGTAAAATTATAGAAGCCATGGATCAGGCTTTAGCTATTTTACATACCGAAGAAATGGATATCCTCATCCGCGTTGCTGTCTTTCACTATCTTTTCGGCTATATCCATCCATTTAATGACGGAAATGGAAGGATGACTCGTTTTATCAGCAGTTATATGCTTTCAAAAGACTATGACGAATCCGCGTGTTTACGTATTGCATACATCATTAAAGGCCATCGTGCCATTTATCAAAACATTTTTCGAGATACGAATGATAAACGCAACATGGGCGATCTAACCCGGTTCACAACAGAATTTTTACGTTTTTTTGATATGGCTTTAGATGACTCTTATCAAACGCTAAACGAAAAAAATAAGCAATACAATCACTATCGATCACGGCTTGCGCTTTTACTCAATGAACGAAATGTTTCACTTGATAATGCTTTTCAAAATATGTTAAATTCTATGCTTGAACTTGAACTTTTCGGCCACTCCGAAAGCGATATCAAACAGTTGGCTTCTATCTCCGAAAAATCTGATATAACGGTGAAACGATTCTTTGAAAAAATGGGCGATCTCATTCTGGTAAATAAACATCAGAAAAAATACTTTTTTTCGATTAACATGTCCTTACTTGAAGAATAAAGAAAATTGAGCTGTCAGTTTTAAGCCGAATGTTTCTAAAAACGCACAAACATAAATAATAACAAACTTATGTGCTCAAAATCTTTTCAATTCGACTCTTTACCTTTTCATACGCCAAATTCGGTTTTTTTCAAAATCATCATCCCAAATGTAAAATTCAGATAATCCGCTCTTAGGCAAAAACATGCTACTAGAAGATGCACGGAGTTCAGGAAACACCTCGGAAGAAGCATCTTTTTGCTCTTGTCCAGCAATCAAGCGGTACCGTCAAGTATTATGCGCAAATTCGTTTACAAATCTGGCAGAACTCCGTCTGCACAGGGCAGGGAAACCTGCCCTTGATTATCCAATAGCAGAAG
>QWCN01005283.1_pt1 | contig 12873 bp, 12 predicted proteins | sample 1972711 | NCBI WGS metagenome assembly QWCN01 (sample SAMN09866707, study PRJNA288562) | Human gut metagenome isolate term1_stool, whole genome shotgun sequencing... | isolation source: gut | host: Homo sapiens | place: USA: California | reverse complement strand
GTCTGTGTTCCGACCAGCTGATCTCCGCTGTAATAGGATACCAGAAAGCTTGCCATACTCAGATCCTGACCGGTCTGATTTTTACATTTTGCAATGATCTGGTCTGTTGCGATCTTTGCCTGCTTTTCAACAATCAGTCCTGACGGATCTACTGCTGCTGTGCTGTCTTTTTTCATTCCGGTAAACAGTACTTCCAGATGATCATAGTCTCCAGGTGCCAGTGCCGGAGCGATCCGCATGATCTGCTCACCGCCTGCCATCACTTCACTGAAGCTCACACCCTGATAATAGTCCATGATCTCATCATCCGCATTGTAAAACAGGATATCTGCACTCACATAAGAATAACTCTGGTCAGACACATTTTTCAGAGTAAAGGTCTGATCTCCCAGATCCGTCTGTGCAATGTCATAAGTAAAAGCATCTGCCGCGATCGGTTTGTACATATAGATGCCATCCCCTTCGCCAGTCTCTTCCTCCGTAACATATGCATCAGGACTTTCCTGCGCTTCTGCCGTATCAACATCTGCTTTCTTATTGCTGCATGCAGTCATGGTCAGTGCTGCTGCGGCCAGCATTGCCAGCAGCATATATTTTCTTTGTTTCATGTTCAGATCCTCCTCGTGATAACTCTCAGAGCCGTATTTGCACAACTCTGAATATCATCATTATACACAAGAACCTTTTCCATGAAACCACATTTGCCCATTCTTAAGAAAAATTAAGGTGTCAGGCTTTGACTGTCAGAACTTCTGTATCCTTCGTAGCCGCACCTGTTCGTACTTCACCGATCTCTTCGCAGTCATCTGTGTTAGTCACCACAACTGCCGTTGTCACCGGATACCCTTCACCTTTGATAAGATCCATATCAAACTCTGCCAGCAGATCACCTGCTTTCACCTGATCGCCGGTCTTTACCTTCACATCAAATCCTTTACCGTTTAATTTAACCGTATCCATTCCGATGTGGATCAGCAGTTCCACCCCATGTTTGCTCAGAAGGCCAATGGCATGTTTGGTATCAAAGACGGTTGTCACTTCGCCGTCCACCGGTGCGTAAGCCTTTCCTTCCGACGGTTCCACACCAAAGCCTTTACCCAGCATTTCTGAAGAAAATACTGCGTCCGGTACTTCTGACAGTGGAATAACCGTTCCGTTCATCGGGCTTTTGATCTCCTCACCGGAGCTTACCTGGGAACTTACCTGGGAGCTCACCTGGTCAGCCGCAGATGTCTGTAAAAATGCTTCCAGATTGGTTTTCAGTACCGCTACCTGTGGACCATAGATGACCTGGATTCCTTTTCCTTTCAGGATCACACCTCTGGAACCGCTCTGTTTGAGCAATGCTTCCTGTACTTTCTCAGGATCTTTGATGGTACAACGAAGTCTGGTGGCACAGCAGTCCACATCTTCAATATTGGCTTTTCCGCCCAGACCTGCAGTGATCAGTGCAGAGACTTCTGCTCCCTTCACACCGGATTCCTTTGCAGCATTGTAATCTGCTTTGGTGTACAGTCTGGTCTCTGTATCCTCATCTTCCCGGCCCGGAGTCTTCAGATCAAATTTGAGGATCAGGAATTTGAAGATACCATAATACAACAGGAAATAAATGATTCCCACCGGAATGATCCGAAGCCAGCTGGTCTTTGCATTTCCCTGAAGGATACCAAACAGGAACAGATCCAGAAGTCCGCCGGAAAATGTCAGTCCAACAGCAATGTTCAGAATATGAGCGATCATATACGCTGCACCTGCCAGGATCACCTGTACTGCAAACAGCATAGGTGCTACAAACAGGAAAGAAAACTCCAGCGGCTCTGTAATACCAGTTGCCATACATGCCAGTGCTGCGGAGAGCAGAAGTCCACCGGCCTGTTTTTTCTTCTCCGGCTTTGCAGTCTGGTACATAGCCAGTGCCGCACCCGGCAGACCAAAGATCATAAAGATAAACTCACCGGAGAAATACCGGCATGCATCTGCGCTGAAATGAACGGTAGACGGATCTGCCAGCTGGGCAAAGAAAATATTCTGTCCGCCTTCGATCATTTTTCCTGCCACTTCCATGGAACCGCCCACTCCCGTCTGCCAGAACGGAAGATAAAATACATGATGCAGTCCAAATGGGATCAGTGCACGCTTAATGATTCCGAAGATCAAGGTTCCAAGATAACCGGTTCCTGTTACCAGTCCACCAAGCGCATAGATTCCGTTCTGAACCATCGGCCACACAAAGAACATACCGATACCTACCAGTACATATACAACCGTGCTGATGATCGGAACAAAACGACTGCCGCTGAAAAATGCCAGCGCACTTGGCAGTTCAATCGTATAAAACCGATTGTGAAGTGCCGCTACACCAAGTCCGACAATAATACCTCCAAAGACACCCATCTGCAGTGTCTGGATACCTACAGAGCTGGTGATGGTTCCCTCAAGAACAAAATCTGCGATACTTCCATCATCCAGGATCTGTCCGCTGTTGACCAGCATGGCATTGACTGCCGCATTCATGGTGAAATAAGCGATCACAGCAGAAAGAGCTGCAACCTCTTTTTCTTTTTTCGCCATACCAATGGCACAGCCTACTGCAAAGATGATCGGCAGATTGTCAAACAATGCACTTCCAGCTTTGCTAAGTACGGTCAGGAACATATTTAATATGGTTCCCTCTCCCAGGATTGCCTGCAATCCATACGTATCGATCATAGTTGCATTTGTAAAAGAACTTCCGATTCCGAGCAGCAGACCTGCTACCGGAAGCACAGCGATAGGCAGCATAAAGGAACGGCCTACCCTCTGTAAAACTCCAAAAATCTGATCTTTCATTTTTTCCTCCTGTTAATCAACGTGCATGGTCACACGTTTAATATGCACGGTCAGGTAGACTACCTCTTCTTCACTGATCGTCACCTTGTAGCATTCGCCCAGACGCTGTCGGATCATCTGCGCACATGCGTAGCTCTTCTTGTATTGATCCCGGATCATATTCCGAAACAGAAAATCGTCATCATCCGGCATTTGCTTTGCCTGCAGCACCCGGGCTGCAAAGAATTTCAGATGCGTGATAAAACGTTCATAGTGAATCGATTCCTTGTCGATCTTAATAGAGAACTCCGATTCCACGATCGCGATAATATCATCGATCAGTCTGGGAATATCAAAGGTCACATCCATCTTCGTGTCATATTCCGCCGTGATAAAATGAAGAGCGACAAATGCCGCTTCATCCACGGGAAGCTCAATCCCCAGCATTTTTCTTAAAATGCTTAAGCTCTGCACACCCACCTTGAATTCAGATGGATAATACTGCTTGATCTCCCAGAGCAGCGGATTGGTGAACTGGATCTGATTCTTATATCTGTCAATCGCACCATCAATATGGTCGATCAGTGACAGATAGATGGTCTCCTTTAACCTTTCACCCAGTATGCTTTTGGCATACTCAATGATCTGATCTGCCGCCTTGATATGTTCCAGTGGGATGTCCTGAATAATATCCACCAGCTTCTGGTTTTCCCCGGCAGAATTGAGCCGGAAGACCTTTTCCACCTTTTCATCCTCAATGGGCATACCTGGCTTTCTCCCAAAACCAAGGCCGCGACCCATGACTATGATCTCTCTGTTCTGTTCATCCAGAGAAGTCACGATGTTATTATTCACGATCTTTATGATTTTCATTAAAATTTCCCCCGTGTCAGGCATACAGGCATTTTTCATAGTGGCCATCTACAAAATGATGTCGGGGTCAAAAGCCCCCGACTTTGATGCTCATATCGGGGCGGGTCCTAAGGTCTTTCACTCACCTATGAGCAAGCTCATGTGGGCTTAGACCTTTTGACCCTGGCATCATAAAATAAAAAAACCAACCGGAAAGAACGCTTCCGCTCTCTCTCAGTTGGTTTTGCCTGCTTTGCCAGTAACAATCCAAAAATATTTTCTTTTTGAAACCTCCAAAAGCATAACAAATATGTTTTTGTACGTCAATTGATATATTTCACAAAAAAGCAGTCCTCATTTTATGCAATATACCATATAGTTTCTCATTGTTTCTGCTTCATGCCTTGACCCTTTCCCTGGAATAGTTTATAATTTTTTAATACTTAACCAATAGTCAGATTGTGGAGCGCAATCTGGCTGATTTATTGTAATGCAAAAGGAGGTGACACCCAACATGAACAAGGAAGAAACACAGATGATGGCATTTCAGCTGATCGGATTCGCCGGAGATGCCTTTTCTCATTTTTTCCAGGCGATTGACGCAGCAAAAAAAGCTGATTATGAAGAAGCCGAACGGTTGATCCAGGAAGGTAAAAAATCCATGAAGGAAGCCCATGATGCACAGACGGATCTCTTATCCGCAGAAGCAGACGGAAAGGATCTGGCTTACAGCATTCTCATGGTCCATGCGCAGGATCATCTGACCATGGCACTGATGTATGAAAGACTGGCTTCTGAGTTTATCTCTGTTTATAAAGAAATGAATGAACTGAAGGGAAAGCTTATCAATGAATAAAGAGTTTTTATGGGGCAGTGCCACTGCCGCTTATCAGTGCGAGGGCGGCTGGAAGGAGGGCGGCAAAGGCCTTTCTAACTGGGATGTATTCTGCCACAGCGAGAAGAACAGTGTCAATCCGGTGACCGGAGATGTGGCATGCGATTTTTATCATCACTATGAAGAGGATATCCGTATGCTGGCTGAGGGCGGTCAGAATGCTTACCGCTTTTCTATTGCATGGACCCGGATTCTGCCAGATGGTACCGGTCGTAAGAGTCAGGAAGGCATTGACTTTTATCACCGTGTCATCGACACCTGCCGAAAATATCATGTAGAACCGCTGGTAACCCTCTATCACTATGATCTGCCGGAATCCATCTACGAAGCCGGCGGATGGGAAAACCGCAATATCGTAGAACAGTTCGTGGAGTATGCCCGGATCTGCTTTGAGGAATATGGACAGAAAGTGAATTACTGGGTCACCATCAATGAGCCGAACTACGAGACTCTCTGCTGTTATGGTTTTGGAAATTATCCGCCAAATGTCAAGGATCTTGGCAGACGCTGGAGAGCTATGCATCATATGCTGCTGGCAAGCGCCCGTGCCGTTGCAGTTTTCCGGGAATTAAAGCTCCCGGGAATGGTTGGTCTGGTCAGCGACAGTTATCCGATCGCAGTTCTGACTGACAATGAGGCACACAGAAAAGCAGCCCACATGGCTGATCTGTTCTTTAACCTCTGCGTCAATGACGTATGCGTCAAAGGTGCTTATCCTCAGGATTTTGTGGATCAGCTGAAAAAGGATGGCTATGATCTTTCTTATATGAAAGAAGAAGATCCCTCCATATTTGCAGATGGATGTGTTGACTACCTTGGTATCAATGCCTACAACCGTTATATTGCGGAACCGGCAGACGGCCCGGAGACCAATCTGGGTGTCAATAACACCGGTGATGGCAAGAAGACCAAATTCCAGATTGGAAACTGGTTCAGCCTCGGAGAAGACAGCGAGATGGAGAAGACCCCCTGGGGCATGGAGATCAATCCACGTTCCATCTATGATCTTCTGATGGATCTGAAGCGTCTTTATCCACAGATCCCTGTGATCATCACAGAAAATGGAGTGGGAAACTACGATGAAGTGGTAGATGGTCAGATCCACGACCAGTACCGTATTGCATATCTGGAAGGCTATGTAGACTGGATCGAGCGTGCTATGGAAGACGGATGTACCGTCCTCGGTTATTTTGTATGGTCCACCATGGATGTCTACAGCTGGATCAACGGATACAAGAAGCGATACGGACTCGTATACATTGACTATGATAGCGATGACCTTGTAAGGATCCCCAAGGACAGCTATTATTGGTATAAAAACAAAATACAGAATAGGAGAAAAAGCTTCAATGGAAAAATTCACAGCATTTATTGAAAAACACATTGCTCCAATGGCGAATAAGCTGGGTAGAAATAAATATGTTGTTGCACTGCAGAATTCCTTCTTTGCAATGATTCCGTTTATCACCGTTGGTGCACTGGCACTGGTACTGATCAGTCCGCCTGCAGATTATACAACCATGGATCCTGGTGTTGCACGTTCCCTCATGCAGGGATGGCAGGCATTTGCTGATTTTACCGGCCCTACCTTTAACTTTATCAACATGGTAACCATGAACCTGCTTGCATTCTGGATCGCTCTTGGAATGGGTCTGAATCTGGCAAAACATCACAAGATGACTCCGGCTATGCCGATCCTGGTTACTACCATGTCCTTCCTGATCTGGGCTACTATGAACCCGGACGGAAGCCTGACCTTTGATTACCTTGGAGGAACTGGTCTGTTCGTTGCACTGGTTGCATCGATCCTGTCCTTCGAGCTGTACAGAACCCTGACTGAGAAAAAAGTAGGTCACATTGACCTGTCTGGTGCCGGAGTTCCTCCAGCACTGGCAGATTCCCTTGGAAACCTGCTCCCGGTTGTGATCATCTTCCTGATCTTCGGTGTATCCGGACAGATCATCATGAGCATCACCGGTGCTCCGCTGCCGGAACTGATGACCATCCTCATGTCCCCGCTGCTCGGACTGGTAGACAGTATTGGAGGAATCATCTTCCTGGCTGTTTTTGTCATGATTCTGTGGTGGTTCGGTATCCATGATTCTGTCATCACCGGACCGCTGGATGTATTCCTGATGAGCAACTACAGCGCAAACATGGCTGCATTCGCTGCCGGAACTGCTGCTGTATCTCTGCCGTACATTGTAAATGAGCCATTCTGGTGGACCTTCATGACCATCGGTGGAAGTGGTGCTACACTTGGTCTTGCTGTTCTGGCAGCAACCAGTAAATCCAAACAGATCAGGACCGTCGGAAGACTGGGACTGATCCCGGCGATCTTTAACATCAACGAGCCGTTGATCTTCGGTCTGCCGATCATGTACAACCCGACTCTGTTGATCCCGTTCGTAGTCGCTATGCCGCTCAACGGTGTCATCACTTACATCTGTATGGCTACCGGTATCGTATCCAAATCCTTCGCTTACGGCGGATGGAACATGCCGGCTCCGATCGCTGCATTTATTGCAACTCTGGATGTGAAAGCATTCATCCTTGCCATTGCGCTGATCATTATCGATGCACTTGTTTATCTGCCATTCTTCAAAGTATATGAGAAGCAGAAGCTTGCAGAAGAGACAGCTGTACCTACGGAGGAATAAAGCATGAATATCGTTATGTTATGTAACCTGGGAATGAGCACCGGTATGATGGTGAAGAAACTGGAACAGGAAGCAGCTAAGAGAAATCTGGAGGCTACTGTTCACGCATATCCTATGGTAGAACTGGATGAGCATCTGGACGGAACCGATGCGATCCTTCTCGGACCGCAGATCCGTTTTGCACTGGATGACATCAAAAAACAGGCTGGTTCTATTCCAGTCATGGCAATCGCTCCGCAGGATTTTGGCACCATGAACGCTGCCAAAGTTCTGGACGAACTGATGAAGCTGATGTAAGTAAACGCAGATTCGTTCTGAAAGATCCTCTGGCTGACAACTGTCAGCCGGAGGATTTTTTTTGCATGAGCAGACAGAAGATCACGCCCACCCCGGTACTGACCATGGTTGCCACAATGGCCGGTCCTATGATCGCAGCAGGATCCACACTGCCATACTGGCTCCGATAAGCGATAATATTGACCGGAATCAACTGAAGTGAGGAAATATTCAGGACCAGAAACGTACACATCTCGTCACTTGCCGTACCTGGTGGAACCACTCTGGACCGCGGCCTCATGACGCCTTCCTTTACCGGTCTAGCCACTCTGTGCCGGTCCTCTTCCAGTGCTGACAGTTCTTCCATGGCTTTTAAGCCCGCCGGAGTTGCCGCCCAGCCAAGCCCCAGTACGTTCGCAATACAATTGACAGCAATCTGCTCCAGAGCCGGATGTTCTTCTGGAATCCCCGGAAACAGACACCGAAGTGCCGGACGGATCCCTCTTGTCATGCGTCCGATCAGTCCCGACGCACTTCCCACCTGCATCAGTCCCATCCAGAACGACAGGATTCCCAGCATGGTAATACACAATGATACCGCCTCCTTGGCAGAATCCAGCGCTGCCTGTGTCACTGCCGGGATCGTTCCGTGAAATGTTCCGTAAATAATTGCCATCAGCATCATTCCTGCCCACAATACATTCATAAAAATACTCCCATAACCCTGTTATTAACAGCTTACGGGAGTATCCACATAGTTATACATATATTTTGTATTATTTTCCACTGTCAAAAATCCCTTTTCAACAGCATTTTGTGGGTTTTCCACACTATCCACACAGTTATCCACAATTACTTGTTTATTACTATCCAAGCGGCACTACATCTTCCACTGTCAGCAGGTCTCCAACCACTTTGAATTTCACATCAAATCCGGCAAAAGAGACTCCAGAGAGACGCTCCGGATCCTGTACATAGGCCGGTCTTGGATCCTGAGAGAGCACGCCGATCACTGCTTTTCGCTTCTCTTCCGGGTAGCGGCTCAGAAGCTCTTCCGGAAATTCCACCTGCAACGCATGCACTTTTGTCTGACTGGTATACCCTTCGGATGCTTCCGGGTGACAGTCTGACACCGGAATGTATGGCTTCATATCATAGATGGGTGTTCCATCCATCAGATCTGCTCCCGCCACATAAAGCTTCGGTCCTTTCTCCGTCTGTTCCACACGAAGCAGACGCACGCAGGAAAGCCCGATATCATTAGGTCGGAAAGGAGATCGGGTGGCAAATACACCCAGACGTACTTTACCTCCAAGCCGCGGCGGTTTGACCGTGGCAGACCAGTGTTCTTTCTTCGACTCTGAGAATTTCCACAGCAGCCAGATATGACTGAACTGCTCGATTCCCCGGATAATCTCCGGATTCCGGTATTCCGGTTCAAATGTGATCTCTCCTGTCAGTCCCTCCACCAGACCGCTCTGTCTGGGGATTCCGAATTTATCAGGGAAATCCGTATGAATATGCGCAATAATCTTCATTCTAGTATCCATAGATATCATAAATCTCATCCATATATTTTCCAGGTTCTTTATATATGATCAGCGGCTTCTCCACCGTGATCCGTGGGCGCCCGCCCTTCACAGCCTCCAGCAAAACCATATTCGGCTCACGATCCACATACGGGTAGACCAGCTGCATCCGCTTGGGTTCCAGACCATGGGCACATAAGCCCGTCATGATCTCTGCCAGGCGAAATGGTCGATGCACCATATAAAACCGGCCGCCCGGCATCAGAAGTCCTGCAGCCTGGGATATCACATCCTCCAGCGTACACAATACCTCGTGTCTTGCGATAGCCTTCGGCTGGTCTGGATTCTGTAATCCATGCTGTGCTGTCATATACGGCGGATTACTGGTCACCACATGACAGGAAGCAGCACCGAAGATCTGCACTGCCTCCTTAATATCTCCATTTACAATGTGAACCCGTTCCTGAAGATCATTGAGCTGGACACTGCGTGATGCCATATCCGCACTCTCCGGCTGGATCTCCAATCCAGTAAAGGATGCGCCCTTGCTTCTTGCTTCCAGCAGGATCGGTATGATCCCCGTACCGGTTCCCAGATCCACGACCCGTTCTCCTGGCTTTACCTTTGCAAACCCGGACAACAATACCGCATCCATTCCAAAACAGAAACGGCCGGGATCCTGTATGATCTTGTATCCATTTCTCTGCAAGTCATCCAATCGTTCTCCCGGCTTCAATTCTATATTCATATTTCCTCCAATAATGCCTGATAGATCTCTCTTTTTCCGACGCCCCGGTCCTTAGCCACACGTTTCATGGCTTCCTTCCGGTCCAGTCCCTGATCTTCATAGACCTTCATATGCTCCTGAAGGGACATTTCCTTCCAGGCATCCTGTGCTTCTTTTTCCTTTTCCTGACGGGAACACCCCTGTAACACCAGCACATATTCTCCGCGGGGCTCATTTTGCTCATAATAAGCAATAGCCTGCTCCAGAGAAAACTCCTGTCCGGTCTCATGCTTCTTGGTCAGCTCCCGGCAGATCGTGAGATTCCGGTTTCCCAGATGCTCCAGAAGCTCCTTCAATGTCTTCTGAAGTCTGTGCGGAGCCTCATAGATCACTGTAGTCCTGGTCTCATCCTTCAATTCCTCCAGCACTGCTTTTCTCTCTTTTTTATCCGTAGGGAGAAATGCTTCAAAACAGAATCTTCGGGTAGACTGTCCGGAGATCACCAGCGCAGTCACACAGGCACAGGCTCCCGGTAGTGCAGTCACCGGCACGCCTGCATCTCTGCACATACGCACAAGTTCCTCTCCCGGGTCAGAGATGCCTGGCATCCCTGCATCAGTGATCAAGGCCACATTCTGTCCTTCCAGCATCTGGCGCACCAGGATCCGTCCCTTTTCTATTTTGTTATATTCATGATAACTGGTCATGGGAGTATGGATGTCAAAATGATTCAAAAGCTTGATACTGTTTCTCGTATCCTCCGCTGCGATCACATCCACCTCATTCAATGTCCGCACCACCCGGTAAGTCATATCCTCCAGATTACCGATGGGAGTTGCACACAGATACAATGTTCCGGTCTTATTTGTCATTTAACTTGGATTTTCCTTCTTTTTTCTCCAGCGCTTCCAGTTCCTTCAGCTCTTTGTCCTGGAAATCATGTCCATGGTTCTGATTCTTTCCGCCCTTTTCTTTCTTGCGTCTTGGCTTGAATCTCAGTTCTTCCACTTTGTATTCACGGATCTCTTTTTCCTCATTTTCCAGAGTAACGATCACTTTGACCAGCTGACGGAGCACATTCACCGAGCTTACTTCTCCCTTGCTTCCGTCACGGGCAGTCACATAATCACCAATGCCCGGCAGACGGCTGTTCAGATCCTCGTAGGTCTCCTGCTCATGCTTGAGACAGCACATGAGTCGCCCGCACACACCGGAGATCTTGGTCGGATTCAGAGACAGATTCTGCTCCTTTGCCATCTTGATCGATACCGGCAGGAACTCAGACTGATGGGTATTGCAGCACAGCGGTCTTCCGCAGATGCCGATACCGCCCAGGATCTTGGTCTCATCACGGACACCGATCTGCCGAAGCTCAATACGGGTCTTGAACACAGATGCCAGATCTTTCACCAGTTCACGGAAATCAATTCTTCCGTCAGCGGTAAAGTAAAACAGCACTTTGTTATTATCAAAGGTGTACTCTGTATCGATGAGCTTCATCTCCAGCCCATGCTTCTTGATCTTTTCCTTGCAGATCTTAAATGCTTCTTTTTCTTTTTCCTTATTGGCTGCTGCCTGCTGGTCATCCTGCTCTGTTGCCATACGGATCACCGGCTTCAGTGGCTGCACTACACGGTCATCCTCTACATCACGGTTGCCAACCACCACATAACCATATTCCACACCGCGGGCGGTCTCCACGATCACATGGTCTCCACGGTTGATCTTCAGCTTTCCCGGCGAAAAATAGTAGATCTTTCCAGCCTGACGAAAACGAACGCCTATTACCTTTATCATATCAGTTCTCCTTCATTGTCAGGAGAAGCAGTTCCATGGCCATATCAAAGTTAACATTTGCATTGAGCCTTACCTTTGCTTTCTCCAGCGCTTTAATAATACATTCCAGTCCTTCGTAGGAGCTGTCTTTTGCCTTGTCACGGATGCTGTTCAGTTCGTTGGAAAATACCAGATTATTTGCATCACAGGTTGCCTTGAACATGAGCACATCCCGATACCATACGGTCAGAAGATCCAGATAATCCTGAATGTCCATCTTGTATGTATTGATCTTCTTAAGATCCTCCACCAGGTCGGAGGGTTCCATCTCAGAAATATATTTTACCATATGAAGTGCATGCTCAAGCATCTCTCCGAAGCTGTCAGACAAAGCCAGACGCTTTGCTTTTCCTACATTTCCCTGTGAAAATGCGGCGCAGATGTCTGCACGATAATCAGGGATCTGCAGTTCTTCCATCAGATACTGACGGATCAGCGGCAGCGGCACCGGCTTCATGGTCAATGTCACACAGCGGGACTTGATTGTCGGCAGCAGCATGCCTTCATTGGCGGTCAGCAGCATAATGATCGCATAGGCAGGCGGCTCCTCAATGGTCTTCAACAGAGCATTCTGTGCCTGCTGGGTCAGTTTCTCCGCTTCATCAATAATATATATTTTATACGGACTGCTGTACGGTTTGATCTGAATATCCCCGTTTACCTGTCCGCGGATATCGTCTACGCTGATGCTTCCCGGCTTCTCATGGGTCACATAGATAATATCCGGCTGATTGCCGCTCTCTGCCTGTATGCAGGAGTGACATTTCCCACATGGTTCAGATCCATGGGCTTCACACTGCAGCGTTCTGGCAAATATACCGGCCAGCATCTTCTTGCCTGATCCTTTCTCGCCTGCCAGAAGATACGCATGAGATACTTTATTTGCTTCGATGGCACTCTTCATGTGCGCAATCGTCTGTTCATGTCCTAATACATCAGAAAATCCCGGCATATTTCCACCTCCTCGTTATATTGTATCATATTAAAATGGCTTTTTGAATGAAAAGTTTAATCTCTTCAAGGCATGCGTTCATGTCTTTATTTTCAAATCGTCTGGTGATTCCGGCATTTTTAAGATTTTCTTCGGAAAAATCCTTCGCGTCTGCCAGAAATCTCCTGCACAGCTCTTCGTATCCCGGATGTTCCTGGGTCTGTTCCCTCTCGACAGCTCGGATCAGACGCGTCCCGTCTTCCACTTCAATATAGACAGGGATCATCTTCTCACGGCCAAAATACTGGCACATGGCATTCCAGGCTTCCAGTGTACCGATCAGGCAGTAAGATTCCCTC
>QWCN01008559.1_pt1 | contig 12877 bp, 10 predicted proteins | sample 1972711 | NCBI WGS metagenome assembly QWCN01 (sample SAMN09866707, study PRJNA288562) | Human gut metagenome isolate term1_stool, whole genome shotgun sequencing... | isolation source: gut | host: Homo sapiens | place: USA: California | reverse complement strand
CTCCGACCAGAGGTTTCCGGTTATCTTTTCTGAATATTCCTTTTGCCTTGCATTCATAAACTTCATCATTCTCTGCGTAGATGTAATAAAATCCTGCAATTCCTTTGATTATCTTTCCCTGCATAGATTACTCTGCCTTGGCAAATGTGATAGAGTAATTTCCAAGTTCCTGATAGGTACCATTGATCTGCTCGGAAAGATAAAGAGTTCCTTCGCTGACTCCAGATGCACCTGTGATGTCCAGATCATATGGAAATTCAATTGTCTGACCTTCCAGTACTACAGAAGCTGTCGGAGTACCGTTTACATTCTGGATCAGTTCCAGACGAACCGGACCTCCGGAATAACCGGTCGGTGTGTTCAGAGTCTGTGTACATTTCCAGACTTCTCCATTGGCAATGGCTGCCTGCTGCGTGGCACTGTCGCTGCCTGAAGTCTGTGCTGTAGTGTCACTGCTGTCCGTACTCTGGTCATCAGTTCCCGGTTCCTGATCTCCTGTGCTTACTGTAAGCACTACATTTACAGTATCCGGATCTTCCCAGTTGCCAGCTTCCGGTTCCTGAGAAATCACCTCTCCTGCCGGTACATCTGTACTCTTTTCTTCCTGTACTTCTACATTCAAGAATTTGCCAAATGTAGTAATAGCATCGTTCTTCGTCATTCCCACAACACTCGGAACTTCTACGCTGTCGCCGTAATCAACACCACGGCTGACGATTAGTGTCACTGTGTCTCCGGAAGAAACAGAAGCTCCTGCTGCCGGTGTGGTATGATCTGCATATCCCGGATCTACCATCGGTGTACCATCATCATTCAGGTCACTGTATTCTTTCTGCACAGTTACTTTCAGTCCCATATCCTCTAATGTCTGCTGTGCATCCAGACCAGTCTGGCCGTCTACCTCCGGAATGGTGATCTGCTGAGCACCTTTACTGATGTAATATTTAATGGTTGTATACGGCTCTACTTTGCTGTCTGCCGGAATATCCTGAGAAGAAATCTTTCCTTTTTCCTGTGTGGATACTTCCTCGCCCATTGCCTGAACACCAAGGTTGATCTCATTGGTGATGGTCTTTGCTTCGTCCTCTGTCTTTCCTACAAGATTCGGTACAGTTACCATTCCGTCTTCATCCACGCTGGAAGACTCTGACTGTTCTGTCTTCTCAGAACTGTTTCCGCTGTTGCTTCCGATCAGTCCGGAAGCTTTTCCTGCTACAAAGATAATGCCGACAAGGATGATCACACCCATGATCAACATGGCTATGGTCATCGCATGACCGCCGCCGTTTTTCTTTTTCTTCTTTTCGGATCTGCCGCCCTTTTTCCTGCGGGAGGTTTCTTCCGGTTCGTCATCATAGTCTGTCTCATTGATCTCCTCTTCCAGTGCCTCCGGCTCTGGTTTTGAAACCTGTTTCGGCATATGTTTGATCTCTCCCAGTTCTTTGTCTGAGATCACAACCGTCTTGGCATCTGTGTCTACGGAAGTAAGTTTTACAAAATCACCCTGTGGATTGATCAGGGAATGTTTCAGATCTGCGATCACGTCTTACATATTCTGGTAACGGCGGTCCACACTCTTCTGTGTACACTTTAGGATGATCTGCTCCAGGCTGTGTGGCAGTTCCGGTGTGTATGCACTTGGTGGAACCATTTCTTCCTGAAGATGCTTGATGGCGATCGCCACTGTGGTATCTCCGTCAAAAGGAACTTTGCCTGTGACCATTTCATACAAAGTGATACCTAAAGAGTAAATATCGCTCTTTTCATCACTGTATCCGCCTCTTACCTGTTCCGGTGAACTGTAATGCACAGAGCCCATCACATTCGAGCTGATGGTATTGGAAGAAGCTGCTCTTGCAATACCGAAATCCGTTACTTTTACTTTACCATCCATGGAAATAATAATGTTCTGCGGCTTCACATCACGATGTACGATTCCATGACTGTGAGCAGCCTCGAGTCCCATAGATACCTGAATGGCAATACTGGTTGCTTCCTTTACGGAAAGCTTGCCTTTTTTGGAGATATACTCCTTCAGAGTGATCCCTTCGATCAGCTCCATTACAATATAGTAGACTCCGTTATCATCGCCTACATCAAATACATTTACAATATTGGGATGTGTCAGAACTGCTGCTGCCTGTGCTTCACTTCTGAATTTCTTGATAAAGGTTGTGTCTTCCCGAAATTCCGGTTTCAGCACTTTTACTGCAACAAAGCGGTTGAGTTTATGATCTTTCGCCTTGTATACATCCGCCATTCCGCCGGTTCCGATCTTACCCAATATTTCGTAGCGCTCTGCTACGATCATTCCCGTCTTTAACATGTTTCCACCTCATTTGCGAATGGTTCTATCAATACAACTGCAATATTATCCTTGCCGCCGTTGCGGTTTGCCTCACTGATCAGAATCTTTCCTTTTTCTTCCAGATTCTTCTCTGTGTCTGAAATAATTTCCCGGATCTGACTGTCTTCCACCATATTGCTCAGACCATCAGAGCACATCAGAATTACATTTCCCGGCTCCAGTTTCAGATCAAAGAAATCAATATCCACTGTCCGTTCCGCTCCCAGCGCTCTTGTGATGATATTTTTATCCGGATGGTTTCTCGCCTGTTCCGCGTTGATCTCTCCCATCCTGACCATCTCCTGCACTAATGAGTGATCCTTCGTTACCTGCAAAATCTGCTGGTTTACCAGATAGAGTCTGCTGTCACCTACATTTGCCACATAAGCATAATGTCCCACAATCGTGGCAACTACCATTGTTGTTCCCATTCCGCGCAGATTCTCATCGTTCTGCGCCTGGGTAATGATCTCGGTATTGGCACTTTCAATGGCATGACGGATGACCTTTATCGGGTTGAAATCCGCATCCTGACGGATTTCATCCACTACAGTCCCGACCGCATGAGAAGACGCATAATCACCTGCATTATGTCCTCCCATTCCATCCGCGACAACAAACAGATTCGGAAGATTTCCAACCGGGTCCGCAGAGGCGAACACATAATCCTGGTTCATCTTCCGCTTCTGCCCGACATCAGTAGCTGAATATATCCTCATGTCACTTCTCGCTTTCTGTTTTTTCCATATAGCTTTTTCTTAACTGTCCACAGGCACCGTCTATGTCACTGCCCATTTCCCTTCTAATAGTAACATTAATTCCACATTTTTCAAGTTTTATTTTAAAATTCTCCACTGCCTGGCGGGTGGAACGCACATAAGAACGCTCCTTGATCGGATTCACCGGGATCAGGTTTACATGACAGTTGATATCCCTGATCCGTCCTGAAAGTTCCTGCGCATCCTGATCACTGTCATTGACTCCTGCTACCAGACTGTATTCAAATGTGATCCTTCGTCCTGTCTCTTCGAAATAATGACGACAGGCTGTAAGTATCTCATCCATGCTGTATTTTCTGGCAATCGGCATCAGTTCCTGGCGCTTTACATCGTTCGGTGCATGAAGGGAAAGTGCCAGAGTCATCTGAAGTTTCTCTTTCGCCAGTTCATAAATCTTCGGTACCAGTCCGCAGGTAGATACCGTCAGGTTTCGCTGGCTGATATGAAGTCCCCCGTCTTCTGTCAGAATATGTATGAAGCGAAGGAGGTTGTCATAATTGTCCAGTGGTTCCCCGGTTCCCATCACGACTACATTGGATACCCTTTCCCCTGTAAGTACCTGAATCCGGTAAATCTGATCCAGCATCTCAGAAGGAAGCAGGCATCTGGTCAGTCCCCCGATAGTAGAAGCACAGAAACGGCAGCCCATACGACAGCCTACCTGAGAGGAAATACAGACCGAGTTTCCATGTTTATAGCGCATCAGAACACTCTCGATCACATTTCCGTCACTGAGACGGAACAGATATTTCTGTGTTCCGTCCAGCTTCGATGTCTGTACATCCACGACTTCCAGGGCAGTGATCGGATATTCTTTCAGTTTTTCCCGCAGCCCTTTGGAAAGATTGGTCATCTCGTCATAGGAAGTTACCAGATGCTCATGCAGCCAGCTATAGATCTGCTTCGCATGGAAAGGTTTGTCTCCCAGTTCTGTCATCAGTTCCTTTAATTCATCAATCGTCATCGACTTGATATCTGTCATGATTTATTTTCTCCTGAATTTCGCAATAAAGAATCCATCTGTCTTATGCACACCCGGCAGAAGCTGCAGATAACCCAGTGCTGTACTCTCTGAATGAAGTTCTTCCGGAAGATAAGGATCCAGGCTCTCCAGTTTAAATGGATGGTTGTTCATAAACCACAGCATATTTTCCTCGTTTTCTTCCTTTGCAATGGTGCAGGTACTGAATACCAGCACACCGCCCGGTTTCACATATTCGGCAGCCCGGTCCAGAATGCTTCTCTGCAGGATCACGATTTCTTCCTGCTTCTGAGGAGTGACTCTGTATTTGATCTCCGGCTTCTTGCCGATGACCCCATAACCGGAGCATGGCACATCTGCCAGAACAATGTCTGCCTTTAAAATCTACCTTGTACTGGCTGATGTCTCTGGCATCCACAGTACCATAATCACCCATTTTGTCGCCCATATGGAGGCTCTTTCCTCCGGGCGCAGCGCACATGTCGATCACGTAGTCGCCCTTTTTCGGTGCAGCTACTTCGGCAACCAGCATGGAACTTACATCCTGTACCTGAATTTTCCCCTGAATAAACGCATCCAGGGCAAGAATATGATTATAATTTGAAATTTCGCAGGCATATGGAAGATATGGTGCCGGTTTTACTTCCACACCCTGATCTGTCAGACTCTGATAAATCTCTTCCAGAGAATACTTGTGTGTACGGCACCGCACAGTCACCGGTTTCTCTTTCAGAAAATCTGCCAGAATCTTCTCTGTTTTCTCTTCCCCGTAGTCTTCCAGCCATCTGTTTACCAGTGTTTCCGGCATGGAATACCGCACTGACAGATATCTCACCAGGTTCTTTTCCCTTGATGGAAGCTGCAGGTTTTTATGCTCCCGGGCAATGGTGCGCAGAACACCGTTGACAAACGGTTTCAGGTTATAAAAGCCTTTTCTCTGTGCCAGTTTCACCGCTTCATTGCAGACGGCACTGTCCGGGACACTGTCCATAAATTTAATCTGATATACCGCACTGCGCAGAATCTCTCTGATCACAGGCTTCATCTTATCTACAGTTACTTTGGAATAGGAATCAATGATATAGTCGATCAGAATCCGGTATTCCAGTGTTCCTTCGCACACACGGGTAATGAATGCTCTCTCCTGTCTTGGAAGGAACTGATATTTGGAAAGCGCATTGCGGATTGCAATATGGCTGTGCTTTCCTTCTTCTTCAATTTCCAGTAATATTTCCAGTACCAGTTCTCTGGTATTTATTCCATTAGTCACGGTCTCTTCCTCCGGCCAGTATGATCAATCTTAAAAGCTGCAGAATCGAGGATGCCAGTGCTGCCACATAGGTAAGTGCAGCCGCAGTCAGCACCTTCTTTGCACCTCTGACCTCATCCGTTCCCAGCATTCCGGAACTTCCCAGCATTTTTAATGCTCTGGATGAAGCATTAAATTCCACCGGTAAAGTCACTACCTGAAAAAGTACAGCCAGTGTAAAAAGCAGGATTCCCAGTGTCAGCAGCGGACGGATGGAAAAGATAAGTCCTGCCAGAAACAGCGGCCATGATAAAGTAGAACCGATATTTGCCGCCGGAACTATGGCAGAACGGATTGTCAGCGGTGCATAGTTTTGGGCATGCTGGATTGCATGACCACATTCGTGGGCTGCCACACCGATTGCAGCCACAGAAGTTCTGTCATATACATCCTGGGAAAGAGCCAGTTTCTTTGTGCCTGGATCATAATGATCCGTCAGGCTGCCGGAAATCGGGACCACCACAACATCTGTAATTCCTGCCATGCGCAGAATCCTTCTCGCAGCTTCTGCCCCGGTCAGTCCGGAAGCACTGCGTACTCTGCTGTAGATGGCAAAGGTGCTCTTTACCCTCGCAGACGCAGCCAGAGAAAGGATCATGCCGATGATCAGTAAGATATAAGTTGGATCAAAATAGTATCCGTACATACAATCACTCCTTATGATCTGTAAAAACAGTTCCCTGCTCCATATGATATCCACGTAAAAATGTCTCTGCATCCATACGTTTCTTACCTTCTAACTGAACCTCTGTCAGAAGCAGAACGCCCTCTTTGCATGCCACATGGATTCCCGCTTTATCTGTCAGGATCACGGTACCCGGCTGCGCATCAGAAGTTTCCTGGCTCACACTGCTTTTCCAGACCTTCAGTGTTTTTCCGTTTACAAACGTATAGGCACTTGGCCACGGATTCATTCCTCTGACCAGTCTTTCCAGTGTTTCTGCTGATTTTGTGAAATCCAGCAGTCCCATCTGTTTGGTGATCATGGCTGCATAAGGTGTCGGACTTTCTTCCGGCTGTTTCTCTGCCACTGCGGTTCCCTGTTCAATGGACGGCAGTGTTTTGATCAGAAGCTCTGCGCCTGCCTGTGCCAGTTTTCCGAAAAGACTTCCGCCTGTTTCTTCTTTGTCCAGCGGGATCACAATTTGGGAAATCATATCTCCGGTATCCAGTCCTTCTCCCATCTGCATGATCGTCACACCGGATTCTTTTTCCCCGTCAATGACTGCCTGCTGGATCGGAGCTGCACCTCTGTATTTCGGAAGCAGCGAAGCATGGATATTGATGCATCCAAACTTCGGAAGTTCCAGAATTTCCTTTGGAATGATCTGGCCAAATGCAGCTACGATAATGATATCCGGATTGATTTCCTTCAGAGTTTCCAGAAATTCTTCATTATTTCTGACTCTTTTCGGCTGGTAAACCGGAATTTCGTGCATCAGTGCCTCTTCCTTTACAGGAGTCGGCATCAGAGTCTTTCCTCTTCCTTTTGGCTTATCCGGCTGAGTTACCACTGCGGCAACTTCGTATCCGGCTTCCACCAGTGCTTTTAATGGCGGTACTGCAAAATCAGGAGTACCCATAAATACTGTCTTCATATCCTGTGTCACCATTCTTTCCTAATTCTATTCTTCTGTTTCCCCTGCTGGCAATGTACCGACAGGTTTATTTATTCTTCATCGTCATCATAGGAAACATGATGAAGTTCACCCTCAACCAGTTCTGTATACATATGACCGTCCAGATGATCCAGTTCATGGCAGAATGCACGGGCGAGAAGTCCTTCGCCTTCATATTCTACTTCATTCATGTCTTCATCCAGTGCCTTTACTTTTACATAGTTCGGACGTGTTACCTGACCTGCCATTCCAGGAACGCTCAAGCATCCTTCATCCCCGGTCTGCTCTCCGGATGTCTCCAGAATCTCCGGATTGATCAGGACAATCGGGCCTTCCCCTACATCGATTACCACGATTCGTTTCAGGATTCCAACCTGTGGTGCAGCAAGGCCAACTCCCATCGCATCATACATGGTATCCAGCATATCCTCGATCAGATCATGGATACGTGGTGTCATTTTTTCTACAGGTCTGCTGATTTTTGTAAGTACAGAATCGCCTTCTACTCTGATTGTTCTAAGTGCCATTTTTTCTTCTCCTTTTCTCATATCCCAGTGTGCCAACCGTACACTAGCTAAAATCAAACTGTATATATAATTTCCGGAAACCGGAATTTATCTCTATGTATTTTTCAAGCTGATCCTTAATCCGGACCAGCGTTTCCTGTTTTTCGTGTTTCAGGTAAATCACCTGTCTGTAAATATCTTTTACCTTGCCTACGCTTGCATAGGCAGGACCGATCACATGCAGATCCTTTTCCTTATAAACTCTGTGAATGTAAAGTTCCAGATAATGCATGGCCTGTACCAGCAGTTCTTCCTCCGGGCAGGAACCCAGAACCGCCATCATATGGGAAGCCGGCGGATAATCCAGAAGCATGCGGTAGCTCATCTCTTCCTGATAAAAAGCTTCATAATCCTGTACTGCCGCAGCCTGAATACTGTAATGATCCGGATGATATGTCTGGATCACTGCTTCTCCGGGCTTGTTTCCTCTCCCGCCGCGTCCCACTGCCTGGCAGAGGAGCTGGAAAGTTCTCTCACTGCACCGGTAGTCCTCTGCATTCAGAGACAGATCTGCTGCTACAATCCCAACCAGCGTGACATCCGGAAAATCATGTCCTTTTACGATCATCTGCGTCCCGATCAGAACATCCGCCTCATGTAAAGCAAACGCTGACAGAATCTTTTCGTAACTGCCTTTCGTTCTGGTGGTGTCAAAATCCATCCGAAGTGTCCGTACTCCCGGAAAAGCTTCTTTTACTACCTTCTCGATCTGCTGCGTTCCTGCCTTAAATCCTCCGATATAAGGAGAACCGCACACCGGACATGCCTGTGGTTTTACAGTTTCATAGCCACAGTAATGGCAGAGAAGCCTGCCGTTATTATGCTCTGACAGAGACACATCACAGTGCGGACATTTCATTACCTGCCCGCAGGAGCGGCAGGAAACAAATCCTGCATACCCTCTCCGGTTCAGGAACAGGATGATCTGTTCCCTTTTCTCCAGACGGTCTTTCATCGCTTCTTTCAGCTTTCTGCTTAAAACAGAACGGTTCCCTGCCTTTAATTCTTCCCTTAAATCCACAACAGATACCAGAGGCATCGGACGATCCTGATATCTGGACTGAAGTTTCACCAGCCCATAGGTTCCTTCCATTGCCTTATGATAAGCCTCCAGGGAAGGGGTCGCAGAACCCAGAACAACTCTTGCATGTTCCAGTCTCGCCCGTTCTACAGCAGTTTCCCTTGCATGATAGCGGGGACTGTTCTCACTCTTGTAACTGGATTCATGTTCCTCATCGATCACGATCAGTCCCAGATTGGCAAACGGCGTAAACAGTGCAGAGCGTGGTCCCACCATCACCTGCACTTCCCCCCGTCTTGCCCGTTTAAACTGATCATACCGTTCTCCCTGAGACTGTCTGGAATTGATCACAGATACCTTTTCGCCAAACCGTGCATAAAACCGCCTCACTGTCTGATATGTCAGTGCAATCTCCGGGATCAGAATGATCGCCTGTTGTCCCTGATCCAGAACGGTTTCGATCAGCTTCATATAAACCTGTGTCTTTCCGCTCCCGGTCACGCCGTCGATCAGCACAGGACGCGGCGTTTCTTTCTCCCATTCTCTCAGGATTTCCCGGACTGCCGTCTCCTGTTCCGGAGTCAGCGGCAGTTCTTCTTCCAGCCTCAGTTTTTCTGTATCCAGGGAATTGCGCAGAAGTTCTTCATATTCTATGGATATGATTCCCTGCTCAGTCATCTTCTTTACCACAGAAGTAGTTGCCCCCAGTTCTTTGGAAGCATAGGAAACATCCAGCCTCGGTTCTTTCAGAAGTTCCCGAAGAAGTCTGGTCCTTGCCTTAAACCGCGTTTTTTCCAATTCTTCCAGAAGTTTTTCCGCTTCTTCTCTGGAAATTTTCAGGCAGAGGTAACGTTTCTCTTTTGCCTTCATCTTCTCCTGAATCGGAAGGACGGTTTTCAACGCCTGGATCATGGTAGAACCATAATTCTCTCTCATCCATGCAGCCAGTGCGATCAGACGGGATTCTGTCGTTTCCTCCGCACTGCTGATCCCGCAGATATTTTTTAACCTGGCGGGATCCACTTTTGGTTCTCTTGTCAGACCGGTCACGTATCCTTTACGGAGCTGATTTCCGTTTCCAAAGGGGATGGATACCACCATCCCCACTTTAATTTCTTTTTCCAGTTCTTCCGGTACACGGTATTGAAAACTTCTGTCCAGCTTCTCACTGGAAATATCTATGATGATATCTGCAAAAATCATAAGTCTCTCCGTCCTGTCTCATCCGGGAGCTGATGTGTCAGCAAATGCTCTGCCAACACGAATCCCAGATTATTTACCTGCAAGAATATCTGCGATCAGGACTCTCTCATCCATCGGATATTTCTTACCTTTGATCTCCTGATAATCTTCATGACCCTTACCCGCAAGTACGATGATATCACCCGGCTCTCCATGATGGATCGCATAGGCAATGGCTTCTTTTCGGTCAATGATCTCTACATATTTACCGTCTGTTTTCGCCATACCCACTTTGATGTCATCAATGATTGCCTGTGGTTCTTCATTTCTCGGGTTATCGGAAGTGATGATCGTCAGGTCTGCCAGCTTGCCGGAAACCTCGCCCATCTCATAGCGGCGGATTTTGGAACGGTTTCCTCCGCACCCGAACAGGCATACCAGTCTGTGTGGATGATACTCTCTCAGCGTACTCAGAAGGCTCTCGAGTGCCATGGCATTGTGTGCATAATCGATCATCAGTGTAAAGTCATCAGAAACCTTCACCATCTCGATACGTCCTTTTACCTTTGCCACTTTCAGAGCTTTGAGGATATTTTCCTCGGAAACTTTAAAATGACGGCAGATTGCAATGGCTGTCAGGGAATTGTAAATGCTGAATTTACCCGGAATATCAATCTCCACATGGAAATCCAGAAGTCCTTTCAGATGATAGGAAATTCCCAGATAACCTTTACCGCCAACCAGCTTCGCATCTTCTGCACGAAGGTCTGCTTCCGGTGAAAATCCATAAGTTTCCAGACTGCAGGTATGTCCTTCGATGATTCTGTCAAAATGTTCATCATCTCTGTTTACAATGCCCACTTTGCACTGTTTCAGAAGCAGAGATTTGCATCTGAGATAATCATCAAAATCCTTGTGTTCATTTGGTCCGATATGATCCGGCTCAATGTTGGTAAAAATACCAAAATCAAAAATAAATCCCTGCGTTCTGTGAAGCATCAGTCCCTGTGAGGAAACTTCCATAACCACACAGTCGCATCCGGCTTCCACCATCTCATGGAAATATTCCTGGATCACATAAGATTCCGGTGTTGTGTTCTTCGCGGGAATAACCTTGTCACCGATGATCGCCTCGATGGTTCCGATCAGACCTACTTTATATCCGGCATTTTCCAGAATGGATTTTACCATATAAGTGGTAGTTGTTTTTCCCTTGGTTCCGGTGATACCGATTGTTTTCAGTTTTTCCGCAGGATATCCAAAATATGCAGCGGAAATAAATGCCATGGCATAGCGGGAATCTTTTACCAGGATAACGGTAACATCTTCCGGTGCTTCCACAGCTTCTTCCACAACCAGAACTTTCGCTCCTTTTGCAATGACATCCGGAACAAATTTATGCCCGTCTACAACTGCGCCACGGATACAGATAAAAAGAGAACCTTCTTCTACTTTTCTGGAATCGTAGATCACATTCTTGACTTCCTGCTCTGCGCTTCCCTGAAGACAGGTATATTCCAGGCGTTCCAATAAGGATATTAATTTCATATTCATCCTCCATATAACCTAATTTTGATATCGTTTTTACAGCAAACGATAACTTTTTTCCCAGCCGTCCCGGGACCAGATATCCGCTTGTTTATCTGTCTTCAGGGGCGGAGGTGTTGCTGATTCATATATCAGGGCAGAGTCAAAACCCTGCCGTCGTCTATATCTATATAAGAATAGCACACCTACCCCCTCGTTTCAATGTCGTTTTTCCCTTATTTTTTCAACTACACTGCTGTTTCATCGTTACTATTCACACGCCACTATCCCGCGAGGTGTTTTGGCATGAACATGCCAAAATCCCGAGACTTACAGCGCGAATTTATGCGATTAGCATAAATTCTGTGCATCGCGAAGCGTGTTACTGAGAACGGAGTGAACAGTAATGTTTCATCCGCTCGCCAAAACACCTTACAGGATAGCAGCAGCGAACAGTAACCCGGTTATCACTGATTGCTCTGTGTCTGGTAACTTCCGGTTCTTTTACAGATTTTTCATGGATTTTCTTTTCAGTAATGCCCCACTGATTCCTGATATGACTGCAAAAATTCCTATAATAAGAAACTTCTCCGTTTCTGTCTCATCACCGGTCTTTGGTTTTGATGCGGCTGCATAGGCATTTCCGGTTTTTGCACCATAGCCGCTGTCGTAAGACTGATATGCCGGAGTCGAAGTCAATACCGGAAACATCGTTGGAGTTGGTGTGAGCGTTGTTTCCGGGGCATTTACAGTCAGATTGGACTGAGAACGGATCGTCTCCGAGCCTGTTTCATCAGAAATTACAGAAACTTCATTTACCAGTTCCTGGTTTGCAAAATACTGTGGAAGTGTCACTGTCGCATACAGGGCAAACGCTTCTCCCGGTGCGATCTGAGGAATCAGTGCCTGTGTCCTTGTACTGTTCAGAGTCACACCTTCCTTTTGTACAAACTGTGCCTGAATATTCGCATTCAGAAACCGCTCTGTGCTGAGAACCGAATGAAGGGTTCGTTCGCCTGTATTTCGGATGCAGATCTGGTAGGTGATGGTTTCACCCGGATATGTTTCTTTTCTGTCAGCCGTCTTTTCCACCTCAAATGCTGCCTTCAGTGCCGCTGCTGTAATTTTCGCAGAAGTCTGACACCCGATATTCTCCTCTTTCCCCGGATGTTTCGCCTTCACTGTCACTGTATGAAGAATGTCACCGGACTGTTCCTCAGTAAGCTGAAGAGTCAGCCGGACCGTTCTTTTTTCTCCCGGGTTCAGTTTCTCAAGAATCCCCTGCATCCCATTCACCTGAAATCCCTGTTCGTATTCCCACACTGCTTTTACATCATTCAGAGAAAAAGTACTGGAAATCTCAATGTTTTCCAACGGCAGTTTTCCTGTATTTTCCACCTGTAATACATATCCGGCTGACTGTCCTGCACGTATCTGTTCCTCATCAGCCTGTAAAGCCGCCGACAATCCCGCTTCAGCCGCCTTCACAGAGAGCTTCTCAGACGGGCACTCATCCAGAACCGTATCCATTTCCCCCGCAGAACC
>QWCN01005271.1_pt1 | contig 12905 bp, 12 predicted proteins | sample 1972711 | NCBI WGS metagenome assembly QWCN01 (sample SAMN09866707, study PRJNA288562) | Human gut metagenome isolate term1_stool, whole genome shotgun sequencing... | isolation source: gut | host: Homo sapiens | place: USA: California | reverse complement strand
CTCTATATCAAGAATGCCGGTGACTTTGAAAAGCTCGCGGCGCAGGCCGCGCAGCTGGACGAGAACGCGCTGATGCTGCGCTACCTGCGGGGCCGCATGAAGCTGAACGACGGCGTGGTGGAGCCGCTGTTCCGGGAGCGGTTCGGGCAGGAACTGCCGCAGGAATTTTCCACCCTGCTGGATAAGGCGGTGGAAAACGGCCTGGCCCAGCGCACGGCCGACGGCTGGATGCCTACCCTGGAAGGACTGTTCCGGGGCGAGGTACTGTAACACAAAAAGCGGGAGCTGTCCCATGGGAGAGACGGCTCCCGTTTTTGGTATGCCAAAAGTCCCCACAGCGGGTCGATTTGTGGTATACTGGTAGAAAACACGGACCCGTGAAGGAGAAAAGCATGCAATACAAACTTCTGGTAAGCGATTTTGACAATACACTGGTGCCCTTTGGGGAGCCGAAGCCCCGCCCGGCGGTGGTAAAGGCCGTGAAAAAACTGCAGGCTGCCGGGGTGAAATTTGCGCTGAGCACCGGCCGCGCCTATCCTTGCGTGCACAGGGAGCAGCTGGGCGGCATCCGGCCGGATTACATCGTTACCTGCAACGGTGCCTGTGTGACCGATGCCAAGGGCACCGTGGTGGCGGAACACCCCCTCACCAACGAGGAAATGTACGCGCTGGTGGATTTCTGCGAGGATTACAACTACCCACTGCAGTTCAATTTCCGGGATGCCTGCTATGTGTACTGTGAGTACGAGGCCCTGCGCAACAACTACGCAAAGATGGGCAGCAGCGGCCTGACCTGCGTGGACGGCAAGGACCAGAACCGGCACCTCATCGACATGCCGCATTCGGCGTTTGCCGCGGTGCCGCCGGAACATGTAGCAGACTTCATGGCAAAATACGGCCATCTGAACCTGAACTGGATGCAGGTGGGCGCGAAAAACGCCGACGGCTATGGCTTCTACGACATCGTGCGCGGCGGCATGGACAAGGGCGTGGGCCTGACCGACCTGTGTGCCCGGCTGGACCTGCCGCTGGAAGAGACGGTGGCGGCGGGAGACTCGGCCAACGACCTGAGCATGCTGCGCACGGCCGGCTTGGGTGTGTGCATGGACAATGGAACCGAGGAAGCAAAGGCCGCTGCTGACCGGATCATCGGTGATGTGCGGGAGGACGGCCTGGCGGCGCTGATCGAGGAACTCTGGTTTGATGGCCCGAAAGCGGAGCCCTCCGGCCGGGACCTGGGCTCGGCCTGGGCACAGATCGAAAGCGCAGGCGGCCAATGAGCTTTGCGCCGGTGTACAATGAGCATAGCCGGGCGCTGATCCTGGGCACCTGGCCCAGCCCCAAAAGCCGGGAGATGGCCTTTTATTACGGCCACCCGCAGAACCGCTTCTGGCCGATGATGGCCGCCCTGACCGGGGAGCCGGTGCCGAAGCGGGAGGACATCGAAGCAAAAAAGCAGATCATCCTGCGCCATGGGTTGGCCCTGTGGGACACGCTGGAAAGCTGCACCATCACCGGGGCGTCGGACGCCTCCATCCGGGACGTGGTGCCCAACGACATCGCCGCTCTGCTGCAGAAGGTGCCCATTGAGGCGGTGTTCTGCAACGGGGCCACGGCCTATCGCATTTATACAAAGTATCTGCAGCCGGTCACCGGCCTTGCGGCGGTCAAACTGCCCAGCACCAGCCCGGCCAATGCGGCCTGCCGCCCGGAGATGCTGCGGCAGGTGTGGGGCACGGCGCTGACAGACTGGATCACCAAATAATTGCCAAGCTGTAAATTCTTCATGAATCCGCTTGCGTTTTTCGCAAAGGGTTGTATTATGGGTACTATAAGGGGCACCTGCCCCGGAAAAGGAGAACGACCATGAGCAAGATCATCCGCACCCGGAAGCCCAGTGTCCTGCCGTACTACGCGGCGGCGCTGGTGTTCGTGGTGCTGTGCGCGGTGCTGCCGGTGTACCGGCTGTGGGCCCTTGCGGCGGCGCTGGCAGCCGCTGCGGCGGCATTCCTGGCGGCCAAAAAGGTCTGCCCGCCCCGTGTGGTGGAAACCGAGGTGCCCTTCCACACGGGTGTGGAGGACGTGGACGCCATGCTGGCAGACATCCAGCAGAAGCTGGACACTCTGCACAGCCTGAATGAATCCCTGCCCGACCCGCAGCTGTCCGCCGCCATGACCCGCATGGAAAAGGCCGGACGCTCCATTGTGGAAGTGGTGGAAGCCAACCCCGCCAAGGCAAAGCAGGTGCGCCGCTTTGCCAACTACTATCTCCCGGACGCCGTGAATGTGCTGCAGCAGTATGCGCAGCTGGCCCGGCAGGGGGTGCGCGGCGAGAACGCCGCCGCCATCCGTGCCGAGGTGGAGCACAATGCGTCCTCCATTGCCACGGCCTTTGAAAACCAGCTGGATGCACTGTACGCCGCAGAAAGCATGGACCTGTCGGCAGACCTGACCGTGCTGCAGAACATGCTCAAAGGGCAGGGACTGAGTAAATAAACGGATATACTGGAAAGGAAGGAATCTCCTATGGCAGACAACACGTTCAACTTTGACCTCGACGCACCCGCTGTGCCTACCCTGACGCTGGACCCGGCTCCGGCACAGGAGCAGGCCCAGCCCAAACAGCCGGAACCCGCCGCTGCCCCCGAGGCACAGGTCAAGCTCAGCCCGGAAGAGCAGGCCATGGTGGATCAGTTCGCGGAGAAGATCGACATCACCAACAGCCAGCAGGTGCTGCAGTACGGCTCCGCCTGCCAGAAGAAGATCGGTGACTTCTCCGAAGCAGCTCTTTCCAAGGTGTCCACCAAGGACCTGGGCGAAGTGGGCAATATGATCACCGACCTGATCGGCGAGCTGAAGAGCTTTGACGCAGGCGAAGAGCAGCAGAAGGGCATTCTGGGCTTCTTCAAGAAAAAGGGCGACCAGCTCGACGCCCTCAAGACCAAGTACAACAAGGCCGAGACCAACGTGGAGAATATCCAGGGCATGCTGGAGGCCCATCAGGTGCAGCTGCTCAAGGACATCGCCATGCTGGACAAGATGTATGACCTGAACATGGCCTACTTCAAGGAGCTCAGCATGTACATTCTGGCCGGGAAAAAGAAGCTGGCCGAGGTGCGTGCAGGGGAGCTGCAGCAGGCCATGGACAAGGCCAAGGCCTCCGGCCTGCCGGAGGACGCCCAGGCGGCCCGCGACCTGGCCGACCAGTGCGAGCGCTTTGAAAAGAAGCTGTACGATCTGGAGCTTACCCGCAACATCAGCCTGCAGATGGGCCCCCAGATCCGCCTGCTGCAGAACAACAACACCATGATGGCCGAGAAGATCCAGTCCACCATCGTGAACACCATCCCCCTGTGGAAGAACCAGATGGTGCTGGCCCTGGGCCTGGCCCACAGCCAGCAGGCCATGCAGGCCGAGCGTGCCGTCACCGACATGACCAACGACCTGCTCAAGAAGAACGCCGAGGCGCTCAAGCTGGGCACCATCGAGACGGCCAAGGAGTCTCAGCGCGGCGTGGTGGACATCGAGACCCTGCAGCAGACCAACAAGAGCCTGATCGAGACGCTGGACGAGCTGAACAAGATCCAGACCGAGGGCCGCGCAAAGCGCGCTGCCGCCGAGCAGGAACTGACCCGTATCGAGGACGAACTGAAATCCAAAATGATGGAGATCCGGAGCTGAAATGGCAAACGCAGATTTTAACCCCAAGCAGACCGGCACCCCCGGCGGCTTTGACGCGGGCAGCTACCGCGAAAAGGCCAGCCCGGAGCAGGCCGTGCAGCTGACCCCGCTGCAGCAGAAGCTGGCCGGGCTGGAAGCAAAACTGCCCGCCGCCCTCACCCGGCAGGCCGTGGCCCTGGCGTTGAGCATCGTGGTGATGCTGGCGGCCTTTGCAGGCTTTGGCAGTGCCAAGGTGCGCAGCAAATACAACACGGCCCGGCAGTGGTTCACGGTGGGCGTGTCTGCCGACAACGGCTACAACCTCAGCGAGGAACTGACCGCCCGGGCCAATACGGCGGCAAACGTCATCACCACCGCCGGCAATACGCTGGGGGCCGACAATGCGGAAGTACAGACCGCGCAGGCGGCGCTGGATGACTTTTCGGCCTGTCTGGACGCCGTGCAGTCTGGCGGAAAGAGTCAGGCGTTGACCTCCCTGAGCTACTACAACGGCAGTTCCATGCACGCGCTGTATCAGGCCAACGAGACGCTGGGCAAGGCCATCGACCAGCTCTATGCCAAATTGCAGGAGCAGGCCGCCGACCCCATGAAGATGGGCGCTGTGCAGGGCCAGTATGGCCAGTTCAACAGCGCAGACACCATCATCGGCACATTGAAATACAACGAAGCAGTCTACAACTATCAGAACGAAGTCGGCGGGTTCCCGGCCAATGTGCTGGGCGGCCTTGCCGGCGTGAAGGAGGTTGAGCCCTTCGCATGAAAAACATTGCAAGAAAACTCAGCGCACTGCTGCTGGTGTTCGTGGTCAGCGCGGCGGCCCTGTGCCCGGCCTTTGCGGCCACGGCCAGCCTGCCCTCGCTGCCCAGCGGCCAGTGTGTGGTGGACGATGCCAATGTCCTGAGCAGCAGCACCGTGCAGACCATCACCGACCTGAACGCCCAGCTGGAAAGCAGCTGCAGCGGGGCGCAGATCGGCGTGCTGACGGTGGATTACACCGGCAGCTGCACCACAGAGGAATATGCCCTGCAGGCGGCCAAGGCCTGGGGCATTGGTTCTTCTACCGGCAATAATGGTGTGCTGATCCTGTTGGTCATGGAGACCCAGCAGTACGCCGACGGCGATTACTACATTGCCACAGGCGACGGTTTCCGCAACACCACGCTGGAAAGTCAGGCCAGTGCCCTTGCCCAGACCATGGAGGACGACTTCGTCCGGCAGGACTATGACGACGCCGTGACCACCTGCGCCCGGAACGTGGCGCAGACCATCGCCGATATCTACGGCGTGAGCCTTTCGGGCGGGAACACGAACAACGGCTCCTACAACGAGCCTGCTTATGATGACAACAGCAGCGGCGGGCTTGGTGATATCGTGCTTGGCTTTATCACCATTCTGTTCACGGTCGTTCTGCTGCTCATCATCGTGTCGGTGGTCGTGTACACCTTCTCCGGCCCGCTGGGCGGCCTGTTCTGGTGCTTTGGCGGCCCCTGGCATAGAGGACCCCGTCCGCCGCGCGGACGCCGCAACCCGCCCCCGCCCCCGCCGGGCGGCCCCTATGGCGGCGGCTTTGGCGGCCCCGGCCCTGGCGGTCCTGGCGGCCGCGGCCCGCGCAGCTCTCCGCCGCCGCGCCGTACCCCGCCCCGCAGCACTCCGCCCCGCAGCGGCGGCTTCGGTGGTGGTTCCTTTGGCGGCGGCAGTTTTGGCGGTGGCGGCTCCTTCGGGGGCATGGGCGGCGGCAGCTTCCATGGCGGCGGCGGCGGACGCGGCCGTTGATGCCAACAACATAACCGCATAAAAAACAAGGCAGAGAACTGCTGTGGACGAAACGTCTGCGGCAGTTCTCTTTTTATGTGCTTCTATCGTGAACGAAATTCATTTGACAAAACAATTTTGGTAACATATACTGGATGACATCACGGAAACGAAAAAGGGAAGGAATCGTCATGTTGACTCTGGATAAAATCTACCACGCCGCCTTTGTGCTCAAGGACGTTGCCCGCAAGACCGACCTCATCGAGGCCCCCAAGCTGTCCAAAGACTGCCAGCTCTACCTGAAAACCGAGAATCTGCAGGCCACCGGCAGCTTCAAGGTGCGCGGTGCTTACTATAAGATCAGCCAGCTTTCGCCCGAAGAAAGCGCCAAGGGCGTCATTGCCTGCTCGGCCGGCAACCATGCGCAGGGTGTGGCGCTGGCCGCCACCCGCCGTGGCATCAAGAGCATCGTTTGCATGCCGGACGGTGCCCCCATCATGAAGGTGGAAAATACCAAGAACCTGGGCGCAGAGGTCTGCCTTGTGCCCGGCACCTACGATGACGCCCACGACAAGGCCGTGGAGCTGCAGGAAGAGACCGGCATGACCTTTATCCACCCCTACGATGACGAGCAGGTCATTGCAGGCCAGGGCACCATCGGCCTGGAGATTCTGGACCAGCTGCCGGATCTGGATGCAGTCATCGTGCCGGTGGGCGGCGGCGGCCTGATCTCCGGCGTGGCCTTTGCCATCAAGAGCCTGCGGCCGGAGGTAAAGGTCTACGGCGTACAGGCCGAGGGTGCCCCCAGCATGTACCGCAGCCTGCATGAGCACAAGTACCAGACCCTGAAAGCTGCCTCCACCTTTGCCGATGGCATTCAGGTCAAGACTCCCGGCGAGCTGACCTACCAGCTCTGCGAGCAATATGTGGACGACGTCGTGACGGTGAGCGAGGACGAGACCGCCGCCGCCATCCTCTCCTTGATGGAAAACCAGAAGCTGGTGGCCGAGGGTGCCGGTGCGGTGCCCGTGGCTGCGGCCCTGTTCCACAAGCTGCCCATCGAGGGCAAGAAGGTGGTGTGTGTCATCTCCGGCGGCAACATCGACGTGAACATCCTTAGCCGCGTGATCACCCGCGGCCTGGTCATGAGCGGCCGCAAGGCCAACCTGACCATTGCTCTGGAGGACAGGCCCGGCCAGCTCCAGCGTGTGGCCGAGATCGTCTCCCGCTGCGGCAGCAATGTGGTGTCGGTGCTGCACGACGGCTCCGACCCCAACATGCCCATTTCCAGCTGCTTCCTCAAGTTGACGCTGGAGACCCGCGACGCGGCCCAGATCGAACAGATCCGTGCCGAACTGACCAAAGAGGGCTTCCAGCTCGTGAGTGAGCGCGTGTGATCCGTTTATTGCTATAGAAGGAGAATCCCTATGAAAGTCGTATCTACCCCCAACGCACCTGCCGCCATCGGCCCCTACAGCCAGGCACTGGACCTGGGCAATATGGTATTCGTGTCCGGTCAGATCCCGGTAGACCCCGCCACCGGCAAGATGGCCGATACCGTGGAAGAGCAGGCCGCACAGAGCCTGGCAAACCTCAAGGCTATTCTGGCCGAGGCCGGCCTGACCATGGCCAATGTGGTCAAGACCGTGATCTTTCTGGCCGACATCAACGACTTTGTGGCTGTGAACGCAGAGTATGCCAAGGCCTTTGCAGAGCCGTTCCCGGCCCGCAGCTGCGTGCAGGTGGCAGCCATCCCCAAGGGTGCAAAGCTCGAGATCGAGTGCATCGCGGTGCGGGGCTGATCCCAAAAGCAACAGATAGACAAAAGAGGCTGTGCCCACCGGCACAGCCTCTTTTGTTTATTGAGAAGAAGGAAGAAAAACGCATAGTTACGGGCGCTGACCCATGCCGCCCTCCAGCGTGAGGGTCTCGCCGGACATGAACTTGAAGTCCGGCATGGCCAGCTGGACGCACACGCGTCCGATCTCCAGTTCGGCGTTGCCGTAGTGGCCCATGGGCGGCATTTTGACGTTGGCCTTGAAGGCCTCCGGGTAAGCCTGCTGGAACTGCTCCAGCTTGGCGGTCCAGGCCAGCGGGCAGACAATGTTGACGTTGATGTCATCCGGGCCCCACTCGGTGGCGGCCACGCGGGACAGGCCGCGGATGCCCTCCTTGGCGGCAGCGTAGGCGCACTGGCCGTAGTTGCCGAACAGGCCGGCACCGGAGGCAAAGTTGATCACGCTGCCGTGGGACTCCTTCAGGTAGGGGTAGCAGGCCTTCATATAATAGAAGGCTGCGTACAGGCCCGAATACAGGGCCAGGTCGAACTGCTCGGTGGTGTGCTCGGCCAGCGAAACGCCGGAAGCCGAGGCCTGTGCGTTGTTGATCAGCACCTGAATGCCGCCAAAGGCGTCAACGGCCTGCTTCACTACATTCTGCACGGTGGCTTCGTTGTCGCCGCCGGCGCACACATCGGCCTGCACCGGCAGCACCTTGATGCCGTACTTGCTCTCCAGCTCCTGCTTGGCCTCTTCCAGTTTTTTCACATTGCGGCCGGTGATCACAAGGTTTGCACCCTCTTTTGCGTAGGCCGTAGCAATGCCGTATCCAATGGAACCGCAGCTGCCATCCTGCAGGACTGCGCGCCCTGCACCGGTGATGAGTGCGGTCTTACCCGTTAAAAAGCCCATAGTTATCCTCCAGAATGTGCCCGGAGGAGCTGCGCCCCGCCGGGCTGATTTTGGCCATATTATAGTCCGCTGTTTGCCGGAAATCAAGCCTTTTTGCCGATAAATAAAAAATAGACAAAGATTCTTAAAAAGTCAAAATTTTCACGAATTCACGGAACTTTTGTGAAACTTTTGACAGGGCTTTGTCGTTAAAATAACGACAAACTAAAAACTCCCTCAGTCAATGCCGTCAAGCCTTGACTGAGGGAGTTCTTTTGTATGGTTACTTCTGCACACCGGCCTCACACTGCTCGATGAACTGCTTGGCCACGCGGGGGCTGCGGCCGCCGGCGCGGATGGCAAAGGCCTCGGCCTTGACCAGCAGCTGGTCCATGGGCATCTGGATATGGTGCTGCCGGGCCAGCTCCTCCAGGATGGTCTCGAACCGGGCTTTTTCCGGCCGCTGGAAGGTCACGGTCAGGCCGAACCGGGCCGAAAGGCTCATGAGCTCCTGCCGGGTGTCGGCTTCGTGGATGTCGTCGCCGGTGCGGTCGGTCAGGGTCTCCTTGATGAGGTGGCGGCGGTTGGAGGTGGCGTACACTGCGATGTTGCGGGCACGGCCGCCCACGCTGCCCTCTAGAATGGCCTTGAGGGCGGCAAAGTTGTCGTCGTTGGCGGTAAAGCTCAGGTCGTCGATGAACAGGATGAACTTGAGGGGGTTGGCGGCCAGTTTGTCCATCAGGTCGGGGATCTGGTACAGCTGGTTCTTTTTCACTTCCACCAGCCGCAGGCCCTCCGGGGCAAACTCGTTGGCGATGGCCTTGACCGAGCTGGACTTGCCGGTGCCGGCGTCGCCGTACAGCAGCACATTGTTGGCGGGCATCCCGGCCAGCAGGGCACGGGTGTTGGCGATCACCTTTTCCCGCTCCTTTTCGTAGCCCGGCAGCTCGGAAAGACGCTGGGGGTCGGGGTACTTCACCGGCACCAGCTTGCCGTTTTCTACTGTAAATACATGGTGCTTGGCAAACATGCCGTAGCCCTTCTTGCCCACCTCGCTCATGCGCTGGGCATAGGCGGCGGGCAGGTCAAGGTCGGCCGTCTCCCACCGGGGCAGGAAGGCCAGCTCTTCGGCCGGGACCTCTGCCGCGTCCAGCAGGGTATCCAGGGTCAGGCTGCACAGCTGCTGCAAAAAGTTCAGCTCCCCCTCCAGAGCTGCCTGCAGCACCGGAGCCAGAGCCCCGGCGGCAGCCTGCCGCACACAGACCGTCTCGGCTTCCAGCACGGCGGTGCTCAGGTACTGGCTCCAGTCTGTGGTGCGCTCAAACAGTGCCGCTTCAAACTGGGCCACGGCGTTGCACACGCTGCCAACGCTGTTGTTTCCGGCCGTCAGGCAGTCGATGAGAGCGGCAAATCTGGCCGCCACGGGGTCGCTCAGCAGGGAGCGAAAGATCACAAGCCCGTGCAGGCGGGCGTTCCATTCATGCAGTTTCATAGTCCGGTTTCCTCGATCCTGAATCTTTTTTTGGTACATCCTCTTTCAGACAACGCGCGGCGCGCGCAGATAAAAAGAGTATACAGCGGTTTTTCATTTCACGCAAGAGTGTTTAATTTCCTTCACGTTTGGAACGATTCAGGTTACAAATTGTCGATTGACATCAGCCCGGTTTATAGTATAATTTACATCAACAAATGCGCGGATGGGAAAAAGTACCACACGATCCCCCCTGTTCAGAGAGCTGCCGTTTGGTGCAAGGCAGTCAGTGTTTCGTGGGAGAAATCCTCCCGGAGCAGCCTGTTGAACGGATGCACAAAAAGCGTCCCTGTAAGCAGCGCCGGTTGCAGCCGTTACAGTGCGGGACTTTGCTGGAAGTCCGTGAGGGGGCGTGCACAGCACGCCAACGAGAGTGGTACCGCAGAGAGCTTGATGATCACAAGGTCTTTGTCTCTTGGAATGAACAGGGGACAAGGGCCTTTTCTTTTACCCCCGCCCCCTGCAGAGCGTAAATGAAAAAGGTTTAGGAAACAGGAGTAACTCACCATGCAGTTGAACGGTTCTCAGATTTTTGTGGAGGTTCTTTGTGAGCAGGGCGTGGATACCATTTTTGGCTATCCCGGCGGTGCAGTGCTGAATCTTTACGATGAGCTGTATAAGAATGCCGACCGCATCACCCATGTGCTCACGGCACACGAGCAGGGCGCTTCCCACGCAGCCGACGGTTACGCCCGTGCCACCGGCCGCACCGGCGTGGTGCTGGCCACCAGCGGCCCGGGTGCCACCAATCTGGTCACGGGCATTGCCACGGCCTACATGGACTCGGTGCCCATGGTGGCTTTCACCGGCAACGTGGCCACCCCCGGCATCGGCAAGGACTGCTTTCAGGAAGCCTACATTGAGGGCATTACCATGCCCATCACCAAGCACAACTTCACGGTGCGCCGGGTCGAGGATCTGGCCGACACCATGCGCGCAGCTTTCCGCATTGCACAGAGCGGCCGCAAGGGCCCGGTGCTGGTGGACATCCCCAAGGATGTGACTGCCGCCGTGTGCGAGTTTGAAAACAAGCAGCCGGAGCCCATCCGCACGGTGACCACCTTTGATGCGGAACAGGTGCGCTGGGCAGCCGACCTGATCAACGCGGCACAGCGCCCGCTGGTGTACTTTGGCGGCGGCGTGCGCAGCGCGGCCTCCTGCCAGCCGCTGCGGGATCTGCTGCACAAGGCCGAGATCCCGGCCACCCACACCCTGATGGCGGCCGGTGTGGTGCCTTACGGCGACCCTATGAACATCGGCATGCTGGGCATGCACGGCTGTTACACCTCCAACCGGGCTGTGGCCGACTGTGACGTGCTGATCGCGGTGGGTACCCGCTTCTCGGACCGTGTGGCGCTGAAACCCAAGACCTTTGCCAAGAATGCCACCATCATCCAGATCGACATCGACCCCAGCGAGCTGGGCAAGAATGTGGAAGTGGACCTGTCCATCGTGGGCGATGCCGCCTATGTGCTGCAGGCCATGCTGCCGCAGATCAAAGAGGCAAAGCACCCCGACTGGATGAAGATGATCCACGAGTGGCAGGCACAGGATTACCACCCGGTGTCCGACCCTACCCACCTGATGCCCCATCAGGTCATCGGTGAGGTGTGCAACCAGTGCGGCCCGGAGGCCGTATACGTCACCGATGTGGGCCAGCACCAGATGTGGGCGGCCCAGTACCTGCGCCACGCCAAGAGCCGCGGTTTCATCACCAGCGGCGGCCTGGGCACCATGGGCTTTGGCTACGGTGCCGCAATCGGTGCCCAGATGGCCCTTGGCCGGGACCAGCGTGTGGTCATGTTCACCGGTGACGGTTCCTTCCATATGAACCTGAACGAGGCCTGCACCGCCGTCAGCTACGACCTGCCCATCATCACGGTCATCTTCAACAATTCCGTGCTGGGTATGGTGCGCCAGTGGCAGACCACCTTCTACGGCAAGCGCTACAGCCAGACCGATCCCCACCGTCACACCGACTTCGTCAAGCTGGCCGAGGGCTTTGGCCTGAAGGGCTACCGCTGCACCAACCTGCCGGAGTTCCAGCAGGCATTTGCCGAGGCGCTCCAGCGCAAAGGCCCCACCTGGATCGAGTGCATCATCGACAAGGACGAAAAGGTCCTGCCCATGATCCCCGGCGGCGGTGACATCAACGATATCATCATGGAATAAGGAGGACACAGCAATATGGAATCCAGTCAGCGCAGGGTCATCAGCCTGCTGGTGGACAACCAGAGCGGCGTTCTGGCCCGGGTGTCCAACCTGTTCTGCCGCCGCGGCTTCAACATCGACACCCTGACCGTTTCGGCCACCAACGACCCGGCCGTCAGCCGCATCACCCTGACCATCACCAGTGACGACCGGGCCCTGAAGCAGCTCATCCTCCAGACTGAGCGTCTGGAAGTGACCCGGCAGGTGTTCGTGCTGGACAAGGACAAGACCCTCCAGCGGGAACTGTTGCTGCTCAAGGTGGCGTCCGACGTGCACAACCGCGCCGAGCTGCGGGAGATCGCCAACATTTACAAGGCCAAGATCATTGACCTGTCGCCGGACAGCATGGTGTTTGAACTGATCGGCAAGCCGGACAAGATCGACGCCTTCCTGAAGATGTTCGAGGACTACGAGATCCTGGAACAGTGCCGCACCGGCGTCACGGCGCTGGAACGCGGCGGAATGCACCAGCATATGCAAAAGCCGCCGCAGGAAGTGCGCGCGGCCCAGCTCCCTCTGCCGGGCACCCATTGCCCGGAACGCACCTGAATGTTTTTTCCGCTCCCCGGTGAGCGAAAAAATAAAGATCGTTTATTATTAGCCACAACAGAAGAATAAAAAGGAGAACAACTACTATGGCTATCAAGAAATACTACGATTCCGACTGCAACCTCGGCGTGCTGGACGGCAAGACCGTCGCGGTCATCGGCTTTGGCAGTCAGGGCCATGCACACTCCGAAAACCTGGCCGAGAGCGGCGTCAACGTTGTCGTCGGCCTGCGCAAGGGTTCTGCTCACTGGGCAAAGGCTTCCGAGTTCGCTGCCACCCACGACAACTTCAAGGTCATGGAAGTGGAAGAGGCTGCCAAGGCCGGCGATGTGGTCATGATGCTGGTTCCCGATGAGTTGTGCGCCGACATCTACAACAAGCAGGTTGCTCCTTATATGACCGAGGGCAAGGCTCTGGCCTTTGCACACGGCTTCAACATCCACTTCAAGACCATCACCGCTCCCAAGAACGTGGACGTCATCATGATCGCTCCCAAGGGCCCCGGCCACATC
>QWCN01005270.1_pt1 | contig 12906 bp, 10 predicted proteins | sample 1972711 | NCBI WGS metagenome assembly QWCN01 (sample SAMN09866707, study PRJNA288562) | Human gut metagenome isolate term1_stool, whole genome shotgun sequencing... | isolation source: gut | host: Homo sapiens | place: USA: California | reverse complement strand
GTCCAGCGGCGACTGGTTGCCGAGCACGTCCTCGCGCGCGATGCCCATCACGCCGGCGTAGTCCTCGATGTAGCACATGAGCGAGTGCTGCGCCGTGATGACGCCCTTGGGCGTACCGGTCGAGCCGGAGGTGAAGATGATGTACAGCGGGTCGAGCTCACGCGCGCGCGCGCGGCAGTCGGCCAGCAGCGCCGCGTCCTCGCAGCCCTCGAGCAGATCCTCCGCGATGAGGATCTCGCCGCTGAATTCCAGCGTCCTGGCCTTGTCGTAAAACGCGCGCTGCACGATCATCAGATCGGTGTCGAGCGTATTTAAAATAGAGTTGAGCCGGTGCACGGGCATCGTCCCGTCCATCGGTGCGTAGCAGCAGCCGGCGTATACCGCGCCGAGAAACACGGCCGGGGTGTGTGCGTTGCGCCCGCTCATCACGGCGATAGGCGCCTTGCGTCCGGCGCGCAGCCTTGCCGCCGCCGTGCCGATGATGCGCGCCTCGCGCCGCACGTCGGCAAAGGTCACCGCGCCGTCCTCGTCAAGAAAGGCGGGCTTGTCCGGACAGGCTGCGGTGGTGACTTCCAGCCAGTCGAGCACGTTTGTATCCATGCGTGCAGCTCCTTCCTGTTATCTATCCATAATCGGCAATTATCCTATCATGTTTCCCAGCTAAAAACAAGCAAAATCGGGACAGTTTTAAGAAAAGGTAAGATTCCCGCGCGCCCGCGCTCCGCACTTGACGCGCCCGCGGCCGAAACGTACAATGGGCGTGGGATAACTGTACAGAATGATGGACAGAAAAAGGCAAAACTGTTTGTTTCTTACAAAATTTCAACTGAAAATTTGTGTACATTACCCCCTTTCAGTGCTTAGAAAATCGTGGTATCCTTTTGGTTAGTAAGCGTGACGGCTGAAGTGGGGCGGGAAACTCCGAAGCATTCCCGCCCCGCCCCGCCGTGCGCGTTTCCGGTTCGGACAGGCTGCGCTTCGGAGGTCTGCCCTCCGGCCGGGATCAACAGGAGGGATGCCCGCGAAGGGAAAGGAAGAACGAAGATGTCAAAACAGGTTCAGAAAGTGTGCAATGCCATCTCCACCGCTGCGGTGGTGCTGGTGGTCATCCTGGCGCTGCTTCTGGTGGGCGTGCGGCTGGTCGGTCTGCGGCCGATGTGCGTCCTGTCCGGCAGCATGGAGCCGACGTATCACACCGGCTCGCTGATCTATGTCAAGCCCTGTGCGCCCGAGGACGTGCAGGTCGGTGACGCGATCACGTTCGTACTCAATGAGGACTTGGATGTCGTCACACACCGCGTGATCTCCATCGATGCGGAAAACGAGCATTTCTACACGCAGGGAGACGCGAACGACGCGCCCGACGGCGCACCGGTCTATTTCAAGAACCTCATCGGCCGCCCGGTGTTCACCATCCCGTATCTGGGCTATGTTTCGCACTGGGTCTCGAACCCGCCGGGGATGTATCTGGCCATTGCGATTGCGATCGTGCTCATCGTTCTGGCGTTCCTGCCGGACATGCTGCGCAAGGCGGCTGAGGCGGACGCGCGCGATGCGGCGCGCCGAGCAGAGGCAGCGAATGCAGCAAAGTGCACGGAAACGGATGACAAAAATCGTAAGATTTAAATAATTTTTCCGAGGATGTGAAATATTTTCCCATCCTAATGCATTAACCATTAACCTTATGAACGCTGACAGCGCACGTTGGACGCTGTTGAGACATGGTGAGTTCGGAAACCAAAATTTGTGTAAGGGAGGAAACACGAAGAAAATGAAGAAGAAAACTTTGACGATCGCCATCGCGCTCGTGCTCGTTGTGGCGCTGGCGGTCGGCGCGACGTGGGCGTATCTGACGGCGACGACCGGCCCGGTGACCAACACGTTCACGGCCGGTAAGGCAGTGGCATCGGACAATCTGAAGCTGTACGAGAGCAAGGCTGTGCAGGGTACCGACGGTACATATACGCTTGGCGCTGATAAAGTCAACGGCAACACCTACACCGTTATGCCGGGCGTGAACCTGCCGAAGGACCCGACCGTGGAAGTGATGAAAGCCGACGGCCCGTACTATCTGTTTGTGGAAGTCACCAAGGGCGACCAGGTTGGCAACAACGACACCACCAAGGCGCTGAGCTACAAGGTGGACGGAACGAATTGGACTCTGCTGGAGATCAACGGCAAAGAAGTCTACGCATATACGAATGGCGGAGCGGCCGCCGCGATTATGAGCGCCCCTGTTACGGCCAAGGTTCTTGCGGGTGACACCATCACGGTTTCCGGAGAAGAAGCCCTGACCAGCGCGCTGACGGCGGCGAGCGCCAATCTGACCTTTAAGGCGTATGCCTGCCAGGCGGCCGGCTTTACCAGTGCCGTTGAGGCGTTCAACACCTGCTTCGGCTCCACTGGCGCATAAGCATCCCCTCGTTTTCACCAATCACTGGTAAATGACGCGCAGGGAACTGCGCGGAAAAATAGAAAAGGAGAACGCTACTTATGAAGAAGAAATCCATTCTGATGGCTGCGATCGCAGTCATGCTCGTCGCGGTGCTGGTCGTCGGCGGCACGCTGGCGTACTTCACCGATACGAAGTCTGCAACCAATACGTTTACTACTGGCAAAGTCAGCATTACCCTGAACGAAAAGAACGCCGATGGCACTCCGTTTACTCAGGGTCAGGTGCTCTTGCCGGGTTCCCAGACCAAGAACAACATTGCCAAGAGAGTGACCATTACCAACAACACGGGCTCTGAATATGCCTACGTTTGGCTTGAGGAACTGATTCCTGCAGCGCTCGACAGCACGGATGGTTCTACCGGCACGAACAATATCATTCACATTAACACCCCGGGCAGCACTTGGGATAAGTATCGTGCGGACAATAGATTTTGGGCAGAAGGCCAGACGGAGGCACTGCCGCTTGAGCAGACTTGGGATCTCGATCCGGAAGAAGAGCTTGCGAGTCACCTTGGCCCCGAGGGCTATGCTGGTACCGAGACGATTGATGGTGTTGTCTACAACAAGTACATCAAGCTGTATCATGGCAAGCTGGCAGCCGGTGAGGAGACTACGCTTGGTATGAGCCAGGTTTACATGGACTCCAAGGTCGATACCAATGATCAGGGCCAGTACACCATCAATGGCAACGTTATCAACTATGATTTCAGCAATGGCGTCAACATCATCGTTCGCGCTTACGCGATTCAGGCTGATGGCTTCGCGGATGTCTATGCGGCTTACAAAGGCTATCACGGCATCTAATTCCCCAACATTTTGACCCCAAAGGGGCGGCGATTTCGCCGCCCCCATCGGGGACTCTGGCCCAGCTTCAATCCGGGCGCGGGCGGCGGTACTGCCGCTGTCCGCGCGCAGACTGAAAGAGAGAATCCCGCAAAAACAGTCCCGGCGCGCCCATCCGGGCGCGGAAGAGAATCCCTGCGCACAGCGCAGAATAACCCCCGGCAAGGAGAAAGGTGGTTTGTGCATGAAGAAGAAGTGGACCATCGCGACGGTGCTCCTCCTGGCAGTGGCACTGCTGGCGGTCGGTACGTGGGCGTACTTTTCGGCCGTCGGCACGGCGGACAACGTCATCACGATGGGCTCGGTCAAGCTCGCGCTGCACGACGAGGACGGTAACGGCAATCCGTTCACGACCGTGCGCGTCGTGCCCGGCAGCGTCGTGAACAAAGTGGTGTATGTGGAGAATGTCGGCACGGGTGCGTTTTACACCCGCGTGAAGATCACGCCCGAGATCCTCAACGCCGACAGCGAGCGCATGCCGCTCGACCCGAGCGAGCACCTGCTGGTGCTGGATCTGAACGATACCGACTGGATCGCCGGAGCGGACGGGTACTATTATTATAATGGTGCGGTCGATCCGAAGACGGCCACGACGCAGTTGTTCAGCCGCGTCACGTTCAGCACCAAAATGGGCAACGAATACCAGAATTCCACGGTGCACATCTATGTAACGGCGGAGGCCGTGCAGACGGCGAACCTTGAGCAGTACGCCGCCAATGATGTCAGAGATGTATGGAAGCACGTCGGAGCGGTCGAGGCGAGCACCTCGAGCACGCAGATCGACCCGATCCCGACGCCCTGAGAAAGGAGGACGAAACCATGAAAAAACGCATTCTCTCGCTCGTCCTCTGTGCAGCCCTGCTCCTGAGCCTGTGCCTGTTCATGGGCGCCGGCGTGGTCGGGGATGCGCCCGCCACGGAGGACTTTGTGCCCGCCGTGAACTTTACGAACGCAGGACCACTGCTCAAGCCTGCGCAGAATGCTGCTCCGGCCAGAGTGCGCGCGATTGCGGCGGACAACACGGGCAGCGGTGTCCAGCTCAGCAAGACGGTCACGCCGGATGAGAATTCCGATGCCTACACCGTCCGGCTCGAAGCCTACGCGACCGGTGCGCAGACCACCGTCGTCAGCACGAAGCCCTGCGACATCGTGCTCGTCCTCGACGTCTCCGGCTCGATGGATTGGTGCATTGAAGGCGGCCAGAATTGTACAGGAGAACATTACACCGCAACGACCGACATTGACACGAGCAAAACATATTATGTGATTTACAATGGCAGATATTACGAAGTCCTCTATTGTAGGGAGACACATATTTTTAGCAGCCATGAGCCTGGATGGTATTATAAGGGGTATACACATAACGAAAGCAATCGCCTTACGCCCAAAACCGATTCAAATTCAAGTGGGACGCAGTTTTATGTGAAGGAGGCGTGTACCTCGCGCCTGTCTGCCCTGAAAACGGCGGTTGGAAACTTCATCGATCAGGTCGCAGAGAAAGAGACGGATACTGTCAAGCACAATATTTCGATCGTCAAGTTTTCCGGCAATAAAACCAGTACAGTCGGAAATGACACTTATACGAGCGGTGGATATACGTATAACTACTCCCAGATCGTAAAGAACCTGACAGATGCCAAAACGGGACAGCAGGAGCTGAAAAATGCCGTAAATGCCCTGAACGCCGCTGGCGCGACCAGATCCGACAATGGCATGGAGCATGCGAAGGACATTTTGAGCAATGTCACGCGCGATAGCACCAAAGTTGTCGTCATGTTTACGGACGGTTCTCCAACCCAAGTGAGCAATTTTGACAACGATGTGGCAGACGGCGCGATCAGTGCCGCAAAGTCACTGAAGGACAGCGGCGCGACGGTTTACACGGTTGGCTGTTTGGATGGTGCGGACGGAACACCGGTGACGAACTTTAACGGTGTCAGCGATGTCAATAAATATATGCACCTCGTGTCCTCCAACTATAAAAATGCGCAGAGCATGTCAAGACCCGGAACAAGCACCTATCCGGCCGGAGGCAAATCCTACTATCTCTCGGCTGGAAATTCTACGGAACTCAACAATGTTTCCGAAAACATCAGCAGTCAGATTGGCGGTTCGGACACGGAGCTGAAAAGCAGTTCCGTGCTCAAGGACGCAGTGACGCCATACTTTGAAATTCCGGGCGGCACGAACGCGCAGATCACGCTGAAAACGGCGGACTGCACCGGCGCAGCCAACGGAACGCTGACGTTCGGCACGGAGACATCGGCACCCGGCACTGTAACGGCAGCAGCGAACGGAAACACGGTTTCGGTCACCGGGTTTGACTATTCCGCCAAGTGGTGCGGCTCGCGCACGGACGCGGACGGCCACATAACCTACGGCGGCCAAAAACTGATCGTCGAATTCAAGATTCGGCCGACGGATGCCTTCCTCGGCGGCAACGGTGTGCAGACGAACGTCGGCACGGATGACGGCATCTATGAGTCGAGCGAAGCCGGTAAGGAGCCGGTCGAGAAGTTCCAGCCGCAGAGCGTGGATGTTACCGTGAAGGCGGTCACGCCGAAGGCAACGAATACTTCGATTTACCTCGGTGAGGAAACAAATCTGCAGGATCGTGTCACAACAAACGTTTCGCAGCTTAACGGAGAGAACAACAAGTACGTGAATGTGACCTACACGGTCAAGGATGAAAACGGCGCAACGGTCGGCACGTACACGGTTCCTGCCGGAAGCAGCAGCGGAACATGGGTGTGGCCAAACGGCAGCGAGGTTCAGCCGGATAAGACCACGACCTACACGGTGACGTGCACGGTTTCGCCTACGCAAGAGGGAACATATGAGAGCGTTTCTAAGGATGCTACGTTCACCATCACGGTCAAAACCTGCAGCCTGACGATCTCCAAGGCCGTCACCGGCGATGGCGCGAACCCGAACCAGACGTTCGTGTTCGATGTCAAGGACAGCACCGGTAAGGTCGTGACCACCATCGTGCTCAAGGACGGCGAACAGAAGACCATTACCGGTCTGGCCGTCGGCACGTACACGGTCACTGAGGATACAAACTGGTCGTGGAGCTACGATATCTTAGGCGGCAACAACAAGCCGGCCACACTCAGCAGCGCAGCACCCGGCAGCACGGTCGATGTCACCAACCATTACAATTCGCACAACTGGCTCACGAGCATTGCCGACGTGATCAACACTTGGATCAGCGGCAGCGCCGCGCAGAAAAACTGAACAGGAGGGATGACATATGAAACGTATCTTTAACGGTTCAGGCGGGAGAAAGACCGCGCTCATCCTCTCCCTGTGCCTGATCTTCGCACTGGCCGTCGGCACGACGTTCGCCCTGCTCAAGGCGAACACCGAGCCCGTGACGAACACCTTCACGGCGGCCAAGTCCGGAACGGACATCGTTGAGAAATTGGATGGCAGCCAGAAAACGAGCATCGTCGTCAAAAACACCGGAACGGCCGTGTCCTATGTCCGCGTCAAGCTGGTCATGAACTGGGTGGACGAGAACGGCAATGTCTCCGCCGAGCCGGTGAACATCACGCCGAGCATCACGGACAACTGGTTCCTGAAAGACGGCATCTACTACTACAAGATGCCGGTCGCGGCGAACGGCGAAACGACCAACCTGCTGAAAACGCCCATCACGCAGGGCACTGCACCCGAGGGTTATCACCTTGAGGTGACGGTGCTAGCCGAGAGCATTCAGGCCGCACCGAGCACGGCTGTGCAGCAGAGCTGGGGCGTGGGCGTTGACAGCAACGGCTATCTGACGCAGCCGACCACGACACCATAAGGAGGGCAGCGGTATGAAACACAAAAAGTTTACCATGATCGTCGCCCTCGTGCTGGTGGTCGCGCTGGCCGCGGGGCTGGGCATCTGGGCGACGGGCGAGGAAAAGCTCCCCACCGTCACCTACTATGACGGCAACGACGGCAACAACGCGCGCTTTGCCTTTACCAACACCGGCAAGGGCTCGGCGACGGACCTGTTTGCCAACTTCTCCAACTGCATGCCCGGCGACAGCCTTACGCAGACCATCTGCGTCAAGGCCGACAGCGCCAACGGCGCGCAGGGCGCGAAGGTCTACCTCCGCGCCGAGATCGACGGCGACACCTCCGCCAAGGAGGGCACCGCCATCAAGTACGACGATGTGCTCAGCCACATCAACATGACCGTGTCGCAGGACGGCAAGGTGCTCGCGACCAACAAGAACGCGAGCCTCTTCGACCAGCTCGACGCGGCCGACGGACTCAAGAGCGACGTCCTCGTTGCCGAGGTCTTCCCGAAGGCAGACCCGATCAAGCTGGACGTGACCGTTGAGATCGATCCCGCGATGGGCAACGCCTTCCAGGAAGCGGCCGCGCACATCAAGTTCGTCTTCTCCGCAGAGGACAACGAGCTGCCGCCTCCGCCGCTGGAGCGCGATAACCACGACTCGTACATCGCCGGTTATCCGGACGGTACGGTCGCACCGGGCAGACCGATCACGCGCGCCGAGGTCGCCGCGATCTTCTACCGCATCCTGAGAGATGACGGCCGTGAGGAGATCTGGACCACCAAGTGCTCGTACTCGGATGTCCCGGCTCAGAGCTGGTACACCAGTCAGGTCGCCACGCTCACCAACGGCGGCATCCTCGCCGGCTACAAGGACGGCACATTCCGCCCGCAGCAGTACATCACCCGCGCAGAGTTCGCGACGATCGCGGCGCTGTTCTTCCATGCGCCGGAGGTCGAGGACGATGCCTTCACCGATATCTCCGACAGCTGGGCGCGCGACTACATCAACCGCGCGGCGAAGCTCGGCCTGATCAGCGGCTATAAGGACGGCACGTTCCGCCCGCAGAACCAGATCACCCGTGCCGAGGTCATGGAGATCATCAACAACGTCCTCTTCCGTACCCCGGATAAGGATCATCTGCTGCCGGACATGATCGTCTGGCCGGACAACAGCAACAAGGCGGCGTGGTACTACGCAGCCGTGCAGGAGGCCACCAACGGCCACGAGTACGAGCGCGTGGACAACACCTCGCCCGAGACGTGGACGGAGCTCAGACCGCCGCGCGACTGGGATGCGCTGGAGGCAGAGCTGTCGCAGAAGTATCCCGACCGGTAAGCGCGCTGCGCTGACGGTTGGAAAAACACCATAGCGGACACCCCCTGTGCTGCGGCACAGGGGGTGTTGCGTCTGTCAAAAAGGAATACTTTTTGACAAAAGGGTCTGCGGCCTGACTGCAGCGCACGCGCTGTCCGCCGGAGGCAAACGGCGCGCACGTTTGCAGGCCGAGAAGTATTTTCTTCGCCGCACATGTCGCCGAAGAAAATGATTGGACTTTCTTTGCGCCTGCGGGCGCAAACTCTATGAGATTCTTTGACAAGCTGCCCCCTGTGCTGCGGCACAGGGGGTGTTTTATGCCGACAAAAATATTGCCCTTTTGCCATGAGGGCGGCCGGCTGCGCGCAATATTTGCGCGCGGAGGTAGAATTGTTCACAATTTCTGCGGTATAACTTGCATGCACGAAAAGAGTATTATCAGAATTTGCCGCGTTTCGCCTTGCGGCAGCGCAAAAGCTGCAGAGCAGAAGGCGAATGAGGTTTTTGGCGGCAGAGGCAGTACAGAAGGAGCAACCATGTTAAAGCTGGGGAAAAAATCTTCGGTCGACCTGCTTTCCGGCGACGAAGGATGGGTAATTTTCAAGTTTTCCGTACCGATCATTCTCTCGTATTTGCTGCAGCAGATCTATACGATCAGCGATGCTGCGATCTGCGGGCAGACGCTCGGCGTCGATGACATTGCGGGCGTGAACGATGTGTTTCCGATCCTGTTCATCTTCCTGCAGTTCGCAGTCGGCTGCACCGCCGGATTTTCGGTCATCACGTCCATCGCGGCGGGGCGCGGCGATCAGGCCAGAGTCCGCAGATCCTTTGCGGCGCAGCTCGTTCTCGGCGGTGTCCTGTCGCTCGCGCTGACCGGTGTCGCCGTGCTGACGCTCAAGCCCCTGCTCCGGTTCATCGGCCTGTCCGAGGCAAACCCCGGCGTCTGGAGGGCTGCATATCAGTATTCCTTGGTCATTTTCCTCGGGATCTTCGCGCAGCTCTACTACAATTTGATCTGCTCCGTCCTGCGCAGTCTGGGCGATTCGACCACGCCGCTCATCTTCCTGCTGTTTTCCACCGTGCTGAACATCGGGCTCGACCTGCTGTTCATCCTTGCGTTCCGGCTCGGGGTCATCGGCGCGGCGGTTGCCACCGTGCTGGCGCAGGCGGTGAGCGCGCTCCTGTGCCTGATCTACGCCTTCGGCAAATATCCGGAGCTCCACCTCTCCGGACAGGATTTCCGCGCGGAGGTCTCCGTGTATGCGCAGCACCTGAGTCAGGGGCTGCCGATGGGACTTCAGTTTTCGGTGCTGGCGATCGGCATCATCGTGATGCAGCGCGCACTGGTCGGCTTCGACATCGGGCCGGACGGCATCATGGCGGCCGGAAACCCCGCGCAGAACGGCTTCGGCGCGGCCAACAAGCTCAACAACTTCCTGATGTGCCCGATGAATGCGCTCAGCACCGCGATCGTCAGCTTCAATGCGCAGAATCTGGGCGCGGGCAGACAGGACAGGATCCGGCGCGGAACGGTCAAGAGCCTGCTGATCGGGCTCGCTATGTATCTGATCCTCGGCGGCGCCGGCATGCTCCTGACGATCCGGGGCGCATATCAGTACCTGTTTATGAGCGCAGACAAGATCACGGCGGCCACGATCCGCTACGGGAACCTGTATCTGTACGTGGATCTGTCCATGTATTTTGCGCTGATGGTCCTGTTCGTCTTCCGCTCCGGCGTGCAGGGCGTGGGGCACGCGGAGTTTACGCTGGTCGCCGGCTGCGCCGAGCTGATCGCGCGCGTTTTGATCTGCGCCTTCCTGCCGAAGCTCGTCAACGGCGGGGCGATCGATTCTTCGGCCTCCGTGGGCGCATACATTGCGCTGTGCTTTGGCGATCCGGGCGCGTGGGTCCTGGCGGTCGTTTCGCTGATCTATCCGGTCACGCGGTATCTGTTCGGCGGCGCGCGCAGAAAGCCGAGCGAGCATGCCGCCTGAAAACCGGCGCTGCTGCGCAGGCCGGATGCACAGCTGCCCGCAAGCGCCCGATCCCGTTGACAGGCGCTCCGCGGCTGCGTATAATACAAACGGTGCGTACCTGCCGGCAGTCAGGCAAAAAGCCTGACTGCCGTTTTGATACCGACAGGAACAGGATCGGAGGGACTCTGTGTGAATATTACGGTCTATCTCGGCGCAAATGAAGGCAATGATCCGGCTTTGCGGGAAGCGGTTCAGGAGCTTGGCACATGGATCGGCACAAGCGGAAATGCGCTGGTCTACGGCGGCTCCAGATCCGGCTTGATGGGCGCGATCGCGGACAGCGTTTTGCGCTCCGGCGGAGAAGTGACCGGCGTCGAGCCGCGCTGCTTTATCGAGAGCGAATTCCAGCACGACGGCCTGACTGAGCTCATCGTGACCGAGGACATGGCGGAGCGCAAGCGCAAAATGATCGAGCTCGGCGATGCCTTTATCGCCTTCCCCGGCGGCACGGGGACGCTCGAGGAGATCGCAGAGGTCATGTCCAAGGTGTCTCTGAAGCATCTGGACGCGCCGTGCATCCTCTACAACCTGAACGGTTACTACCGTGCGCTGCAGGCGCTTTTGGAGCAGATGATCGAAAAGGGACTCTCGTCCGAGGAGCGGCAGGAGGGCATTTACTTTGCCGACAACCTCGAGGAGATCCGGCGCATCCTGAGCCCCGCGTGATTTCCGGCCGGCCGTCTCCCGGATATGCAAAGATCCCCTCCGTATGCGGAAAAGCATACGGAGGGGATTTGTTGTTTGGCTCGATGCCGGCTGCTGCGCGCCGCCTCAGCCGAGATACTGCTTGTCGTAGTTATTCTGGATGCAGGAGATGACCTGCGTGATGACGGTGTTGAACGGGGTCGGCACGCCGAGCCGTGCGCCGTAGCGCGCGATCGCACCGTTGAGCACCGAGATCTCCGTCTGGCGCTGGTGCAGCACGGCGTCCTGCGCCATGGACGGATAGTAGTTGCCGAGGTTTGCGACGATGTTCGGCTCCTCCTTTTCCATCAGTGGCCAGAGGTCGCCGATGCCGAGCGCCTGCGCGACGGCGCAGCCCTCTTTCCAGACGTGCATGACGATGTCGTGCCCGTAGGGGTCGGCGAACGTCTCCTTCACCTTCAGGCGCATGACGGCGCTCACGCCGTTGTAGCCGCTGTTGGCGATGACTTTTTTCCAGATGTACGGGCGCACGTCCTCGTCAAAGCTCGCGTTGCAGCCGCCCGCGCGGAAGCACGCCTCGAGCGCCTTGCCGGCGGCGTCGGCCTTCGGGTTGTTGCGCACGGCGCCGAAGTGCATCTGGATGCCCTTTTCCGGCTTGCTCACGCACACGCCGGGGCCGGCCAGCTCCGTGCCGATCAGGCCGCTGCCGTAGAGGATGCGGTCGGCGTCCACGAACTGCGCGAGCACCTCGTCATTGCCGAGACCGTTTTGCAGCGACACGACCGCCGTCTCCGGCCCGATGCAGGGCATGGTGTCGGCCATGACGTCCTCCGTCTGCGTGGCCTTGACCATGAGGATGACCATATCCATCGTGCCGATGTCGCGCGCGGTCGCGCTCGTGTGAAAGCCCGTGAGTACCTCTTCGCCCTCCGGCGTGCGGAAGACCAGCCCGTCGGCTGCGATCTTATCCATGTGCGCCTTGTATTTGTCGACGAGCCAGAGCTCGGCGCCGCCCTTGCGCAGGTAGGCGGCAAAGACGCTGCCGGCAGCGCCGGAGCCGATCATTGCGATTTTCATGCGGTTGCCTCCTTAGCAAACTGCCGGCCGGTTGGTGCCCGGCCGGCAGCGAAAAAACGGGGTGAACTTACTTCAGGTACTGCTTGTCGTAGTTGCCCTGGATGCAGCGCACGACCTGAGACAGGACCTTGCACACCGGGGTGTCGATGCCCAGCTGCTCGCCGTACTCGGCGATCTTGCCGTTGAGCACGTCGATCTCGGTCTGGCGGTGGTTGAAGAGCATATCCTGGCACATGGACGGATAGTAGTCGGCGATGTTGGTGACGATGTCCTGATGATCGTGGGCGATGAACTCGTCCGCGTCCATCGGCACGCCCTTGGCGGTCGCGACCGCGCAGGTCTCGCGGATGACGCTGTGGAACAGCCACTGGCCGAACGGATCCGCCTCGACCTCACCGATCTTCAGGCGCAGGACGGCGCACACGGTGTTGACGGTGGCGTTCACGCAGACCTTTTTCCAGATGAACTTGTAGATGTTGTTGTCGGTGCCCGGCTCGCCGTCGCGCCAGTAGGCGTCGCAGCCGCCGTCACGGTAGCACTTGAGCATCTCGGCGCAGGCCGCGTCGTTGAGCTCCGAGCGGACCGCACCGCCGAAGTTCATCTGCACGCCGCCGGCCGGGGTGGACACGCAGTGCGCGGGCTCGGGCAGAGCCGTGCCCAGCACGCCGGAGCCGATGATGCAGCGCTCTTTCGGGAAGACCTTGAAGAGGTTGTCATCGTTGCCGAGGCCGTTGATGAGG
>QWCN01005261.1_pt1 | contig 12919 bp, 9 predicted proteins | sample 1972711 | NCBI WGS metagenome assembly QWCN01 (sample SAMN09866707, study PRJNA288562) | Human gut metagenome isolate term1_stool, whole genome shotgun sequencing... | isolation source: gut | host: Homo sapiens | place: USA: California | reverse complement strand
CAGACTTAACACCAACGCTCCCTGAAATATATATGTCCATGTTCCCAGTGATAAATCTGTAAATACTTCCGAAAATGCATATGGCACACTTGAAATCGCGGAAATTCCAGACCCAGAATACAGCATCAGCACAACGCTGAAACTATTGATCACGATCGCCGCGATCAGTGCAAGTTCTCCTCGTAGTATTGGTTTTTCGTTCTCCATTGTTTTTCATCCTCCAAGTTCTTTCGTTTTCTGTCATCTTGAGTCTTCTATCTATATATGTGGAACTAAAAATTTGGCATGGCAAAAAAACATATATGGATATAAGTTTAGACCTTATTTACATTTTTTACAAGTTACATTTTTTTATAAATCTATAGACAGAATCTATCAATCAGCTCTTTTCCTACTTTATATTATGTAATTTCTGCCTAAATCTGAATGATTATAGTATAGGAAAATCCTCATGTCAAGATAAGATTCTGTACTTTTTCCTATAAATATGATATGATTGCATTTGTGTCTGTTTGTATTTGACGAGCAAATATCTATTTAATAGGAGCAGATATCGACTACAAACAAAAGAAATTTGAAAGAGGTTTGATTCATGTTAGAACTTATACAATCAGTTAACAGTGCTGTGAACAACTTTATCTGGGGTGTTCCTGCCATGATCTGTATCATTGGTGTCGGATTACTGTTAACGATCAAAACAAAATTTTTACAGATCCGTAAATTTCCTTATGCAATGAAGGAAACGATCGGCCGTGTCTTTAAGAAACAAGATGCTTCTGATGGATCTATGACTCCATTTCAGGCTGTCTGTACTGCACTTGCTTCCACTGTTGGAACCGGAAATATCGCCGGCGTTGCTGGTGCAATTGCAATCGGTGGTCCTGGTGCTGTTTTCTGGATGTGGATTTCTGCACTTCTTGGAATGTGTACAAAATTTTCTGAGGTAACACTCGCCGTTCATTTCAGAGAACGTAATCCTGAGGGGGATTATGTCGGTGGTCCTATGTACTATATTAAAAATGGTCTTAGTAAAAACTGGCATTTCCTTGCCATATTATTCTCTGCTTTTGGTGTTTTAACGGTATTTGGAACTGGTAACGCTACTCAGGTAAATACGATCACGACTGCAATTAATTCTGCTTTATTAAATTTCCATGTGATCAGTCAGTCATCTGTTGGAACTGCGAATCTGATCATTGGTATTATCGTGGCAATTCTTGTTGCCTTGATCTTACTTGGTGGAATCAAGAGAATCGGACAGGTTGCGGAAAGATTAGTACCTTTTATGGCATTTATTTATATTTTCTTTGCCTTAGGTGTTGTTGTTTTAAATATCAACCATCTTCCTGCTGTTTTTGGTTCTATCATTAATGGAGCTTTCCATCCTGCTTCCGTCACTGGCGGTGTTGTTGGAAGTTTCTTTATGAGTATGAAAAAAGGTGTTGCCCGCGGAATCTTCTCTAATGAAGCCGGACTTGGTACAGGGTCTATCGCTCATGCTTGTGCTGATACAAAAGAACCTGTCAAACAGGGACTTCTTGGTATTTTTGAAGTATTTACAGATACAATCTTAATCTGTACATTAACAGCTTTAGTTATCCTTTGCAGTGGAATTCCAGTTGGATTTGGTGCAGATGCTGGTGCCGAACTTACGATCAGCGGATTTACAGCTACTTATGGAAACTGGATTTCTATCTTTACTGCGGTTGCTTTATGTTGTTTCGCATTCTCTACAATTATCGGATGGGGATTATATGGAGCTCGTTGTATTGAGTTTTTATTCTCCTCTAAGGTTATCAAACCCTTTATGTTAGTATATTCTTTAGTAGCAATCCTTGGTGCTACTGTGGATCTTGGGATGCTTTGGAGTATCGCGGAAACATTTAATGGGCTAATGGCGATTCCAAACTTGATTGCTTTGTTCCTTTTATCTGGAACTGTGGTGAAGTTGGTGAAAGAGTATTTTCATGAGAAATAGTTGGTTATGCTGTAGTCTTTGACGTATATAGAAGAAATATAAAATAGAAATATATAAAAATAGTATGTGGTGTGCAACACGAATTTCATTGACGGATTTTTTACAAAACGCTTGTTCGCAAACTTTCCTTGCAAAACTCGCTTCGCTCAGACATTGCACCAAGTTTGCTGCGATTTTGTAAAAAATCCTATGAAATTCTATCGTTGCACACCACATACTATTTTTATAGATTTCTATTTTATATTTCTTCTACATACGCTCAAGGTTATCGATGATAAACTATTAACTCTATTAAAACATTTCACATAACAATGTATGAAGCTGGCGTAAGGAGTTTGGAATATATGTTTTTATGGCGTAACTTCTATAAAATAATTTAATAATTGCATACTCTCGCTTTTCCACTTCGTTTGGCCTGGTAAAGTGCCTGGTCGGCTCGTTTGTAGAGGTCCATGTAGCAGTCTCCGTCTTGTGGGGATATGCTGATTCCAACACTGATCGATATATGTTTGCCTTTTAGTTCGTCAATCTCATATTCTTTTGTTATGGCTAACAGTTCTCCTGCCTTCTTCATTGCTATATCTTTCGTCTGGACATTCTTCATAACTATAACAAATTCGTCTCCTCCGATTCTTCCTACAATATCATTTTCCCTAAATGTATTTCGCAGGAGGCTGCCGAATTTCTGTAATACAATATCTCCAACTGCATGCCCATATACATCATTGATCTGTTTGAAACAATCCATATCCAAAATCAGGAATGCATGCGTTGCCTGACGATTATTTAACAGCAATTCATCTGTTTGGATCTTCGTTGTTTCTTTATTATATAATCCTGTTAATGCATCTGTTTGTGCATATTTTATGAGTTCTTTATTCTGTCTATGGTTTTCGTATACAATATATAAAATTAATAGAATTACGAAAATTGTAAATACGATCATAAATATGATTTCATATTGTTCAATAAAATCATAGGGTTGCTGTGCTGCCTGTTCTGGTACTGCATAGCAGATCGTCCAGTTATTGATCCCCATTGGCATATAGGTAAAATAATGATTTCTTGTTCCTTGTCTTTTGCTGTCAGCTGTGACCAGATTTTGTTTTCCTTCTTTAAAATCCTGTTTGATCTTCTTCGTTGTAACATTATCCTTAATGATCCATTTATTGCAATATTGAAAGAAGTTATCACGATAATCAATATTCCAATATGAAGTGTCTCCTTCGAATGCGATCACCTCACCGCTTTCAGCAACGATCATACTGCAGCCTTTTCCTTCAAATAAATCTTCAAATAACATACAGCTTAATGCTGTTACATCATAGGAGCCTCCAAGAATCCCTATAACTTTCTTTCCATGATATATTGGAACTCCAAGAACAACTCTTGTTGCCCCTGATATACTGCTGTCCAATGGATCACTCAATGTGCGTTTTCCACTGATCCCTTCTCTGTAATATCTTCTATGAGCTACACTTTTCACCAATCCATTACTATAATGTGCCGTACCATCTTGCTCGATCAGCGCCATCATTTCCAAATTCGTATGTTTTGCGATTGATTTAAGCATGTCTGTATTTTTCTTTGATAATAATTGTCCTGATTTCCCAATTTCTTCTGCGATTCCGTCCAAATACTGATATTGCAGATTTAATATACTTTTTAGATGTTCACTTTGTCTTGATACATTGTTCATCATTGTTTTTTGTGATCGTTTTTCCACAGAACGCTGTATCCCATAAAAGAAAACCAGATGTCCGATTACCACTGCAGTCAAAAATATGGCGATCACTGTCGCATATTTTCTGATCTGTGTCTGCTTCTTTCTCATTGATTGTTCTTCTCCTTATTTCATTTATTTTATACTCATCCCATGTTGTATTTTATTTAGTTTTAATATATCAAAATTTGTGTATCTCGTCCATTTAAAAATGCGTCAGAAATCAGCTTTTTGGTAATTTTATCCTTATTTTAGATTATTTTATTTTTCATACAATATAACAGCCGGAACTTGCTTATATTACTGCAATTTCCGGCTTGTAAAAATGTTTATAATTTTATAAAATTTTTATAGTTTTCCACCATAAACAGGGAATCCACTATTTGCTCCATAACTTTCAATCTTCTTGAAGTTTTTCAGAGTTTCCATATCTTTAGCACTGATCTCGAAATCTACTTCCGCATTTGTTTTCATATGTTCTTTATTTCCTGTCTTTGGAAGTGAAACTGTACCAAGCTGTAATGTATATCGGATACAAAGCTGTGGAACAGAAACTCCATACTGGTCTGCGATTGCTTTGATCTCTGGCTGATCTAAAATTTCACCATGAGCGATTGGCGAGTATGCTTCTACTCGAATGTCATTTTTCTGGCAATAATCAATCAGTTCTAATGGTGTATTACTGATATGACAAAGGATCTGATTCACCATCGGTTTGATTTTAGCTGTTTCCATCAGACTTTCCAAGTCTTCAATCTGGAAATTAGATACACCGATTGCTTTTAATTTTCCTTCATTATAAGCTTCCTCTAAAGCTCTCCATGCTTCTCTGTTTCCTTCTACATAACGGTCTTCACTCTGATTTACTTCTACCCAAGGCTGTGGGCTGTGAATGATCATCATGTCAAGATAATCAAGTCCCATTTTTTTCAGTGTTTCGTCAATTCCAGCTTTTGCTTCTTCATATGTTTTATGTTCTGCTGCGACTTTACTTGTGACAAAAATTTCTTCTCTTTTAAGTCCACAGTTTCTGACACCTTCTCCGACTCCTCGTTCATTTCCATATGCCTGAGCTGTATCGATCAGACGATATCCTAAATCTACGGCATCTTTCACTGCATCTGCCACTTTATCATCATCGATAAACCATGTTCCTAATCCTAATGTTGGGATTTTTACACCATTTGATAATGTGTATGTTTCGTTTAATACCATTTTGATCTTCTCCTTTTCTTAAATCTTATAGATATTTTTTTACTTCTTTAATCCACTGTCTGATCTCTTTTTCGGATGTTTCCAGGTGATCTCCGCCTGTGGAATCAAACTGGATTTCCATTGGAGCAACGCATTTCGCACCCTTACATGCTTTTTCCATATCTTTGATAACATGTCCCGGCCATCCACCATTTGTCATAAATGGGATCACATCATAATCAGCTAAATTCACATCCAGTGGTTTGATCGGCGGCATATATCCACGATTTACTTCATCTTGTCCTTGATCTACAACATCGTCATAGCTTCCTTCATATGGTTTTACTGTGTCAATGACTGCTGTAGATTTTATTGTCATTATAATGCTTTAGTTCTCGGTTAATGCTAGTAAATCCTTGATTGTTTCTTTGATATCCTGATTGATGCCGACTGCTCTCTTTTCGATGCTTTCTGGGATGACTGCTTCATTTAGGTTAAGTCTGATCAGGTTTACCTGTTTGTTTTCTTTGACTAGTTTTTCGAATGGAAATCTTATGATGGTTGGGGTGTTGAATCCGACTCCTAGTTCTAATAATAAGACTTTCTTTTTAGATTTCAGAGCTTCGTTTAGGAAGTTTCCGAATCTTTCTTCTGCTTGGTACCATGCTTCGTCTTGTACAAAGTATTGGTCACATCGCAGGTTCATGGTCATTGGTCCGCCGCAGACTGGGCATTTGGGTACCATATAAGTTGGAATCTTGCAGTCTTTTCTTGCTTGGTTCATTTGTTTAAAGAGTTTGACTGCGTTGTAGGTTCTTTGGTGGCAGGCTTTCTCGCATTGAATGTGGAAGTAGTCTCCCTGGGTGCAAAAGATCTGGTCTTCTTTGTAGCCTGCTTTTTGAAACTGTCCGTCTGCGTTGGTTGAGAGGCAGAATGTTTTTTTGTCTTTTAGTAGTTTCAAGATATCCTTATATAATGGTGTCACATCAAGGTCGATTCCTCCAAGTGCTGCTTGTTTTGACCAGTAGCCCCAGAAAGATTCTTCGTCTGGGTATGGATAAAATCCGGCACTGTACATGTCTTGCATATATGGACCATTTCCATATCGTTCCTGAAATTCTTTAAAATTTTCCTGAAACCATATTCCACCATAGACTGCTCCAGCTGCTGTACTTAAGCCAGCTCCGGCTCCCATTAGGACATAGTCTGCTTCTTTGATCATGTTTGCTGCCTGCATGATCTGTTCTTCGTATGGCGTCTTCTGAAAAATATAGTCTCTTGCGGGTGTTCCACTTAAAAATGTCTGAAATGTTATTTTGCGCATAACAACCTCCAATAAATCTCTAAATCTTCATCTTTAAATACGTTAAAAATGACTTTGATCTGGCTGTTTGTTTCTTCTTTAAATTTCTGTACAGTCTCCACTGCAATTTCTGCTGCTCTTTCATTTGGAAACATGAAAACTCCTGTGGAAATACAGCAGAATGCGATACTTGTTAACTTATTTTCTTCTGCGATCTCAAGGCATGATCTGTAGCAGGATTCTAATAACTTTTCGTGTCTTTTTTGCAAAAATCCGCCGTGTACGATCGGTCCTACCGTGTGGATGACGTAATCTGCCGAGAGATTATAAGCTGGCGTGATCTTGGCCTGTCCAGTTGGTTCTTCGTGGCCTTGTTTCTTCATCATGGTATTGCAATAATTTCTAAGCTGGATTCCTGCGTAGGTGTGGATACAGTTGTCGATGCAGTTATGACATGGTTGATAACATCCTGTCATGCCGCTGTTTGCTGCATTGACGATCGCAGAGACTTTCAGTCTTGTGATGTCTCCCTGCCAGAGGTAGATGTCTTTTTTGATCTCGGTTAAATCTTCTAATTGTATGATACCTCTGCTTTTGTTTTCTTCTGTTAAATATTCATCTTGAATTTGTGCAAATTCATCAGAAATTGGGGATGCAAAACGGATGTTCATTAGGGATCTTAGCAATTGTTTTTGTTCTTCTTTGGTTTGTGGAATCTGTATATTAGTATATTGCGGATTTTCTTTGATTAATTCTTGTATCAAATATCTTCTTCGTTCAGACTGGTTCATCGTGTTCCTCCTGTTTTTATCTATGTTTTTAATTGTAACTTTCATTATTACATCTAATCATAGTTTAACACTTTCCTGTTGTAATATCAATAGTTACATTTTATAAAATATGAAATTTTGATTTGAAAGGTAGTCGTTGGTCAATGCGATAGAAATAAGAGCAGACCCCATATTTCTATCACATAAAACTGAAGACTATTCAAATCACTACGGAGTATGTATGTTAAACTGTATTGGTTAATAATTTTTGTGTTCGTTAACGGAAGGTCAAAGAGACTTACGATCACCGATTTGACGAGATGTTTTGAAACATATTCAAATTAATTATCTTCCACCTGCTAATATTGTAATCAAACACCAATACCACACAACATACACATCCACTTAAATTTTCCAATCTTGTAGTTTGCTACACTATAACCTTCAGGTATATGATAAAAAATAAATAAGCAACCGAAAGCGCAGCATTGGAATTTTGCCATATTTTGAATAAATTCGCAGCCCAATTGGACGAATGTCTGAGCTTCAAAGACTTTTGTCTTGTATAGACTTCAGAGCGAGTTTTCGTAGGAAATTGGGCGGATAAGCGATTTGTTCAAAATATGAGCAAAATTCCACCGCTGCGCTTTCGGTTGCTTATTTATTTTTTATCATATACTGAAAGACTTCAGTTGGCCAACTTTCAAATTAAAATTTTTAAGCGTTTTCAAACTGACTATTATAAAGATCCGCATAAAATCCACCCTTAGCCAGCAATTCCTCATGATTTCCCTGTTCCACAATATCTCCATGGTTCATAACCAGAATCACATCGGCATCCTTGATCGTTGATAATCGATGGGCAATTACAAAACTTGTTCTTCCCTGCATCAGATTATCCATTGCCATCTGGATTCGTTCTTCAGTTCTTGTATCAACGGAACTTGTTGCTTCGTCAAGGATCAGGATTTTTGGATCTGCAAGGATTGCTCTTGCGATCGTTAATAACTGTTTCTGTCCTTGGGAAATGTTATTGCTTTCTTCATTGATCTCCATATCATAGCCGCCTGGCTGTGTTTCGATGAAGTGGTGGGCGAATGCGGCTCTTGCTGCTCCTTGGATTTCTTCCTCAGTTGCGTCTAATTTACCATAACGGATGTTATCTCTGACGCTTGCATTGTAAAGCCATGTATCCTGTAATACCATACCGAACATTTCTCTTAAATCACTTCTCTTGAATTCTCTGATATCATGACCGTCAATCTTAATGCTTCCGCCATTGACATCATAAAAACGCATCAGAAGCTTGATCAGTGTTGTCTTTCCGGCTCCGGTTGGACCTACAATAGCTACTTTCTGTCCTTCTTTAACATTGACGGAGAAGTCATTGATGATCGTCTGGTCTTCATTGTATCCGAAGTTTACATGTTCAAATGTAACATTTCCTGAAAGTGTATCGACTGGTACGACATCTTTTTCTACTTCGATTTCTTCCTCTTCTTCTAAGAATTCAAAGACACGTTCTGCGGAAGCTGCAGTTGTCTGCATCATGTTACCAACCTGTGCTAACTGTGTGATCGGCTGGCTGAAGTTTCTTACATACTGTAAGAAGGACTGAATCTGTCCAACTTCGATCGTCTTCTTGATTGCCAAATATCCACCTAAAATAGATACTGCAACATATCCTAAGTTTCCGACAAACTGCATCAGTGGCATCATTGCTCCTGAGAAGAACTGTGATTTCCATGCAGAATCGTAAAGTTTTCCATTGACATCTTTAAATTCTTCAATAACACTTTCTTCTTTGTTGAACGCCTTAACGATATTATGTCCACTGTAGATTTCTTCTACCTGACCATTTAATTCTCCAAGGTATTTCTGCTGTGCCTTGAAGTATGGCTGGGATTTGGACATGATCAGTCCAATAAGTCCCATGGATAATGGCAATGTCAGTAAAACGGCGATCGTCATTGGAATACTGATCCTGATCATCATGATAAATACACCAACGATCTGTGTCGCAGATGTGATGATCTGTGTCATACTCTGGTTTAAACTCTGTCCGAGTGTATCAACATCGTTTGTCACTCGTGATAAAACCTCACCATAAGTTCTGCTCTCAAAATATTTCATCGGCATGCGGTGAATCTTTTCTGAGATATCTTTTCTCATCTGGTAGCTGACGTTATTTGACACATGTGTCATGATCAGTCCCTGAATAAATGAGAAAACTGCACTGGCTACATATAAACTTAACAGTAATAATAAAATATGTGTTACTTTATCAAAATCAATTCCGCTTCCACCGGATACTTTATGGATCAGCCCGTTAAAGATCTCCGTTGTCGCATCTCCTAAAATCGTTGGTCCGACAATGTTAAATACGGTACTTGCAATGGCGAAAATGATAACCATAACGATTGGAAGATAAAAACGTCTCATATATTTGATCAGTTTTACCATTGTTCCTTTCAAGTCTTTTGCCTTCTCGCCTGGTGCCATTCCTCTGCGGCCTCCCATTGGGCCTCTTCCTCTCATGCTGTTGTTATTACTCATGGTCAGACACCTCCCTTGCTTTCTTAAGGTCATCTTCAGACAGCTGTGATTTTGCGATCTGCTGATAGACTGGACAAGTATTTAATAACTCTTCATGTGTTCCTTTTCCAACAATATTTCCCTCATCTAAAACGATGATCTGGTCTGCATGAAGAATCGTACTGATTCGCTGTGCTACGATCAGTGTTGTGCTTCCATGTGTTTCTGCCTGTAGTGCTGCACGTAACTTCACATCCGTCTTATAATCAAGTGCTGAGAAACTGTCATCAAAAATATAGATTTCAGGATCTTTTGCAACGGCTCTCGCAATCGATAATCTCTGTTTCTGTCCACCTGATACGTTGGAACCACCCTGCGCGATCGGTGAATCGTACTGTTCTTCTTTTTCTTCAATAAAATCTGTCGCCTGTGCGATTCTTGCGGCACGTTTGACTTCATCCATCGTTGCATCTTCTTTTCCGTATTTTAAGTTGGATTCAATGGTTCCTGAGAAAAGAACACCTTTTTGTGGTACATATCCGATCTTTTCACACAGATCTGTCTGTTTGACATCACGGATATCCACACCATCAACCAGAATACTTCCGCGGCTGACATCAAAGAATCTTGGAATTAAGTTGATCAGTGTTGATTTACCACTACCTGTACTTCCGATAAATGCAGTTGTCTTCCCAGCTGGTGCTGTAAAACTGATATTATGAAGGACTGCTTCATCTGCATCTGGATAGCAGAAATATACATTTTTAAATTCAACTTCACCTTTTTTCTCTGGTAAAAATTCTTTTGGCTCTTCTGGATCTTTGATCATAACTTCCATGTCTAGGATCTCATTGACACGCTCTGCTGCAACCTGTGCACGAGGCATCATGATCGATACCATGGAAATAAATAAGAACGCCATAATGATCTGCATTGCATACTGGATAAATGCCATCAGGTCACCTACCTGCATCTTTCCTGCATCAATATTGGAAGCTCCAACGTATACGATCAATACAGTTAAACCGTTCATCACAAGCATCATCGTTGGCATCATAAATGTCATGGCTCTGTTTACAAATAAGTTTGTCTTCATCAGATCCATATTTGCCTTATCAAAACGTTCTTCTTCGTGTTTTTCTGTACTGAATGCACGGATTACAGAAAGTCCTGTAAGAATTTCTCTTGTTACAAGGTTTAATCGGTCGATCAATTTCTGTAATACTTTGAATTTTGGCATCGCAACTTTAAATAATACAAGGATGACTAACATGATCGCGATCACACCTGCTGCGATCGTCCATGTCATCTTGGCATTTGTTGTCAACACTTTAAAGATACCACCAATTCCCATCAATGGTGCATAGACAACGATACGGAACATCATCGTCATAAACTGCTGAATCTGCTGAATGTCATTTGTACTTCTTGTGATCAATGATGCTGTTGAAAACCTGTCAAACTCAGAGTTTGTAAATGACATGACTTTCTCAAATACCTTTTCTCTTAAGATTCGGCTTAATCTTGCGGCTAAACGTGCAGATAATAAAGTAACACTGACTGCTGCCACCATGATCAATAACGCAAGCCCAACCATCTTCGCACCGGTTACTAACAGATAATGTGTCTGTAACTGGTCCACATCGATTCCAATTGCTTTATATTCATTTGTCACAAATGAGATTGCTGCCTGGCTGATGATCGTATCCGGCATATCATCAATGTTCATGTTCTTCATCTGCGCCATCATCTTCTTCTGGCTCTTGCTCATAGATGCCGCTGCCTGAGGATTTGCCTCGATCTGTTTTGCCATTTGTGCGGATAATGTAAGCATTGCCTTTGACATGCTCTTATCAAGATTTTCTCTTTCTTTCTTGGAAATATATCTTCTTACATACAAACGTCCGTCTTTATAATCTTTATATTTTGAATCTTTGACCTGATCCTTTGTATACAGTTTATATGCATCTTCCATGTTATCGGCATCTTTTTGCTTCATAAGTGCTTTCAGGGCAACAAAAGTCTCTTCTCTCATCACATCAGGCACTGCATCTTCAATCCCTTTTTGCTGAATACCGACATTGACGATATTGGATGTAAATGTTGGAAGTGTCAGATCACAACTTGCCTGCACGACCAGCAATAACACGATCGCCATGATCGGTACATATGCATTTTTTAAATATCGGAATAATTTAAGCATCTGATTTTTCCTTTCTTTCTTTTTTTAATATCTCTGTCTGTTTATCCAGACAATCACAGAATTTATTTAATAAACGATCAAGTTCTTCGCGCTCCTCTTTTGTAAAATATTCTTCAATCTTTTGCTGTATCATTGTGAATCTCTTATGGCATTCTTCACTGATACTTCTTCCTTTCTCAGTAAAATAAATCCTGCTTTTTCTTGAATCTTTTTCATCTTGTTTTTTCTCTATATATCCATTCTTTTCCATTCGTCCAATCATTACGTTTAACGTCGGCGGCTTCACCTGCATGATATCTGCCAGTTCTTTTTGCGTACATCCCTCGCATTTTCCTAAATGGATCAGAAGCGGCATCTGTCTTGGATGCAGATTTTGTTCTTTTAAAAGTTCAAATCCATAGATTGCACTCTTATGATTTACCTTACCGATCAAACTGTAAATGCCTTCACACTTCTTCATGTCTGCTCCTTTCTTTGCTTTCATACTTTTAATTAGACAACTAATCATTAGACGACTAATTGAAATACTAACACTTTGTATACAAAACGTCAATACTTTTCTTTTATAGAAAGATTCTTACTTTGCATAATTTCTACAATTTTTATTTCATAGGGGATTTCATCGAAATTTCCTATAAAAATAAGAAAAGAATCTTTCAGCTGTTACATTAGCCAAAAGATTCTTTTTATTACATTTATATGCTTAAAACTATCTGATTAAGCGTTTTTTCCGCAGCATTTTTTATATTTTTTACCGCTTCCGCATGGACAAGGATCGTTTCTTCCGATCTTCTTTCCTTTTACAACTGTTGTTGAATTTCTAGATTCTTTGTACAGTTCTTTTCTTCTTTCTTCTGTAAGAATGTCATCCCATTCTTTTAAGCTGTAAAGCCATTCTGCACGGCATCCAACCATGTTGTAGTATAATTTTTCGAAGTCGATGTCTAAGCTTACCTGTGTATTTTCATCCATCTCTTCGATTGGGTTTGCTTCTTTTAAGCTGTCATTGATTCCATCTAAGAATCCTACGAACATCTGTAACTCTGTCTCGTATTTATCTGCTAATTCTTTGACTGTTCCAGATACAACTGTATCTTTGTCAGCTAATAATTTCTCGTAGATTCCTTTTTCAATGTTGAAGTAATTTAACCAGAACTGCTGTCCTTCTGCTGTTCTATCGTCAAATTTATATGCGTAATCACGCCATTCCTGT
>QWCN01005252.1_pt1 | contig 12937 bp, 8 predicted proteins | sample 1972711 | NCBI WGS metagenome assembly QWCN01 (sample SAMN09866707, study PRJNA288562) | Human gut metagenome isolate term1_stool, whole genome shotgun sequencing... | isolation source: gut | host: Homo sapiens | place: USA: California | reverse complement strand
TTTCTGTCACGCTTCGCTTTCAATCGTGCCTCATAAGTCCATCTCAGCTTCTTCCCCAGATTCATTCTTCTCACCACTTCTATTGCATCCAGAATCCCCGTCACATCGCTTATTAGCTGCTTTCTGATACCTTCATAGGCCATAACCCCCCTGAAAGCATCGTCATACTTAAGTGAAAATATTTTCATGTTTAATCTCCACTCCTGCGCACGCCCTTTGCGCATCTCGAGTTTGTGTCAAGTGCGCGCAGACACAAATCTCGCGATTGAAAAATTCTATTTTTCAATCTTCCTCCTGTTCTTCGCAGGAGATTTTGGAAACATAAAGCAAAGGTATGTATAATAATCACCAGACATTTCCCGGAAAATCTTCTGCTTTTTCAATTGTTTTACATTGGATAAAAGCATAGATTTTCTAAGGAATGTCAGAATGTTTGATTTTAATTTCGAGCCTGTTCCAGCATTTCCTGTACTTCACTGTCATAAGGCGAATATTTTTGAATCTGCTGCAAAATCTCCATCGCCTGCGCATTTTCGCCCCTTTGCAGATACATCTTTGCTGCCTTTTTCAAAGAAACAATGACTGCAGATAACTCTGCGGCGGCAGAATTTGCTTCTTTATTGCGCCGCTCAATTTCATCCCGCAAAGACTTCGCATAGACACTGATTGTTTCATCCAGTTCCGGATATAATCCCATACACTTTCTTGCACTTTCCAGCGTCTTTAAATCATTCTTCTGCTCTCTGTATTCCTTCAGGCGCATAAGTCCCAGCGCAAGCTGAGCTTCTTCCGGAAGCATTTCTGCCGTCTCTTCAAATACAAATTCCTTATAATAAGGGCCATAGAAAGCAAGCACCTTCTCTGCATACTGCCAGAAACGCTGTTCCTGTAATTCCATAGGAATCCCCATTTTTCCATAGCAGCGTATATATCCCTCCATACATTTTATTTCAAAAATGCCATATCGGATATTTTCCTGACGCTTCCAGGAACCAATCCGCATCTCCCATTCCCGGATATTTTCCACGGAAGCTTCTCTGCTCCAGTTCTGTAACATTCTCTGCCAGGTACCGTATGGAATCTGTAAGAACTCCTCTTCTAAAGCAATATCAAGCCGCTCCGCCACATTCCAGATTTCCGTCTTAATTTCCAAAAGCTCTTTCCCATACTGAGAAAACAGCTTCTGAAATAACACCTCTTCCTCGCTTTTCCTGTCCTCCTCGGAAGTAATTGCCGGATTCTTCTCTGTCCACAAAATTTTAGCATATAAAATATAGCGATGCTCATATTCCAGTTCTGCAACAAGTCTGCGTAATTTTAACAGTTTTTCTTCCTGCTTCTGCTGTTTATAGGCAATTTCCGTTTCCAGAAAGACAACGTACATTTCCTTCATACCATCTTCTCTGGAAACAAGGGTCTGCAGCATTTCCGCCCAAAGAGGATTATATGCCTCACTACAGCAGGCATCTACTATCTTTCTCTCCTCCTCGTTCTGGCAAAGCATACGTTTATCAGACCAGTCAATCCGATAAAAAGCATCCTTTGCAAGGCTATAGTCCCCCAACCGAATCAGCGATACCATCGACATCAGCAATGCCGGATATTGTAACCGTTCTTCAAATACGCCTGCCGTAATTAACGTGGTCCCCTGCATCAAGGCTTCTTTATCCTGCCCAATGTTATCAATGTACTTTATATATCTTTTCAGGCACTCCCGGCATTTATTATATTCCTTCATTTTGCTGTAAAGTCTGACACCCGCAAAGCAAAAGAAAGCCCGCGTAGGATTCGGCATTGCAAATTCTGCCAAAGCCTCTTTCAGCCAGTAATCCTCTTCCTCATATCGCGCTAAGGATTCCAGAGAAATTAGCAGGAAGCCATAGATTGCCCCTATCTGTATAATTTCATCCTCCCTATTCTTCCCAACCCCCTTTTTCTTTCTCTTTTCCAATTCTGCAGCACATAATTTTACGACCTCTTCATATTCGTCAATTGCAAAATACTCCTGTGACAACTGACAAATCCAGCGCCAGCTTTCCGGCTCCGCCTCTCTCATTTCCTGTAATGGCTTAATATTCCGTCTGGCATGTTTTTTCTTGTCCTCTTCATTCTGATATACATATCCATAGTGATGCACATAGTCCGTAAAATCCTTTAATGGTAACTGATACGGTTCTATATATTCATGAATTTTTCCATAAAACTTCGTTTTCGGTTCCAGCCTCACCATCCGTGCAACAACGGCATCATCGTATATTGTTCCCTGCATATTATGATAATTTCTTACAACATAACGGGCACTCTTATACTTCTTATACTCTCCTGACTTAAAAAACTCCAGCATCTGTTCAGGCTTTTCAAACCACTCATCATCATCCAGATATAAAAACCATTCTCCCTCTGCCAGCTTTAATCCTGCATTTCTTGCCGCAGCAAAATCATCACACCAGGTAAAATTTACAATTTTATCCGCATACTGTTCTGCCAGCTGCCTCTGTTCTTTATTACAACCTGTATCCACCAAAATGATTTCACAGGGAATATTCTCCTTAAAAGCCTGCAAAGAATCAAGACTTTTCTTCATTTCTTCTCTGCCGGATATCAACATAGATATGGACAACAAAATTTTCTTTGTCTTCATACTTTTATTCCTCTCACGATATATTCAAAAGAATATAAAAAATGGAGCCCGGCATCGAAGCCGAGCCCCGTAGTAGTTACACTTTGGTTCGCTCTAATAGAATTAGCCAAGTAAGGACAGAACACCCTGATTGGACTGATTAGCCTGAGCAAGCATAGCCTGTCCAGCCTGAGCCAGAATGTTGCTGTTGGAGTACTTAACCATCTCAGAAGCCATATCAGTATCACGAATCTGACTCTCTGCGCTGGTAGTATTCTCAACAACGTTATCCAGATTGTTGATGGTATGCTCAAGTCTGTTCTGAACTGCTCCAAGGTCGGAACGCTGTGCAGAAACCTTCTGAATAGCAGCCTTAATCTTCTCGATTGCATCCAATGCGTTGCTGTCGTCAGTTCCATCCATCTTCAGACCATTGATGCCAAGTCCCTTGGAACTCATGGACTCAATATTCATGGTAATCTGGTTGTTAGATGTTGCATCTGCACCAACATGCAGACCTACAGACAAAGCGCCCACCTTATCACGTACATTCGCGATTTCGGCAGCTTTTAATGTAGTTTCATTACCTACTGCGTCATATACCTTTGCCGCACTTGCCAATGCATAGTTAGAGCCTGTGGTATCAGACTTACCTGCATAAGTGGTAGAGAAGTACTGATCCAAATCGTTTGTGGAAATCTTGTTGCCATCCTTATCATAATATGTTGCTTTAGCGGCTGTTGCTGCAGCAGCCTTAATGGAAGTTGCATTCATAACGATGGTATCAGTATAATCTGTATTAGCTGTTGCCTGCTTATTGTAACCAGTTGCAGCTAAAGTACCAAGAGTAACACCCTCGGAATTGTAGATTGTGAATACACCGGTTGTAGCACTGGTAGACTTTACCTTGAACTTCTCAGCAGCTTCACCGTTGAGAGCCAGAGAGTAAGTTGTATCCTTCTTCTGTCCAGCTCCATTGTTAGCTGTTGCATCCCACTCACTCTTAGCGGTAATGCTTGCGCCCTGATCACGGAGAGCCTTCATCAATTCATTGATGTCATCCATGTTTTCTGCAGATGCTGTTGCTGTTGTAAATTTTAAACCGGTATTGGTTGTTCCATCTGTTGTAAAAGTAGCGGATGCCGCTGCTGCTGATGCAAATGTCTTATAAGAATAAGTAGTTCCCTTTGCAGCCTTATCATCACCCTTTAACAGATAAGTTTCATTGAACTTGGTTGTTTCAGCAACACGGTCGATTTCAGTTGTCAGCTGGTCAATCTCAGACTGGATAGCTGTACGGTCAGACTCGGAATTGGTTCCGTTAGCTGCCTTTACTGCCAGTTCGTTCATTCTCTGCAGCATATCGTGTACTTCAGTAAGTGCACCTTCAGCTGTCTGAACGGTAGAAATACCATCCTGCGCATTTGCAGAAGCCTGTGTCAGACCTCTAATCTGCTTTCTCATCTTCTCGGAAATAGAAAGACCTGCTGCATCATCTGCTGCACGGTTAATCTTGTAACCGGAAGAAAGCTTCTCAGTTGACTTTGCCTGGGATGCTGTTGTCAGACCTAACATTCTGTTAGAGTTCATAGCTGTAAGATTGTGTTGTACTACCATGATTTATTCCTCCTTGAATATGTAGCCGCTTCCCTGCGGCCATAATAATTATCAATGGCAATGTCTGTTTTGGAATCGCACTTTCCATCCCTTTCACTGCCTTGTCCTCCTGCACCACCCGATGTGCGATTCCGGCGGTTTTGAGGCTATGCAAAGCATTTATTTGCTTTACTTGTTAAGTATATCGGCTTTTCCTTTTCAAACTTTAGAGGATTTTTTTATTTTTTTGCCAATCTCCTCTAATTCTTTGTCCTGTGGAAGCATTTGCTTCCATTCGTTCCACTCTTCCATTGCCTCTTCCTGTCGCCCGCTCTCCCATTTCCACAAAATCTGCTTTTTAGAAAAAGCAATATATACATCTTCTCTTTCGCAAAGCGCGGCAATATTTAATCCTAATTCAATCCACTCTCCCTGTACCCTCTGTGAGCCATGTCCTTCCTTCAGCATTAGAAGTAACGTTTCCATTACCTGCTGATATCTTCCAAGTGCCACCATTTCAATAATCTGCTTCGATTCTTTCAAAAAGTCCGCAAAGTCTTCCCTTGAAATAAGCTGTGAAAACTGTTCTGTAAAAGAGGCAAAGAAATCATAACACCTGTTTCTGCCCTGTCCACTTGTACTCAATTCCAACAATAACAATCTTTGCACCAATTCCTGCACAAATGCTAATTTTTCATTTTGAGGAATACGTTTCAGCATTTCCTTTGTCACAGATTTCCCCATGATTTTTTCAGCAAGTTCCACTTTCCTTTCTGGTGTCTGCTCTGTCCGAAACAGCACATTAAAGGTATCTTTTAGCGCATTATAATATACCACATATAAAAAATTCAAATTACTTTCTGAAACAAATCCACATTTCTGTAACAAAAGTTCAACAGACTTATTGAATAAAACTTCATCTGCGTCCTCTCTGCCTTCTATCCACTTATAGGAAACGGATTTAGGGGACATATAATAAGAATGAAGTGTCTTTGCATATACTCCAATCGCATCAGAAGCCTTCACACATTCATACACATTTATTGTATCCCCTCCATATGCTTTGGGAAACCACTCCGGTAACTCCATTTCATATCTTGCTTTGGTAGCCTTGGCTGTATAGACTTTCCCCCAAGCCTGTCGCAAATTCCAATGTACTTCCGCAAAATACTCATTAAAATTTACTTCGCCAGATAATATCCTATTTTGAGGAAGGAGTTTCTCACCGCAAATCATCCCGTCCATTACATTAATAAATCTGGTTCCACATGCAGCAATATCCAAATGATACTCATTCATAAAAGAAGTTATTTCCTCTAAAAATGTTAAGTCGTACGCATCATCTGCATCTAATACGCAAAATTTATCATTTTCTCTTAAATTTTGAGATATCAACCAAAACTTCAAATTTTCATTGTAATTTCTATTTATCTTATTAAAGAATGGGACTACACGGCTATCCTTTTCCGCATATTCCCTTAGTATTTCCCCCGTTCTATCCGTAGAACCGTTATCCAAAACATAATACGTCAATTCGCCATACGTCTGATTTAAAACGCTGTCCATGGCTCTTCTTAATGTTTTTTCTGCATTGTACGCACAAGTACGGACATAAATCATCCCTTTTCTCCCTTCAGAAACATCCTTAACTGTTCCGGCAGTATATTTTTCATATACTGCGGCATCTGTTTCTCTAATCTTTCTCTTAGTTGTACTTTGTATGTGTTCAATTCTTTAAACTTATTTATCAATCCCGCTTCTATATTTTTGTCTTCCACATCCAGCACATATTCTGAAAATCCTAAATCCTCTGCAATTCCCCTTGCTTTTGTGGAATATCCAATTGACAATGTGGGAACGCTGGAAGAATAAGATGCAATCGTTACATGGGTTCTGGCTGCTATACACAATTCTGCGTTAGAAATAACATACTTGTATTCCGCAGCCGATAGATTTTTGTCCAGAAAAAATACTCTCTCTTCTTTCTCATATTGTTTTTTTATAAGTTCTAATGCGTCTAAATCATTGTCTACCGCCATAAGCACATGAGGCAAGAGGATAATATTATAATCTGTTTCGTTCAAAATATAAGAAACCAATTCACATGCTGCCCGAATCACCCTGCTATTTTTCCGGCAAACCAGCGGACTTATATTTAATATAATATAATGTCTTATAGGAATATCTGTTTTCTCCGGTTTCAATCCAAATGCAATATCACTGACCCGCAGAACATTTTTCAATCCAAGCCCTGTTAATGTCCTATAGGTTATTCCCTCCCTGGCTAAAATCAAGTCATGTTCTCTTAACACAGCAAACATTTCCTTGTCTATTACTGCTGCATCCAGAGAACAGCCCCAGAGAATGCTTCTTCCTCCACATTTCTTTGCCTGTTGATGTATCTGCGCATATCTTTGCCAGTTTGCATAGCAATAGTTATCTCCTCCAACCTGTATTGCCGTTGTCCAGGGAGTAATTTTTTCTAAAGTTGCCTGATACATTTCCCGATTATCTTTGGTCTGTACATTTCTCGTAATCAGTTCATCCGGTTTCAACTTAAACTGAATATCCTGTTCCGGAAAGTGTGTAGAAAGTGTAATAAAACAATCGGGAACCAATTCTCTTAACATATTAATCGTACATTTTGTAATTGCTTCCCCGCCATGATTGTATGCTCCACCATGCCCATAAAGCAAAAAATGATTTTTCTGCATTACTTTACCCTCATATGCTGCATTTTTTCTGTATTCTGGTTATAAATGCCACAATATACTTCATCATACTCTTCCGGATTATATTCCTCATAGGATGCAAAAGCAGATACTCTTGGATTATGCAAAAAAATCTCCCGATACTTTTCCTCTCCTACTACTGTGATTTTAGCAAACCGTTTTTCAATATACAGTTCGTTCAAAATAATATCCGTGACACTTGGCTGTTGGCACTGAATCAATGCAATCGACTGATAGTGAATATCAGCCGGCAATACCTTTTCCGTATTTTTTACAGGTCTTGTAAAAATGTCCTGTACATAACCGGAACGATTTTCGTCTACTTTTATGGAAAACAATTCCAAAAGAGTAGGATAAATGTCAAGAGTACGCATTTCTGTCAGTTTTTTATGCTGAATTTCTTTTCCTGCTATCACAAAAGTACCTTTTAATGCATGTGCTGTAAATAAAAGGGCTCCATTATGTGCTTCAAATGCAATATATCCGTTCTTCAGCCACAATACTTCATCTCTTGCTGCAAATGCTTCTCTCTGCACCTCTTTATCTGGACAATACACCAAATCCTTAAAATTTACCATTCCATGGTCTGAAAGAAAAATTGTTGTATCCGGTTCCAACTCCTCTATCATTTTTCCTATGAAATCATCCAGAATCTGATATGCTCTAACCAAAACATCATTATTATCGCTGCACATACAGCAATGCGCAATCAAATCAGTAGTGGGTGTATAAAAATAAAGAACATCTACTGGATATTTTTCTTGTGCATTTCTTATTGATTCATAATAAAAATCCAATTCTTCCTGAAAATTTTCCAGTGCTTCCTGAAAATGATATTTTTGAACAGCTTTCCATGCAAGGTCATTATCTTCACGCAGATTTTGCATAGAATACCCTTGTTGTAACAAAGTTTTAGGATAAACTCTCGGCGGAACTTCTCCCCTTAAACATTCTAGAATACATTCATCCTTTTTACACAATTGTATAGTTCTTGGAGAAATTCTGTTTTCTTGCGGTTCATTAATAGAAGTACAGCTAATTCCCACTGCATAACCATCTACCATCACTGGCTCTTCGCCGCACAAGGCTGACCATATTCCCACAGATAAACCATGAGAATTTAGTTTTTCCCAAAATGGAGCCAAACCATTAAAAGACTCCATGCGCGGCAATTTTCCCTTTTTACCATTCTCTGAATATAAAATTCCATGTTCTTCTGGTGCCAGACCTGTATATATGGAAGACCAGTTCATTTCGCTTAAATAGGAACCATGATATCCTTTTTGTACATATGCAGAATAAGCAGCACTAACTCCCACTTCCACTAACTTTCTTATATTAGGGTACATCTCTAAATGTTGAAAAATGTATTCTGGTGAAACTGCATCCGCACCTATTATTAACGTTTTCACTTTTTCTCTTCTCATAATATCAATTCCAATAATTATATTTTTTAGGATTTTCTGTTACACAATTCTCTGCATACTGCAAATCTGTAAGTGTATCTACCTCTAATCTATCCACTTCAACCGCAGCTAATGGTAAAAACTTTTCTATTTGTACAAAAAAATATGTAGGTAAATATTCTAGTTTCTCAGTCGATAATAATGCAACATTAGCCCACTCATGTTCCGCCTTTTTATTAAAATCAAACCAAATTACTCTATTTTCATCCACCATTGCGTAAACCGGTTCCTGTGATATATCTGTTGCTACTCCAACAAATTCTTCACCTATATTATACATTTCCAACAACCGTTCTGAGGTTTCCTTAGAAATAATCATATCTCCATCAATAAACAGAACCTTACCTTCCACTCCTTTTACTCCCATATAGTTACTTTGAAGGGTATTTGTCTGTTCATATTCATCATTCACAATAAATTTCACTGATGGATTCACTTTAGAAACTCTTTCCATTACTTCTTCTTTTTTATATCCTACTACCATTCGAATTTCATCAGCCCACTTAAATGCTTCCAACGCGTATTCAAACAATGCGTGTCCATTTACTTCAACCAAACATTTTGGAACGCCAGCTCCTAGTCTTTTTCCCTTACCAGCTGCTGCTATAACAACTATTTTCTTCATTATTTGTTCCCCCAATGATTTTATTCTATCTGTTCGCCAGCAGGATATCTCTTTCCCAATTGGCTTGTTCCATAATTGCCATTGCAGTAATCACATGCTGTTATGAATTCTAATTGCATTAATTTTACGAATTTCTCTCTTTTCTCTTCCCTAGTTCCTTCAAATAAATCTAAATATTCTGTATCCTTTAGCGGAATTTTTTGCAATTCCATTCCTCTGATTGCCCTTCCACACCAGTGAACCTGACCATTTCTAATATACCATGACCCTCCTCTGCATACGTGTGGGCATTCTTTAAATATTTGTCTTAATTCTTTTTTCTCTCTTCCATGTGACACAAAGTCCCCCTGGTCTACCCATCCATCAAAATACTGTTGTTCTCCATAATATTTCAGGTAGCGATATTCACAACCAATTTCCTGCAACTCCCTCACCAGTTTTTCTGTATTTTCTTTCTTCAAACCATAATCACTGATATGAACCAATATTCTGTCCTTATGTTGACTTATTGCTTCTAGTAACTCCGGTTTGGGTGGAATTGTACCATTCGTCAATATCCATACCTTGTCAAATTGTTTTTCATATTGAAAACATTTTTTAATAAGTTCCGGTAACTGAGGATGCATGAAAGGCTCTCCACCTGTTATCTGTAATTTACGTACATAATCCACAACCTGGAACATTGCCTCCAACGATTTTTCAAATTCATCAACTGTCATCTGTGGACAATACGAATAATGCGGCACCAATACACCACACAATTTACATTTTAAATTACAACGCATTGTCGGGGTAAAATTTACCATCTCCACACAAATATTATTTTCCATAATTTTTCCTCTTTTAATAAAGTCTTTCAAATTTCATTCTTTCTTTAGTTTGTATTGCAACCGGATGTTTGTCTTCAAATTGCACACAATGACCATCCGAGTAATACCGACATGTATCTATAAATTGTTTCTTCTGCGGTCGCTGCAAAAAATCTGTTAATTTTTCTTTTAAAATTTTCCTTCATTTCCATACTTGTTCACATTTCTGCAATTATTCCCGAAGTCAGAAAAGCTCCCTTATTGTTGATATCACTCTCTGTATCGTACAAATACAATTTCTATTCAACAAAGATAATACATTATATGTTATACACAGTTGAAATTCTAACACCAGTTCATTATCATGAATTATTGCTGCATAATAACAGTTCCTGATGTCGATTTTATTATCATTTTATAAAATATTGCTATAGTAATGATTCTCTTCCTGTAATCTGTAGCTTTTCCCCGCTATCTATGCTTAAAAAATATTTGTCAAGGTCTTTCCCGTATTCAATGCCATCTGTGGACAATATTTGTAAAATCCCCCGTATCTCTTTACATTTTTACTACCAGTATTATCTTTTTGTTTGGGAAAGCCATATTCTTCTGCCATCTTTAAATAAACCATCCAATGGCAACACTCCATGCGCCTGTTCTGCAACTGGTTGTTTACTTTCAAACTGAAGGCAATGACTTCCTGGACAATACTTACAAGCATCTATATGTTTTCTATTTCTAATTCGCTGAATAAATTTCTTAGTATTCTCTTCTACATTTTTTTTGGTGTCATTTATCAATTCTATATAATTCTGATTAAAATTCGGAATTTCCTCCGAAAGTAAGCTACTCAATCCAGCTGCAAATGTACAGCAAAACATTTGTCCATGCTTAACATAACAAACATTTGTCGTACAAGTTGCAAATTTTTTATCTAACTCTTCTTCGCTTTCATTAGTCAATTGAATCAGTGGAATCCTGTCCCAGTATTGATAATTAGTTACTTCATATCTAATATTCCTTGTTTTTAACAATTTTATTAGTTCATCCTTTTTAGTAGAGATTTTCCCATAATCAGAAATTCGAAAAACACATTTAGGGTTCATTAAAACTTCTAGTAACTCGCGAGATGGGATAATCGTTCCGTTAGATATAACTGTAACTTTACCGCATCTCTCATCTTCCACAAAACCTCTTACTATTTTTGCAATATCAGGATGAACCAGAGGTTCTCCCCCCATAATATCCACTGCATTAATTCTTTTGCACACAGCCATTATTCGCTCATAACTATACTGTATATCTTCCGCCGAGTCACTTCGCGGATCATTATGATAAGCCACATATCCATCACAATTTATGCATTTTAAAGAACATTTATCTGTTATTATAAATACAAGTCTCTCCAACAAAAGTCCAGTATTATAATAAAACTCATAATTATGCAACGCATTTTCGACATTTCGTTTTGCAAACTCCTCAGTTAATGTTCCCTGATATCCATCAAAATCTATTTCCTTTAATAAAAACACAGGGTTATATACATTTACATAGCCTCTATTTTTCAAATTATCCATCGCATTTGGAAATGCGCAAGAGCAAATTACCACCGTATCTTTTGGTTTTGTATAAAACTCCTCTGGGGATATTATATCATGTCCAAAATATTGTTCCCCTTGCTTATCCCTAGCAGAGTCTACATACGCAATAAAATCTAATCCTCTTTTACTTAATGCATGCGCCACAATTCCTCCAATTTTCCCTGCCCCCCAAAGATAAATCTTTTCCTGTCCACTTAAATGAGGCTCTTCAATTCCTGCTATCCAGTCCATATGTGAATATTTAAATACCATTTGCATTTCCTTCCTTTCCAATCATTTCTATCTGTAACACTCAACTACTGTAACAGCTGCTCTATTCACAACCAGAGGCAACTTCTATATATTTTTCTTTATCCCAAAACATTTCTTTTGTCTTTTGAGGTATTCTTCGGGCACAACTCTTGTTACTCTCTAAAGTATACAGGAACCTTTTATCCAAACAAATAATGATATGTACTATCTGGTACCCTTTTCCTAACTTCTTCCTTGTTGCCCTCCTGCCACAATTTTCTGACTTCTGAAGCAGAAATAAATCTTCCATTTTCTATTTGTTTTCTTTCAATACAGATAAATTCAATTCCATATTGCGGCAGAATTCTCTGCATATCACGATTATATTGACGCGTAACACCATCATACGGCTCTTCACCGGCAAAACGCTTTGTTATGCCTAATACCGGTGCAACATATTTACCAAATATCCCCAAATCAAATGAGGTATCTATCCTTATAGAGTCTTCAGCCACCTCCTTAGTAAAATATTCAGGAAATGTAATATCAGACAAAACAAACTGTCCACTTTCAAATACAACTACATTACTGACACAATTTTTAATTCCCTCTTTTACAAGCCTGATTCTATCTTTAAAAGGAAAATATGATTTGTCCTCTGATACTACAAAGACATAAAGATTGTCAACCTTCTTTGATGCTTCTTCTATCAAATAAAGATGTCCCTTTGTAAATGGATTACAGTTCATGACAATTGCGCCATTCTCTCCTGAACGATAATATTTTTTTAAATTATCCAAATATTCAGTTAATTCCTTGTTATTTATGAGGACTCTGTCTGCAATCACTGGCTGTATAAGTTTCACAGTCCTTTTTTTCGCCTGTTGTATGTTATTCTGTAAAATTTCATACATATATTCGGCAATTCTCTCATTTGCTTTTTTATTCGGATGAATTGGCAAATCCAAAAAATAGTCATGAAATGAAAACGCATTATAGCATGCTAAAAGTTTATGTATCTTGGTGTATCCATAATAATTCCTTAAGTATTGCCGTTCTTCCTTATTTTGTATAAAGAAACAAAAGATGGCATTTTCCTTATAAACAGTCCTATTAAATCTTCTAATTTCTTCCACCAAAGGAACGGCATCTACACCTTCATTTATCACCTGCCCGCAAATCCCCACCCGATTCAGTTTTCTTTGTAAATAACTTGGTATCGTATTCTTATCTTCTACCAGTACTCCGAACACAGTG
>QWCN01005251.1_pt1 | contig 12941 bp, 22 predicted proteins | sample 1972711 | NCBI WGS metagenome assembly QWCN01 (sample SAMN09866707, study PRJNA288562) | Human gut metagenome isolate term1_stool, whole genome shotgun sequencing... | isolation source: gut | host: Homo sapiens | place: USA: California | reverse complement strand
CAAGCGAGGTGATCGCCAACGACTACTTGCACGAGCGCGCGCAGGCCGTGCAGGACATCGAGGCGCACATGACGGAGCTGGTACGGGCGGTGTTCATTGCTGATGATCAGGGGAGCATCTTCGAGCGGCTGTCGACGATGATCACGGAGCAGGGCGAGATGATCGACCGGCTGGACGACAATCTGGACGCGGCGGAGGTGAACGTGAACGCGGGTTACCAGGAGATCCTGAAGTACGGGCAGACGGTGTAGCAGTCAGTGGCGCGTGTGAGCGTAGATTCAGCAATCGGAGCCTGATGATGAAGCTGTTCGCGGTGCTGATCTTCTTCATCATCTTCTTCCTTATCTTCTTAGCCTAGTCTCTGTAGTCTATCGCTCCTGTTTGCCACAAACACCCCATTGCACAACAGACTGGTAGAAGAAGGGCGACAGGTGCTCGTTCCTCGCGCAGAACCGCTCCTTCTGCTTCCTCCCCCGCAGCCACTTCCGGTCGTACAAGAACTCCATGTACAGCTGCCGCGTGTCGTTGCTGCGGCTCCGGTAGCGCGCCTTGAACCGCGACTCCCTGTGCGGCATGTCCACCGCGTAGCAGTTCGACAGGATGAAGAACCGGTAGCCCTCGTACAGTAGGTGCCGCATGTGCTGCATCTTGTTGTACCCGTAGTCCATGAACCGCTCGTCGAATCGCGGCGTGGCGTTCGTCTTCCGCAGCACGTAGTAGGGCTCCTGCTCGTAGTTGGGGATGCAGCCCACCTTCATCACGGACTCGTTCCGCGGCAGCCGGAACCAGCTCGGGTTCACGAACATCTGCGACTGATCACAAAAGAAGGGGAGTACGTGGGTATACAGACCGGGCTTCTGGAGGCAGCAGGTCTTCGCTTCCACGCAGCGCTCCAGCGCCGCTTTGGATCCCGGGTACATGCGGTAACCTCTCGGGATGAGCGGTGCATCGATGCATTACCGGAGGATGGACGCCTCGAAGGAATCCGTGTGGTTGAGGACGGAGGAGGCGTAGAAGAACACGGGAAGGATGATGGCGGCGCGATCGTCCTTCAGGACGAACGGCGGAATGGACTGCAGCTCGGAGTACACATTGCCTGTGGTTCATCAGGAACGACGAGATGTACGGGATGGCCACAGGTCCATGTCCGTGACGATGAAGTGCGACGTCTGGACGTTGGCGATCCCCAGATTGCGCATCTTGTTCACGGGAAAGTGGCTGTAGGCGTTCGGCGGCGTTGGGTCCGAGTAAAACACCACAAGCATGCGGTGAGGAAACAGCCTGTGGGAGAAAAAGCGGCGGATGGTCTCCTCCTCGTAGCCGTAGTAGAACAGGACGAAGACAAAGCGCCCAGGCCACAGCCGGAGAAGGTAGTCAAAGAAGAACAGGCGATTCTGTCTGCACGTTAATACTCTGGCAATAGACTACGTCAATACGGCAACAATCGTAAAGTCGCTCCCATCCGTGGCATTGAGGGGTCGGGTCGGAAGGGCATCGAACAAACGCTCCTCCGAATCGAGCGAGGACACGAAGGACACCATCCTCAGCGTGTGCGACTGCGGAAATCCACGCTGGTGAATCACCGTTCTGCGAGGTGAACGAAAACGCTCAGCAGTACGCAGCGAGAAACAACAAAACGAGGAGGAATTCAACCGCTCTTTGGATGGACGACAGATGCATTTCTATCGCGAAAGGAAACGCTTCTTCGCTTTTCCCATTTCAAGCACCTCTCACGCGAACAAACACGGGCACGCTACACTGAAAAGGAAATGCACCCTCCCTCGAAAACATTCGTGATTCCCTCGCTCTTCAACTGATTAAGGACAAACTGGCGGATCGGCGACACGAAGTTCCTCCTACACGGAACGCACAGCCGGAGACGCATACGAGTGATTCCCGGACCCCGTGACGATGGTAATGCGGACTTTGTTCGGGAGGGAGCGCGCGTACGAAATGATCCTCTCCAAGTACTGCGCCACTTCCGCCACTTGCAGCCCATGGAAGTCAATGGGCAAGCCTCTGCCCATCACCATCGCCCATCACCCCCACTTCTTCACGAGAGCCTCCACCGTGTTCTCCCCGTTGTGCGCCTCGAAGATCTGCGCGCCCGACTCGCGGTTGATGGCTCGGTACTTCTCGTACTCGTTGCTCAGCTATCCTTCACGCTCGCCTCATACGCCTACCGCCTTCTTCGTGGAGGTGAGGAACTTGCCGTAGCCCCGCGCCTCCTCCGACCGCTTCATGTTCAGGATGCGCGCGTTGGTCAGACAGTCCGACGCCTGCCTGCGCTCGCTCAGCACCTTCAGGTAGTTCACTAGACGTGAATCGCCGGACATGGCCGCACCCGATGTGTTGTGCACCGGGTTGTACTTCGCCTCCTCGTTCACGGGAGAGGAGACGCACCGGCCCGTCTTCTCCCGGAATTGGCGATTCACCCAGCTGTGCTTGTAGCCGCCATACTGCTGCTTGAAGCGCATGTACTCGTTCCAGTGCGCTTTGATTTCGTTCCTGTACTCCTCCTCGAGATAGGACACGCACTGCAGGTAATCGGACTTGGCGAGGATAAACGCCTGCTCCTCACACAGACATGCATAACCCACGGCAGTGACCTTCTCTGAGGGCAAAAAGGAATAAGCGTGCTTCAGATACTCCACTTCCACGGCATTGCTCTCCTGATCGTACTCTACTATTCAGGGTGCATTCGACTCGCACTTCCATCCCTTCCAACAATGCGGTTCACCGTCTTCTCCAGGCTCTTTTCCGTATCCCAGTACACAGACGCCAAACACTCCTTGCTGTACTGGGGGAAGAACTCGCAGAGATTTGTGATGTTCGGACTAGCGGTCAGGCCCAATCACCGTCGTAACTCGTCGTAGGGAGAACTTGATGTTGCATGCTGTATTTCTTCCCCCTTTTTCTTTTTCCGTGTTGAACCCTGTGTCCGGGAAGCAATACCGAACTCCTTGCACATCTCACACGCATAGCAGTAATCGAGATTGCAGTTGATGAGTATCTGCATGTGAGCAAAGAGTATGGATGTCCACATCACGAAGTCCCTCCTTGGGGTAGTCAAACGCGTCGGAAAGCGCATTCAGCTTTTCCTCAAACGATGCAGAATCGGCTTGCATGATCGGGAGCAAACGAAACAATATAGATGGCGCACAATCCCATTGTCTTTTAGAAACCGGTTCCATCGATGTACCGTTTCAAATTCACCATCCCAGACAGTACTATGAGAGTGCGCTACGGCGCACTGCAGGCGGAGGCTCTGACTTCCGGCTGGATCGACCGGACTGTCTATCTGGTATCTGAAAACAGTCTCTACTTTGCTGAAGTAGTCGTAGGCGTTTTCCATCAGCGATAGATGCCGGCCTTCAGGGAAAGCCTTCTCTCTCAACCGGAGAGGGAGTCTGCCATTTCGTCCATTCAGGTGCGCAAAGTCGCTTCCTTCGAGCACGCTGTGCAGTCCGTCTGCTCCGGCTGGAACGAAGATACGAAGAAATGTATCTCCGTGTTTCCAACTTGACGGATAGATTATGTGTGCGGCGTCGATGAACGCGGCGTTGTCAAGGTGTTCACAGTGGAGGGCAGCGGGGATCTCTGCGAGTGCGCGAGCTACCATATCACTGCAGACGAAGTCCCGTGCACGGAGGAGAGCTGGTGCCGTGTGTGCATGTCCCCTTCTGGAAAGCGAGTTTGGATCGGAGAGGCGCGTAACGGGTAGTTAGCGGCGCTGCACGGACTGTCGAACGTCATGCGCGTCTACTGCCTGGACGGAACGGAGAGTCCTTGCACGATCCACGTATATGGCCATCCGCAGGCACTGTGCTGGCGCGACAACGACACCGTCGTGGTGGGCGAAAACAAGCAGCTCTCGCAGTTCTATTGCCCCGTGAAGGGAGAGGTGACCCAGATTAACCACGTGAACGTGTCGTTGAATGACGTGAGCTGCATTTGCTCCTTTACCAGCACGGGAGACGTCGCGGTGTGCACAGAGTCGGACCGCGGCGTGTTCCTTCTGTCCTCGCGCGATTTGCGCATCGTGAAGAGATGGCGCACGGCGATCCGCAGCAGCGTGCTGAAGTGCGTGAGCGACGCGGGCAGCGTGCTGTACATGTGCGGCGACGACAACGAGGTGCTCACGCTCAACACGGGCGGAAAGGAGGAGAAGGACTCCGCGCTGAAGGAGCGGCACTCGCTGAACGTGCGCAGTCGCAGCCGCGTGATCGGCCTGTGCTTGGGGCGCGAGGAGGAGAGGGAGGTGTTGTACGTGCTGGGCGAAAACGGCGATCTGGACGCGATTGTGCAGCCCGTGGAGTACTTCTGCGAGAGACGGAAACGGAAGAGCGGAAATAGCGAACAGGAAGAGAAGCGAGCGATGTTGGATGATTGCGGTGTTTGTTGCAACGCCTTTGTGCCATACGATTCTTCCCACAGCTCCCATTGTTCCGATGCAGCGTATCCACACTGGAGTTGCGCGAAGCAAACTCTATTTGCAGAATCAGAGTGCCTGCGCGTGTTTCGGCTGATGTGTAGTTTTGAAGCGCGGATTCATGTGGTCTGGAAAGCCACTCGAGAACACGTTCCGTTCGATGAATGCGATCACGAGATAGGATCGATCTCACGTTTTCCTTCTCGACGGGGGAAACGAAGACGGTGAAAGCGCGGGTGGGCGACACCATCAAGGAAACAGCAGACACATACGGCCTTCCCGTTCCGGGTGAGATTGTCCTCCTTTCTGCTCATTTCTAGGAAACTGCAACGGGACGGAGATCCCAAAGAAGGTGTTTAACAAGGAAATCTTCACAAAGGACGTGTTCCATGAGAGGGGTCGTTGCGCCTTTTGCCACATCGTACTGGATGACGACGTGATGCAGAGCATCAAGGAGCCGGAAAGCGGGGAAAAAATGTGGCTGGAGACGATGTGCGTGAATCGGAGCCGAACGTGCATCTATTGAGATGTAATCACACATAGTTCAAGGCTCGCCTGCCAGGTTCCCGTTACGAAGGAGATGCAGGGCACTACCGTTTTTGTTGTTTCGTTGCTTTTCTGTTATGCTTAGGTTCCCGAGGCACTGCACTAATCCATGCTTTGTTTGTTGGACATATGAGAAAGAAATCGGGACGATTTTTGCCACGAGATGAGTTGATTCAAAAAAGAGCGCATCGTCGAAATCAACATGTCTGAGGATGAGTTTGAGATGACTTCCTTCAAGAGAAGGAAAATCACGGGAGATGAGAAGAGTGATGACGATGAGGAGAATCAGAGCGCAAATCCGGTGACGACGAAAAGAAGACTGCGCAAGAAGCAAATTGATCTCGACGATATTGACGTGCTGAATGAAAACGAAGGCCAGGAGGAGAAGGTACGGATTCCTGCGATTTCTTCTCACCCATAGGACATGGAAGAGGGAAGTAAGTGCGTCGAGTGTGTCGAATATCGTATTAACCCATTCTTGTAGGCGACTACGATAATCAACATTCCGATATGGTAGGAGGGATTTTATGGGTCTGCTAACGGGTAGAGCGAGGAGGAGCAAATTGAGAGGCCGCCCGAAGTATACCACGAGTATCGTGGAGCCGAGGGAGTTCCGAGTTGTGGAAGTTGCGTGAGGAGTAGGTGAACTTCGACAACGAGAACGACGACTTCATCGTGGACGACGAGGGCAACCAGTTCTTCTACAACAATGTGGGCGAGAGCCGCAAGCAGTACTACGACCTGGCCGTGGCCTACTTCGGCGAGGGCATCCGCTACTTCATCAACAGTCCTGGCGCCGGTGCGAGTGATGCGCGATGATCATGGATAGCGGAGGAGATGGCGGAGGAGGAGAGCGAGAAGGAGGAGACGGAGGAGACGGAGATGCCGGCGACGAAGGAGATGGAGACGATGAAGACGGCGGAGGAGGCGATCTGGAAGGAGGAGAACCTGCTGACGGAGCGCGACGTGCAGATCGCCGCGCTGGACATTCCTGAGCGCATTCAGCTGGTGAAGGGTGATTGCGATGCGATGATGTGATGCGCAGGTCTGCGCGTGCTGGAGGACTACCAGGACAAGATGAACTGCAGCGACTGGATCTTCAACGAGCTGCAGGTGCGGCACCACTCCGACTTCGGCAGCGTCGACGACTCGCTGGTGAAGGAGGAGATCAGCCAGGTGCTGGCGTTCTACATGGTGAGGGCTGGCGAGCCGTGTGACGCGCAGGAGCAGCACCTCGAGCCGCACTACGTCATCAAGATCGCCAGCCGCCACCTCCAGGACCTCACGGATTCCGACGTGTGGCACGTGTGCGAGCTCTACGCCGAGTACTTGGAGTTGCTGGTGGGTGCGGCGCGGCGTGCTGAGGCATAGGACACCACGGAGGCGATCAAGGCGACGCTGGGGCAGGTGAAGGCGCACCTGGCGACGCTGGAGCTGTCCGACGGTGGCGAGTGCCTCAGCCGCCTGCTGGGCAACTACATGGCGGAGCTGGGCACGCCGCGCGAGCAGCAGGTGCAGGCGCTGCGCAGCTTCGCCGGGCTCCTGCAGTCGCTCTTCCAGCTGGGCGCGGAGGGCCAGGAGGCGCCCGCCAAGCGCCGCGGCTCGCGCCGTGACGCGCGGCTGCGACGGCTGTTCTCGCTGGAACTGCTGGACCTGGCGGCGCGCTTCTCCGTGGACCTGGACCGCGTGGAGGTGAACCTGCTGTCGCACTCGCGCACCGCGGCGCCGCAGGACCCGGGTATGGTGGGCGCAGCGGCGAGCGGTGAGGCGTAGGCGCCCGAGGACCTGGTGGCGGACGAGTACGCGCGGTACCCGGCCCTGGCGGGGCAGCGGAGCCCGTCGGACGTGCTGAGCAGCGCGGCGACGCTGTACGGTCTGCTGCTGAGCTACGACCCGCACGTGCTGGCGCAGGCGCGCATGGCGCTCTACGACGCGGCGACGGTGCGCAGCGACCCGACGGAGGAGGGCGTGAAGGAGATCGACGGCAGCCACGCGCTGTACGGGCTGCACGTGGGTGTCTGAGGGCGGGGTGACGCGCAGCGCCTGCGCCACAAGCCGCTGGGCGAGCTGGGCGACGAGGAGTTTTTGCTGCTGGAGGAGGGCGTGAACGACGGGCTGTTGCACTACGACATCGACGTGAAGGAGGGCGTGAGCACCTTCCGCCGGCAGCTGGAGGAGCTGCTGACGGCGCCCGACTCGCCGTACGCCGTGTTCCAGAAGCAGGCGGTGCAGACCTGCTGCACGCAACTGGAGCAGGCCACCGTGGAGTACCTGAAGGAGGTGGCGGCGCGCGCGGGGCGTGAGGCGTAGCGCATCCGGCTGCAGTCCTATCGCGCCATCGCGGCGAAGTGCGGCGCGGCGCTGCACGACATCATCTGCTTCCGCGGGTACCAGAACAAGCACGTGGGTGTGGGGCGAGGGTGTGACACGCAGAACCGCCTCGGCACGGTGCTGGCGCTGGCGCTGTCCAGCGAGCGCAGCGCGTCCTCCACGGCGGCGGTGCTGAACGAGAACGGCGTGGTGATCGACCACGCGATCCTGGGCCAGGGCGGGCCGGTGAGCAAGGCGGACATGGAGGGCTTCCTGGACAATGTGAGCAAGCTCTTCGAGAACAACCAGGTGGACGTGGTGGTGATGAACGGCGCGCTGCTGGGCCAGACGCGCCAGCTGCAGAAGAACATCAGCGAGCGCCTGGCGAGTGTGGCGGTGGGCGCGGCGAGGCGGTGTGACGCGCAGAACGAGAAGCAGCTAGAGGTGCCGGAGGTGGTGATCATCGACGACGCCGTGGCGCAGCTGCGCTTCGCGCGCGACAACGACGTGTACTACCCGCACGCGCTGCAGAAGTTCAAGCTGGCTGTCTACTGCGCGCGCTTCTTCCAGAACCCGCTGAGCGAGGTGGCGGCGCTGTACAACAACCCACTGGACCCCGACGACTGCGACCTGCTGCGCCTGGAGCTGAACCCCTACCAGAGCGCCGTGCCGCCCTCCATTCTGCGCCGCGCGCTGGTCATGGAGATCTGCAACGAGCTCGTCTGCGCAGGGCTGGTCCTGCAAGACGCCATGGCGTACCTGGACGGCTACGGTGGCGGCGCGGGCGCGGCGTGAGGCGTAGCGCTGGTGCAGTTCCTGCCCGGCTTCGGCTACCGCAAGGCGCGCGAGTTCGTCGACAAGCTGCGCGAGGAGGGCGCGCGCGTGCGCAACCGCGAGGAGCTGAAGGCGGCGACGGGCCTGGGCGACGTGGTGTTCAAGAACTGCAACGGGTTCATCAGTGGGCGTGGGTGCGTGGCGTGAGAGATAGAGTTCGCAGTCAAGCGGCTGGTGAACCTGGAGGAGGTGAAGAACGACAGCGCGTACCACGTTCTGGACATGCTGCGAATCCCCTGCCACCTGCACGGCGTGGTGACGCGCATCTGCGAGGAGCTGACGCGGGAGACGGTGGGCAAGACGGGCCAGGAGGCCGTGGCGGAGATCGTGCTGCACCATGAGAGCTACGAGAAGCGCAGCGACGAGGGCCGCTACGAGCTGCTGCTGTACGAGGACGAGCGCCAGCTGGAGAGCGCCGTGAGAGCGAGCGGCGCGCGTGAGGGCTAGATCCCCGAGCTGACGGACATCCCGCTGCGCCTGGTGTGCAACGAGCTGACGAGCGACGGGCGTGACGGGCGTGAGAGCGTGGGCGCGCTGCCGCCGGAGAGACTGTTCTTCCTGCTGTCGGGCGAGACGGAGCAGTCGTTCCGCGTGGGCTCGCTGGTGCTGGCGCGCGTGATCCGCATCTTCGAGGGGCAGAAGGTGCTGACGAAGCTGGACAACGGGCTGCTGGGCGTGATCAACGGCCCCGACTTCAGCGACAACGCGCAGGACATCGAGGTGGTGCGCAACATCATCGAGGAGGTGGGTGCGGCGCGCGTGGGTGAGGCCTAGGGCGACTCGCTCACCTGCCGCGTGCTGGCCATCGACATCGCGAACTTCAGCGTCACGCTGTCGAGCCGCCCGTCGGTGGTGAACGACCGCTTCCACGCGGCGGGCCGCCTGGACGCGTACTTCCAGCCGGAGCCGGAGGAGTGGGAGAAGGGCATTCTGGAGGACATCGAGCGCCGGCTGACGGAGGAGCAGCGCGCGCGGCAGCTGGTGAAGCGCAACATCCTGGACAGCCACTACTTCTGCGTGAACCTGGAGGGCGCCATCGACATCCTGAAGGAGCAGCCTGTGGGCAGCTGCCTGTTCCGGCCGAGCCTGCAGGGTCTGGACCAGATCGTTCTCACGTACCGCATGCTGAGCGACTACTACGTGTCCTACGACGTGCTGGAGTCGAACAAGGACCCCGAGGACCGCACCAAGCTGGGAAAGGAGCTGTCGCTGTGCGGCGAGGTGTACACGGAGCTGGACGAGATCGTGGACCGCTTCGTGAACCCCATCACGGTGCTGGTGAGCGCCATCCAGCAGTACGAGAAGTTCGTGCTGCTCGGCGACGTGGGCGCGCGGGCGCGGCGTGAGGCGTAGAAGGAGGTGGACGACCGCGTGTTCGAGCAGTTCCAGAAGAACCCCGCACACCTGCCGTACCTGCTGTCCTTCAGCCGCGGGCGCATCGGGCTGCTACGCATCACCTACTGCAAGCGCGGGCAGGTGCACCACGAGTACGCGGAGCTGCGCCCGCTGGGCATCCTGTACGACCGGCGCATCTTCCAGCACGTGCAGAGCTATGTAAACTATTTCAAATCACACATTAAAGAGATCGTGGGGCTGTGGAGAAGGAGTCATCCATAGCTCGTACGTCGTCTCGAGACGCAGCGCACCGCTCATGCGGCCTACAACCCCGCGCCGATGCAGGGCCCTCCGCCCAGAGGGTATCCGCCGATGCCGGGAATGCCGATGCAGGGCCCTCCCCGCGATTACCCGCCCCGCGATTATTCGTCCAGGGACTATTCGTCCAGGGACTATTCGTCTAGGGACTATTCGTCTAGGGACTATCCGCCTCGGGATTATTCGTCCAGAGACTATCCTCCTATGCACGATATGCCTCGGTATTAGCATTGTTTGTTTCTTCTCACTCGAATCTTCGCGATTTTGCTCCTCCTCATTCCGCTTTCAAATCAACGATGGAGCTGAAGTCGACAGCACGGAAGGGGCGTCAGGTGTAGGCATTGGACAATCAAGGATTTTGAGATTGGCGCGCGCTTGGGAACGGGACGGTTCGGTACGTGCAATGGAAATGGGGGTAAGAAACAGGAAAAGTCTACCTGGCGCGCGAAATCGCGAGCAAGATGATCGTTGCGATCAAAGCCATCACCAAGAAGGACATCCTGCGCTCCAGTCTTGTGGATCTGCTCGACAATGAGATCACTGTTCAGTCCCATCTAAAGTCGTCGTTCTGTGAACCATCAACCGTAGTCACAAGAATATAATCGGCCTGTATGGCTACTTCTGGGATGACAACAATGTGTACATCATCATGGAATACGGACCCTACGGCGATCTCAAAAAGATACTGGACAGAGACGGCCCCTTTTCAGAGAAGAAGGCGGCGTGGATGATCAAGCGCATCGCCACGGCCTTGCAGTACATGCACAGACAGCACATCCTTCACAGAGACATCAAAGCTGAAAACATACTCATCGGCGAGGGAGTAGGGGCGTCCATGGTGGAGTGAAGGGTAGGAGGAGCCGAAGCTGACGGATTTTGGCTGGGCCGTCCACACGCAGGGCGCCAGAACCACAGTGTGCGGCACTCCGGCATACATTCCTCCCGAGATTGCGGAGGGATTGGAGTACACCGGAAATGTGGATGCTGTTCGCTGCTATGACACATAGGCTGACATCTGGTCTCTTGGAATTCTGACCTACGAGCTGTGCACGGGAAAGCCACCCTATGCGGGTGAATCGGTGGTGGAGGTGGAGCGCAGAATCGCCACAGCCCCGATCGAGTACCCCGACACACTGTCCAGCGTCTGTCAGGACTTCATCGGGAGGATTCTCAAGAAGGAGCCATCTCAACGACCTTCCATCGACGCCATTCTCGCTCATCCGTGGTTGACGGGAAGTCTCTGCCATGTTGCTTAAAACAAACAAACACTATGATACAAGAGAACCAGTTACTTCAGCTTCTTCTTGGGGCGGAGGTGGTTGCTGTGACCGCATCTCTTCTTACGGCAGTTGTGGGCACGAGGGGGCAGACGCGAGTAGCACTTACGGCAGATCATCTTCTCGCAGTTGTACTTCTTGGCGAGGGCGGCGAGCGTGGGCTCGATCACACCACCAGCCATCTTGAAGAGCATCTCCACGGTGGCCTCTCCAGCGATGTTGTAGGAACCGATGGTCTCCGTGTCCTCGAGCTCCTTGCCAGCGAACACGAGGCGCTGGTGATCCGCGTCGACGTTCTCCTTCTCCTGGAGCATCATCTTCACGTCCTCCACCGTCTCCGAGGGCTGGACCTCGAGAGCAAGAGTTCTTCCAGAAACAGTCTTAACCAGAAGCTGCATTCCTCAGAAACTAATTATGACTTGGATGGGCGTGGTCGAAAAATGAAGCCAAAACGCCGGCTTGGTAGTAAATGTCACTCGGTTGTATCTCGATTGAATCTCCCTGTGAGTACTGCCCATTGATGTTGTTATAGTGGCAAATGAAGTGTGTGATTGTGGTATAGCAGTTGACGGGGAATGGAGTCTTCTTGTTTTGCAGATGAAGGGATGGTTGTTAATTCAATTTGTATTGGTTTTTGGAGAGAAGACTGTGATTGATTATCGAAGGAATTGGGATGAGGTTGATCTACTCATCTGAAATGCCATTGTGTGTGTTTTGAATATGCTTCCTGTATTGGGTTTACAGAAGATAGAAAAGCATAATCCTGTGTTATTAAGCCTCAATCTCATAGTGATCATGATTCACTGTAATTCTGCGTTAACCAATTCCAAAAGTGCAGCCCACCCATTACAGAACAATTCACACTCGTACGAGCAACAGGTGCAGAGTATTGGCTTTAGGAACTGAGGCGTTTCCCCAACAGAAATAAGCGGAATTCCTTGCAAGACTAACTGAGTCCTCAAAGAACGATTGTTCAGATGGCCTATCATCTTCCGGAAGGTAGCGTTGTGATCGGTATCGATCTGGGAACGACGAACTCTGCCTGCTATGTCTACGACGGCAGGGATTATCGCGTGGTCAAGTTTGGCGATCTGACCATCCTCCCGTCGTATGCACAGTTCAAGAAGGACGGCAGTGTGGTGTGTGGCACTGCAGCGAAGAACAAGTATGGAGGCAATGGACAGTGGGTTGTGAGCAATTCGAAGCGTATCATCGGTCGTCCCTACAATAAGGCTGAAATTCACGACCTCTCCCAGAACTGTGGCGTTCCCATTGTGAATGATCACGGAATCCCCAAGTTCAACATCGAGAACCAGAATAAGTTCGTGTCGGCGACGGAAGTTGCCACCGAAATCATCAAATCCGTGATCCAGGAGGTGAAGAAGCAGTATCCTGGAAAGAACATCGACAAAGTGGTTGTCACCACGCCCGCGTACTTCGACAACAACCAGAAGGCGGCTACCATCCAGGCGGCCATGGCGGCGGGCTTCGCGAGAAACCAGATTGACACGCTGAACGAGCCCACGGCTGCTGCGATTTGCTACGGTCTGGACAACGCGGTGTCCAGCAAGAAGATCCTCGTGTACGATCTCGGCGGTGGCACTTTCGATGTGTCGATTCTGGATGTGTCGAATTATTGCATCACGGTCCTGACCACTGGCGGAGATAACGCTCTGGGAGGCGTGGATGTGGACAAGAAGATGATGGAGCTTATCATGGAGGGATTCGAGGCCAAGTTCCATCGTTCGTTCCTGGACCCCAATATGGACGATGGAAAGAAGGCGCGTTACGTCCGCCAGCTGCAGCGTCTCGCGGAAGAGAGCAAGATCAATCTGTCCAACAGTCTCTATGCGGACGTGGACGCCACGTCCTTCGACCGTGTGATGGCC
>QWCN01005248.1_pt1 | contig 12946 bp, 10 predicted proteins | sample 1972711 | NCBI WGS metagenome assembly QWCN01 (sample SAMN09866707, study PRJNA288562) | Human gut metagenome isolate term1_stool, whole genome shotgun sequencing... | isolation source: gut | host: Homo sapiens | place: USA: California | reverse complement strand
GTCCAGCATATGAATGTAAAATTTATCTCCCGGCTGCAGCTGATCGATGTCTGTGAAAAGCCGCGCGCTGGGCAGTCCCCGGTGGGCAGCCAGTACGGAATGGCTTCCTTCTCCGCCAATGGGGAGCTTCGTGCCGTTCAGATGGCCGACGCCGGTCTGCAGCACATCTTCACCGGTTCCGTGGTAAATGGCCAGCTTGATGTTGATCTTCGGGATGGAGAGATACCCCATCACGCCGTCGCCTGCGATATTCAGTACCTTCCAGTATTCCGTATCCTCCAGATTCGTATCTTCAGCGCCAAATACATCGCCGTAGAGGTTATTGTCGGTAAAGGACGCGTTGAAGGCTCTGGCCTTCTCCCATTCCTCTGAGAAATCCTCCGGCGTCATGGGCTCCATGGCCGCCTCGTAGGTACTGATAAGCTTACTCTGCCGATAGGTGTTCCACTGATTGGATATGGTGGGATATGTCAGAACTCCCAGACCAACCAGAAACAGCAGTCCCACCAGAAGATTCGTGATTTTTCGCTTCATGGTTACTCCTTCGGTGTCGCGGTGTCTTCCATTTTTTTCTTCTGCTTTCTATCCCACAGGAACAGGGCTGCGATAAAGACGGCTGTCACAGCCAGTCCCACGATGACCCAGAGCAGATAATTGGTATGCATGCTGACCTGACCTTTCGTCTCTTCCTTCGCTATGGTCGTCTCCGGATCGTAGGGAACCCGATGTCCCTGTACCAGAAGCCGGTGGGAATTCACGCCGTAGGGGGTACAGGTGAGCAGTGTCACCAGATCCTCGCCGGGCTCCACCGCCAGGCTCTCCGTATCCTCCGGCTCTACCACCTGAATGTCATCCACCTCATAAGCCAGTGTCTCATCCAGTACATGAATCAGAAAATGATCACCCAGCTCCAGCTTATCCAGGTCTGTAAACAATGACGCGCTCGGCAGTCCCCGGTGTGCGGAAATAACTGCGTGGCTGTTCTCGCCTCCGATGGGAAGGGAGCTGCCCTCCAGATGGCCTGCTGCCTTCTCGAGAACCGTGGCCTCCGTGGTATGGTAAATCGGAAGCTTCACCTGAATCTTCGGAATCTCGATGGTTCCCATCATGCCGTCCCCGGTCAGGTTCAGGCTCGCCATGTACTCCGGATCCGGTTCGTCGGACGCCTGGGCGATGGCGAAGGAATCGGGAAGGATGCTGGGAAGCAGGGAGGCATTGTAGGCTTTCGCCCGCTCCCATTCCGCTTCGTAATCAATGCCATCTCCATTTTCCAGGTCGGACACCTGACTTTCGTAGGTGCTGATAAGACGGCTCTGTCGGTAGCTGTTCCACTGGTTTGCCACCAGCGGGTACAGCAATAAGGACAAACCGGCTAAAAATAATATGATTATTCCAATTACTTTTCCTTTATTCTTCATCCGGACTCTCCTTGTTGCTGTAAATGTTTTTATATGGGAGCCAGAGGACTAACGCCCTCTGACTCCTTAAATGCTATGATGTCTCGTCTGTGTTGCTTGTAACGCGTGTTACTTATGTAACTGTTGTTACCTTACTTATTTGTTGTCATTCTTCTTGCGGCTTGCGAAGAACAGGAATGCTGCTGCAATCATGATAGCGCAGCCGCCGATGGTGAAGATGGTAGTACCGATGCCACCAGTGGAGGGCAGGGCGGTCAGTTTGGTGTTGACGATATTCGTCGTTGTGCCTCCCGGCGTATTATTTCCTACCGTAACGGTGGTTGTAGTAAACGTGCTGTCCGTCAGATTTGTAACTACTACATCATAAGATTTAATTGTATCATCAGTTGCACTATTTCTTGTGATATTCTTAATTTCTACTTTATATACTGTATCATTGATGGTGTACGTAGCCGGAGCTGCGGTCTCCTTTAAGTAGTAAGTGCCAGTTCCTGCCTGTGCAACGCCATTCACAGTCTCAACCGCACCAAGACCGGAGAATACAATTGCTCCGTCAGCTACGGTTGTATAATTTTTCACTTCATCAGACAGTGTCTTTGTGGTTGCATCATAACCTCTGTACAGTGTAAAGGTTGCGCCCGGAAGAGCATTCTGACCGTCTTCTTTTACCTTCTTTACTGCGCCAGTGATATCAAAGGTATATACCTTCTCGGTATCTGTCAGATGCTGGGTAGTGCCCGGAGTGTCAGAATAGTATAAGGTAACGGTATTCTCACCAGGAGTTGCTACAGTTGCTGCTTCGGTTGCGTATGCGCCGTAGGTAATTTTAACGGAACGCTGCTCGTCTGTCTTACCTGCAAGACTTCTCAGATATTCCTGCTCAAAGGTAATGGTGAAAGATTTCTGCGTTGCATCAAAGGTTGATGTATATTCCGTACCTTTTGTTAATGTGCCTGTACCAACCTTAACTACCGGCTCAGTATTAGCGTATCTCAGACCATTGTTCAGATCATCTTTGATTTCAAACTTGAATTCATCTGTTGTATATGCTTTACTGTAGGACGGAATGGTTGTCGTTACGGTAAAGTTGATCTTCTCAGCATCTTTTTCTCCGTTTGCAACTACTTCCTTGGTATCGTCATCCAGCTCCTTGGTCAGTGCCAATGCAGAAGACTTTGCATATACGACAGTGCCTTCTACTTTCCATTTTGTATTTGCATTTACGCTTCCATCACCGGCTGTGTTATCACTACCGCTTCCGGTTGTGCTGTAGTTTACACTGGCGATCATCGGGTTGTAGGTTACTCCCGTTGTTGTCGGTGTTACAAGAATCATGTAAGTACCTACAGTAAGGCCTTCCAGAGTTGCCGTATTATTATTTCCAGCTGTTGCGGTTTTATCTGGAGCTACATTTACTGTCTTCGCATAATTTGTAATAAAGTCAGTAGTCAGGCCATTTACATTACCCTCATTGTCAAATGTAACTTTTTGGTTCACATTGTCTCCAACAAGCCACTTGTAGCCAACTAATCCGTTATCATAAACTGCGCCGATAATCTTGTATGCCGCTACTGTTGCGCTCTTCTCAACATTCTCAACTACGATGTCTGCCTTGTCGTCTTCGTTCGGCACATTTCCTGCCGCCATGGTTGTCATGCTCATTCCGAGCACCATTGCCAGTGTTAATAACACGGCCCAAAACTTTTTGTACTTCTTCATAGCATTTCTTCCTTTCTTTGGGTTCCCCCCGTTTTATTTTGTATCCTTTTTCTTTTTATATAAAATCAGCGCCGCTGCCATCATAAGCAGCATTCCGCCAATCGTATACCAGTAGGTTCCGATTCCGCCTGTGCTTGGGAGCTCGTACATCGGTGTGTTCTCGAAGTAATAGCTGTAAGTTACTACGCCGTTTTCCTTGCCCTCAGCATCTGTTTCCTTTGTTGTATCAAATGTCACAGCTTTACCAGATGCGTCTGTGACTGTCAGACTTCCGTCCTTGGCTACAGTAATTGTCCAGGTTGCATCGCTCAGTGCATAATTACCGGGAGCCTTTGTTTCTTTCAATGTATAGGTTCCCTGCGGAATCGTATCCACTATATCGTTACCAGATTTCCAAACTACAACACCATCTTTTCCAGAAACACCTGTATAAGTTACTGTTGTATCCGGTGCTGCTGTTGTCTTTCCGGTTAATGTGAACTCCGCGCCTTCCAGCTTCACCGTGTTGCTGTTGGAGCTTACTTTTACAAACTCCCACTTTGCTTTCGCAGTGTTGGTGATAGTGGTCAGTGTTCCATCCTCGCTCGTCGCATAGGTTACATTATACTTATTGGACGGGTCTACCTCTTCTACTGAATAGATGATGTCTGTACGTACCACATTGCCGTTTCCATCTGTATAATAGTAATGCTTCGGAAGGTTTTCCCACTTATAAACCCAGTTCTTTGATGCATCCAGTGTCTGTTCTTTCCGCATATCTGCAGTCAGTGACTGGAAATCGTTCGGAACTTCCTGCAGGTTTTTCGCTGCATCTTCATACTTCGCTACCAGTTTTACTTTGACAGATTCTTCTGTTCCGCCGACCCACTCCTTCTTTACGGAATGTTCTGTGGTCTCCTGCTCTACCTGAAGTACCGGATGATCATATTCTGCAAAATCATCCTTACCATTTACCGTGTAACTTACTTTTGCGGTATCATTGGAACGGAAACCAGGCTTACCTGAACTTGTCTGTTTTTCAGGATCCGTCTCTGTATCGGTGTTCGGCTGTCCTACTGTTTCTCCATAACCATTCAGAGTTGCATTATCTGCGTAAGCTTTCATGGTCGGTTTGATGTTAAACTCAACGGTGTAAGTAACCTTTTCTTCCAAAGCTTTCTGATTCAGAAGATTTACCGTAACTGTTTTGCCATCTGCGCCCCAAACCACTTCATACTTGGAAGCCTCCAGTTCTGTCTTCGCATCGTCGTCTTTCTGTCTGTAAACCTTTAAGTTTAAGTGATCTGGATCAGCAAAATCCGCGTACTCGCTTAATGTATCTGTGATGGATACGTTTGTGTATTCCGGCTTGGTAATATCTTTTGCAATTCTTTCGAAAGCTGCATTAAGAGTTGTTTCACTTGTACCATCAAGATTAGCTACTGCGCCAACTGCTGTCGCAAAATCGCTACACTTGCTGCCCGTATTATTGTTTGCATCAATGATATACTTTACAGCATTCTTCAGGTAAACTGTTCTATCATTCCATTCTGTAACAGCTGCATTGTAATTAAGGTTGTCTGTATCATCCTGTCCATCTCCATCTGTGTATCCATCATCTTTGTACCGGAACGTAGGATTGCCATCTGTCAGGAAAATAACATATTTCTTTGCTCCTGGTGTTCCGGATGCTAAAACTTTTTCTCCTTCACGAACACCTGCCTGCCAGTTTGTTCCACCGTCTACTGTCAGCCCGAACGGCGATGAACCTAATTCCGTGACTTTCTTCCATTCCATACGCGTTCTCGCATCATTGTTCGCTTTATCATTTTCATAATGTCCAGAAAACCAAGTATCCCAAACCCAATCACCTAATGTTCCAGAAAATCCAACTATCGCAATTTTAATATTGTCTTTTATATCCGAAGCTTTAAGCTGTTTTACCAGGTTTGCAACCGCTTTATCTACATTGCTTTTTCCGTTACCCTCCATACTGTTTGATTCATCCACAATCAACAGTACATCAATCGGCGTGGCCTGTCCTACCTCTCCTTTCACATCCAGAGACAATCTGTAATCATCTTCTCCCTGCTTCAGGATAGTCTTCTTATGTTCCGGCTTGCCCAGATCCTGATCCGTTGTTGGCGGTGTCGGTGTGGTTTTATCTTTCTTATTGGTAATGTACCATTTTCCAGCGTTGCTGCCTGATGTGAATTGACCTGCCGTTGCATTTCCGTCATCAGCACCTTTCAGGGTCATGCTGAATCCATTTTCTGTAACAGTAACCGTCCACTCATTACTGGAGCCAAGATACCCGCTTCCTGCTACATTTTCTTTCAAAGTATAGGTTCCCGGTACCAATTTGTTTTCGTTGGTCTTTCCATCGGTACCACTTGTAAAGATGTATGTAGCGCCATCTGCAGATGTCATTGTAAACTTAGCGCCCTGGATGCCATGACTGATATCATTTGCATCTACTTTATAGAAGCTTACCGGTGTTTTCTGCTTCTTCTGTGCATTTATCTCAAGTCGGTACATTCCACCGCCCTTGGCGTTATCATGGGTAATGACATCAATATAGTACTCTGTATTATTCGGGTTATCTGATAAGGCTTTCTGGATAATGCCGCCTGCGCCGTCTGTAACCGGCTTTGCAAACCAGCCATTGGTAATCTTCCAGAAAATCGGATTTACTTTATTGCCCTTGTCATCTGTAATATTGTTATTGGCATAATATGCTGCTGTTCCCTGTCTTCCCTGGTAGCTTTTAATATTATTATCCCTGTTTGATGAACCTGTCCAGAATGCGAGGTAATCCATGTAGTTATCGTCTGTCAATATTACGTTCTTCGGGTATACAAATACAAACATATTGTCATTGACATAGATAAACTCATCATCTACTACAGATTTGATGGTGTAATCATAATCCGCATAAGCATAACCATCCTCTTTATTAAGGCTCGTTAAGCTGAATTCTCCCCGGAATCGGTTTAATGCTTCATATGTATCGCCCCCGGTTATCGCCCATGTTGCCGAATCATACAGCTTGTCCTTATATGCGGTAATGGTATTTTCCGCCAAATAAGTGGTATCGTTCAAATTATGCTTTGCCAGGCGGGAACCATCCCATATCTGGCTGGCATCCGTGATATTCAGATTATCTAAATGTTCTGTTACATCACTCCATGTCCACTCCAAACCATCTGAAACTTTTCCCCGGTTCAAATTGTAATTATATGTAGCAGAACGTTTCCAGGTAATTGGTAAGTTTCCCTGTGATACGTTGTTAATCATCTCCTGATGCTCTGTTGTTGAAACTGCATTGCCTTCCAGATCAACTAAGGCACTACGATAGACAAAATAAATTGTATTGCTATTTACATTTTGCCAACCACCATAACCATTTTCGCTTGTATTATAATACCACGTATAGGTCTTATTAAAATAACCATAACCATTCTCTTCACATTTCAGCCGTTTAATTTCTGTTCCATCAACACCATTTAAAGTTGCCTTTAAAAAGGTATATCCAGATATTCTAAACCGATTACCTGCAATTACAGTCACCGTTGCTTCTTGAGTGATATTTTCTGTTATTCCTGATGCTCCAATACTGTTTCCTTCTGTATCTACAGCCTGAATCGTTAAACCAGACGCAGATTTACCTTTCCAAGTCAGCGTAAACACCGAAAAACTCTCCGTCACAAACTCCGCCGCCTCGACTTCGGTAGCCTCGGTGGTCTGCACATTCGCTTCCTGGCTCTCATCGGCAACCATGTCTACCACATCTTTGACTGCTCCGTCGGAGTTCTCCTCCAGATGCATCAGAGTAACGTCTGCGACCTCGGCGCCGGCTTCCCGGGCTGTTTTTACTTCCTCAGGGATGGCTGCTTCCTTGTAGTCCATGGATACAGATACGGATCCGTTCGGCTCCAGCTTGTCGCCGTTCTCATCTACGAAGGTGATGTCGTAGGCAAGGAAACCGAGGATGTCGTACTCTTCGCCCTGGGCCTTCTCCTGCAGCTTTTCTGCGGTGGCGTCGTACTGGGCGTTCAGCTCCTCCGCCTCTGCTTTCGTGTCGGCGTCCATATCGTCATGGATTTCTTGTTTCTCAATCGGGGTAACGGAAAGGGATGCGCCCTGGGGGATATTGCCTTCCTCATCTGCGGTAACCCGGATGGATACCTGGCTGTCCTCGTAGGTCAGCTCCATGATGGGCTTCTCTTTCAGTTCTTCCTCCGGAATGTTCTCTTCACTTTCGCCTGTCTTCGTTTCTCCTGCGTCGGGATTCTGTGCTCCGGACTGTCCTTCTTCCGCCTTGGACTCGGACTGTCCTTCTTCCGTCTTGAGCCCGGACTGTCCTTCTTCAGAAGGTGTCTCTTCGGTCTGCGCTTTCGGCTTTCCTTCCTCTGCGTCCGCTACGGGATTCTCATCTCCGTCGTCAGACAGGACGATTTCTTCCTCTGCCGTCTCCGTGGTTGTCTCTTCTGTCCCTTCCGAGCTTCCGGCGCGCATATGTTCCGCTCCGCCCATCACAATTACCATGCAAAGCATGATGGCAATGGCTCTCTTCAGCATTTTACTTTTCATGGTTTCCTCCTTCCGCCTCGATGTCTCCTTCATCAAGTGCTCCGCTTATCAGTTTCAGCAGTTCCAGCGCGCTTCGGAAATTCTGCACCTTCTTCTCTTCTGTCCAGGTGACGCTTCCCTGCCAGGTAGAATTCTGCTGACTTACTATCTTTACTACGAAGGTATTGGTATTTTTCATAATCAGTCCATCCTATCTCTGTATCCCTTTGCAGTTCCCTGTTATGATTTCCTATTATAAGAGATATTCTGTTACAAAATGCATTACAAAACAAATTTTTCCTTATTTTTTTACTTCATTTACCTGAATTTTGCATTCCTGTAATGCCAGCTCCAGAAGCTGCAGAAGCTCCAGCTCATTCCGGAACTCTTTCTTTTCATTTTGCTCAAGCCATAACGCTTCGCCCTCCCAGGTGGAATTCTGCCGGTATCCCACCTGTATCAGCAGCGTGGCCAGCCGGCCTCTCTGCCCGGTCAGCTGTTCTTCGTCCGTCCGGCGCTCAGGCCGCTTTTCTATATTGTAAGGGACCTCCGCCGCCGACTGCTTCCGAAAGCTCCGGCTCCTGGTCGAGGCCTGGGGAAATGCTATTCCGTCAAACAGGGTCTCCATCTGCTTCAGAAGCTCCAGAATGCTTTCGAACCGGACCGGCTGCTCTCCATAATAATGATACATTCTGCCTCGTATCTCGCCGTTCTCCAACGTATCGATACAGACGTTGACCAGGTTCGGAGAGGACAGGTTCATAGATACTGTATTTTTTCTGCTCATAGATGTCATCCTTCTTCGTCATACAGGGAAGTCACGCAGCAATGCAGCCGTTTCTCCCAGCTCTTGTGTTCCTTTGTAAATGAATCCGTAATCCGGCTGATTACGATCTGACAGTTCTCCCAGCTGATGCCGCCCAGCATCACCAGATACTGGCTGGCGCTGTAACGGGTGAACGCGTCCCCTCTCCGAAGAGAGCTATGTATTGCATCGCCCAGCTTTCCGGCCAGCTGCTCCAGCTTCTCCCCCTGTTCCATGGCCCGGCCCTGGCTGTCTGTCAGGGAGCAGACCAGAAGATAAACGGACCGACCGCTGCGCTCCATATTCCGGCGTACCATGCGGTACACATCCCGGAAGCTGGGCGGCGTACAGTAAAACGCGCCCCAGTCCTTTTTATCCTCCTGCAGACCATGCTTGATGTCTTCCACCGTGCCGGGTCTGTTGCTGATATGGCTGCTCATATCCCGGAACTGTTCCATCATTCGCTCAGAGGGAGCCACGCCCAGCTCCTCCGCCAGCATCCGGGCTGTATTTTCATACTCCGCCATGGCCTCGTTATAACGATTCTGGGCGATATAGCAGTCGATTTTCACGGTCTGCCACTCCTCGAAGGGATACAGGCGGCAGGCTGTCTCCACCAGGCAGAGAATTTCGTCGTACTCCCTGCGCTTTTTCAGCCACTCGATGATCCATGTCAGGGCGTCGCAGTACATTTTCTTATAGGAAGCTGCTGCCAGCAGCGCCCATTCCTGACCGGAAAGCTTGGGCAGGAACTCGCCGCGGTACATCTGACAGGCTGCCTTCAGCAGTTCCGCCTTTCTGACTTCGTCTGTCTCCTTTTCCGCTCCTTCTATCAGCTCCCGGAACTTCCAGACGTCCACATCCATTTCTTCCCTGCTGCTCCAGCGATATACGCCCTCCCGGATCGTAATAAAGTCCTCCTCCGGCATTCCTGCGTCCAAAAGGAGCTTCCTGAGTCTGTGTGAGGTCACGCGAAGGCTGTTACCCGCGTCTGCCACCTCCTCCACCCCGTAAAGGGCGTCAGCCAGTCTGCTCCTTGCTATTCCCGTTTCTTTTCTGTGAAGCAGCAAAAGAAGCAGTTCCATGGATTTTGTAATTTTATTTTTTCCTGATAAAATGGGATGGTCCCCATAGGTAATTTCTTCCTGCCCGAGCATTCGAACCTTTAGCATGAGTCTCTTCACTCTCTTCCTGTTTTTTCATAAACACTTTTCGTTTTCCATATAGTCTTATATTATCATCGCGGAGATCCACTGTCCACTATCCGAAAGGTTAGTTTTTCAGCGGTTTCGTTTTTTCCCTATGATTTTCGGCAAAATATGCTATAATGGATACAACTGCTTCAGGAGGTGGTTTCCAATGAAAAAACTGGATATAGCCAAAACAATTCAGCTTATCGTATTTCTGATTCTCACTCTGGCCAGCATCGATCTGGTGCTTCTGGATCCGGAGCTTTACCATATGGCCGGCTCGGACACCCGCGTGCGTTTTCTCTGCGGCGTGCTCTGGCTGGTGCTTCTTTTATCCTTCGCCTTTCTTCTGACGGATTTTATCCTGTTATCTTCCTATAAAAAGGATTACCGGGAGCTCAACCATGTGGTCCATTCCGATCCGGTAGCCGGCATTGCCAACCGCTTCAGCTGCGACGCGCTGATTGACCGTTATCTGGATAAGTCTCTGCCCGACCGCATGGGCTGCATCATGTTCGATCTGACGAATCTCCGGGATATCAACCGCCGGTACGGCCATATGCAGGGGAATATCCTGATTCGGGATTTTTCCAACATTCTCCGCCTGACCTCCCTGGATCTCTGCTTCGTGGGGCGTAACGGCGGCAATAAATTTCTGGCGCTTTTCGAAGACTGTTCCCGGGAGAAGCTTCAGCTTTTTCTTGACCGGGTACAGCAGAAGACGGATGCCCACAACGCCATGGAGGGTGCTTATCCCATTGTCTATCAGTATGGCATCGCCTTTGAGGACGGGGAGGCCGCTCCCACTATCACCGAGCTGATTGCTCTGTCCAACCAGCGCATCTACAAGGAGCAGGACCATGAATAATCTGGATCAGCAATATATCGCCGGACTCGCTGACCTGGCTGCCCTGGGCGACAGCAATGCTTTCGCGGAGCTTTACGCAGCCACTTTTCAGCAGCAGTACCGCTTTTCCTACGACTATCTCCAGGATGAATACCTGGCCCGCGACGCCCTGCAGGAGACCTACATTCAGGTGCTCCGGAATCTGGATTCCCTGCAGGATTCCGGGCTTTTTCTTCCCTGGCTCTCTTATCTGAACTATCATGCCTGCCTGGAGCGCCGTCTTCTGCAGACCGGCCCTACCCGTTCTTCGGAAGACCTTACCTTCTCCATCGGCGATCACGAATATACGCTCCGACAGCTTCGGATTCTCCCCTTTACGGAGGCCCAGGCGCTGTCCATGCGCTATTTTGACCATATGCCCATCCGGCGCATTGCCCGGCTTCTGCATCTGCGCCCTACCGCTGTCTCCCGCTACCTGATCCGCGGGGAAAAGCGTCTGCGCGCGATTCTGAACCTGTAAAGGAGGCATTTCCCATGATGCTTTTCAAGAAAAAGACGGCTCCGGCGCTTTCCGAAGCTCTGGCAGACCGTATGCTGGAAAATATCTTCGACGCCTGTCAGGCGGAGCCCAATACCATTCCGCTGAAGACCTTGATTTCCTATACCCGTTACCGCAGGGAGCGTTTCTCCTTCCAGAAGATTCTTCTGGTGGTGATTCTCCTGCTGTTCTGCCTGCTGCCCTTTCTGTTTCTCTATCCCGGGGTCAGCCTGCAGCTTCAGCCTACGGACACCCCCTGGCTGCCCACCTACCGGATCGACGTGGATACGCTTCTGCCCGTCAGCAGCGTCTATGCAGAAGTGGACGGCGCCCGGCTTCTGGTAGCTGCCGCCGGGGAGAATACCTACAGCGTCGAGCCCCGCGCCAATGGCACGCTGTCCGTGACTGTGACGCTTATCAATAACCAGTATCAGACTGTGACGGTTCCTGTCTCCGGCGTTGACACCGAAGCGCCTGCCTGCTCTTCTTATACCCAGAAGGACGGGAAGGTCTGGCTGACTCTGGAGGATTCCGGCTCCGGCGTGGATTACAGCAGTATCACGGCCCTTGATCAGGACGGCCGTCAGGCTGCGCCCCTTCAGGTGGACGAGGCCGGACAGACGGCTGTATTCTCCTGCCCGAAGCACTTTCTGGACGTCCGCGTCCCCGATCGGGCCGGCAATACGCTGCACCTTCGCATTACCATGAAATAGGAAAGGATTTTCCCTTATGAAGCTCTTTTTCATCTGTATACTGCTTCTTCTGTCCGGCTGCGGCAGCCCGGCTTCCGACGGTTCATCCGCGCAGGATCCGTCGCTTCCGCCCCGAACCACCGTAACGGAATTTCTGCTGCCATCCGCCGATGGAACCGACGTCTATGGAAATGATTTCGTCTCCATCGATGCTTCCAATACTTCCGAGGGCTACGTGATGGTCCGCTACACCGGCCCGGCAGATAAATCCCGGCTTCAGATGACCGCGCCCGACGGCACGCTCTACTCTTATTTTCTGAAGCCCGGCGATTATCAGACCTTTCCCCTGTCCGGCGGCAGCGGCTCCTACCATCTGGAGATCTACGAGCACGCCTATGATAACAAGTACGCTCTTGCGTTTCCCCAGGACCTTGAGGTTTCGCTCCGGGATGAATTCAAGCCCTTCCTTTATCCGAACCAGTACTGCTGGTACACGGCGGACAGTGAAGCTGTAACATACGGGATGGAGCTTTCCGACGCTTCCACCTCGGATCTGAATTATGTGGAGCAGGTCTATGATTACGTCACCGGCACCATTTCCTATGACGAGGAACTGGCGAAGAATATTCCCACGGACTATATTCCGGATATCGACGCTGCGATGGCTTCGAAAAAGGGGATCTGCTTCGACTACGCTTCCCTGATGGCCGCCATGCTCCGATCCCAGGGAATTCCCACGAAGCTGGAGGTGGGCTATTCCGGGCAGGCTTACCACGCCTGGATCAGCGTCTATCTTCAGGAGACCGGCTGGGTGGACGGCATCATTTCCTTCGACGGGAAGGACTGGACGCTGATGGATCCCACGCTGGCAGCCGGCAACGACCGGGCTTCCGTAAAGAAGTATATCGGCGACGGCAACCATTACACTGTAAAATACACGTATTAACCATACGGGACGGAGGTTATTATGGACGAAATTAAGATAAAACAGAAAGCATTTTCCAATCCGGAGCTGGCAGCCTTCTGCGGGCAGCTGAGTCTTATCCTGCACTCCGGCATTTCCTCTCTGGAAGGAATTTCCATTCTGTTGGAGGACAGTAAGGACCCGGAGGAGCAGGCGGTGCTTCAGAGGCTGCTGGAGCGCTTACAGGAGACCGGAAGCCTCGCCACGGCCTTTGCGGACGCC
>QWCN01005565.1_pt1 | contig 12947 bp, 6 predicted proteins | sample 1972711 | NCBI WGS metagenome assembly QWCN01 (sample SAMN09866707, study PRJNA288562) | Human gut metagenome isolate term1_stool, whole genome shotgun sequencing... | isolation source: gut | host: Homo sapiens | place: USA: California | reverse complement strand
TTCTTCCTTCACGCGGCGTTGCTGGGTCAGGCTTGCGCCCATTGCCCAATATTCCCCACTGCTGCCTCCCGTAGGAGTCTGGGCCGTGTCTCAGTCCCAGTGTGGCCGATCACCCTCTCAGGTCGGCTACCCATCGTCGCCTTGGTAGGCTGTTATCCTGCCAACTAGCTAATGGGACGCGAGTCCATCCTATACCGATAATTCTTTGACCCCTGTACCATGTGATACTGTGGTCTTATGCGGTATTAGCAGCCGTTTCCAGCTGTTATCCCCCTGTATAGGCCAGGTTACTCACGCGTTACTCACCCGTCCGCCGCTAAGATAAATTCCGAGCAAGCTCTTCCTCTATCTCCGCTCGACTTGCATGTGTTAGGCACGCCGCCAGCGTTCGTCCTGAGCCAGGATCAAACTCTTATGTTTAATCTTGACTCTTTTTTCTTCTTCCGAACTCATTGCTGACTTCGCTGAAGTTATTATTGTTGTCTCTCTTTGGAATTACGTTGTGATTCATATTCTCATATGATTCTTCGTTATTCTCCACTGTTCAGTTTTCAAGGAACTTCCCGCCTTCTCGGCCTTCTCAGCATCCCCTTCACGATCCCGCCGCTCAAGGGTGCCCGTATATATTACCAAATTTTTTTCAATGCTTCCGCTCCTCTTTCGTCTCCCGCCGCTCTTCCTCGGCTCAACTCGTCCTATTATATCCATTTCTCTTCTTTCGTCAAGCGGTTTTTTGTTATTTTTTAACCTTTTTTAAAAATTACATAGATTCGACCGGCTCAATTCCAAGAATATCCAAATGTTTAAGCAGCGCCTGCTTTGTAGCAGCGCATAACGCAAGCCATGCACTGCGAACGGAAGGATCCTGCTCGCTGAGAATATGGTGATCGTGATAAAATTTAGAAAACAGTGACGCCAGCTGATAAGCGTTTTCACAAATATAATTCGGCGCGCGCTCGGAAAGCGCGGCTTCAAACGCAGAACCGCTAAGCGCAAGCTTCAGCCAAAGCTCTCTCTCTGAATCAGAATAAATTTCCGCAGGTACGCAGACCTCTCCGTTAAATTCAGCTTTTTTCATAACGGAATTAATGCGCGCGATCGTATAAAGCAGGAAGGTTCCCGTTTTCCCTTCGGAAGCAAGGAACTTATCCAGATCAAACACATAGTCCTTAGCGCGATGGTTAATCAAATCGCCGAATTTAATAGCCGCCACGGCAATCTTGGCCGCAATATCCTCTCTGCTACCTTCGGAAGCAAGCGCGGATGCCTCCGTTCTCTCATATGCCGCCTGATATACTGTACCGTACAGCTCCTCCAGCTGCATTACGCCGCCGTCCCGCGTTTTATAGGGTTTGCCATCCGCACCGTTCACGGTGCCGAAGCCCAAATGCTCCAGCTTTTGTTCTTCCTTAACAATCCCCGCTTTGCGCGCACAGCGGAACACCTGTGTAAAATGCAGGCTCTGCCGATTATCAACGACATACCAAAAATAAGCCGGGGCAAAATCCAGATTCCGCTGAATAATGGTAGCTAAATCCGTTGTAGCATAGATATTGGAATCGTCCGATTTTTTAATAATAACAGGCGGGATCTCCAGCTTGTCCGTCTCCTGCGCAACGTCAACAACCATAGCGCCGTTGCTTTCATGAAGCAGCTGCTTGGCATTAAGCACCTTCAACAGCTCGGGAACATATTTTTCCGCATCGCTTTCACCATACCAATAATCAAAGGAAACGTTCAAACGTTCATAATTCTTTTTCATATCGGCAACAGACACGCGAATAATCTCCTGCCAAAGCGCATAATAGCCTGCGTCTCCCTTTTGCAGACGCGCCGTTGCCGCCTGCGCCTTTAATTTGAATTCCGGATTTTCTTTGCTCTTTTTGCTTGCAAAGGGATAGATCTCATTAAGCTCCTGCGCCGAAAGCACCGGCGCCTTTTCCGTTTGAGGATCAAAATCCGCCGCAAAGCAGCGCCAGTTTGGATTGCGCTCCTCCAGCTCCGCAATCACCAATCCCATCTGAAGCCCCCAATCGCCCAAATGCACATCCCCATACACGGTATAGCCAAAAGCGCGCGCCAAACGCTTCAACGCCTCGCCGATAATGGCAGAGCGCAGATGCCCGATATGAAGCGGCTTTGCAACATTAGGCCCACCGTAATCTATCACAATCGTTTCCGCCGCTTCAGCCTGAGGGATTCCCCAAGCCTCATCCTGCACTATGGCAGAAGCATAGCGCAGCAAATACCGATCTGTTACCGTCAGGTTAATAAACCCCGCGCCTGCAACCTCCGCCGACTGAAAATCCTCATCGTCCGCAAGCGCCGAAACGACCTCCTTTGCCACGATCATCGGCGCCTTGCGATACCGCTTTGCCGCCGCAAACGCACCGTTGCACTGAAATTGGCAAAGATCCATGCGATCCGAAACCGTTACCTCGCCAAGCTCAGGCGCATAGCCGCAAGCCTCAAACGCCTTTGAAACCTTATCGCTCAGCAGTTTTATCATCGTCTTCATTTGTATGTTCATCCCTTCTGCAAAAAACTAAAAGCCCAATCTCTCAAGCCTTATTCTCTTTAGTCATTCTCCATCACGCGCTTATGTACTGTATCAAATGCAAACTGCCCCGCAGCGTCAAACGCGCGCAGAATATGCCCCTCCGAAAGCGACCACGACGAAACCTCCCGCAGCGCTTCAAAGGAGCCATCCGTACAAACGACCTCGCCGTATTCCGGCTCATGAAAGGCCGCAAACGAAGATGCTTTGATCCCACTTGCAAGCCTTTCTTCATCCGTCATGCCAAAAAAGCCAAGGCCACTGCCGCCGGCAACACTCTCCCATGTCGGATCGCAATGATAAAACGCGCCGTCGATCCGCACCAGCAGCCACATATGCCCTGCTCCGTCGGAAGCATTTACCCCCGTTACACAAAACGCTTCCATGCCCAGCTGCGCCAAAGCATACCAGCACAAATAGCTGTATTCATGGCACACTCCTTTGCCACTGACAAGCGCCTGATAAAGGTCGATATCGGAAAATTGCCCCTCCTGCGAACGCCATTGATAATCATAACGGATCATTTCGGAAAAATAACGGTATACCGCAAGCGCCTTTTCCGTTTCGTTCATATCCGGCAAAATGATCTGGCGCAAAATACGTAGCAATTCAGCTTCAGTAACACGAATTCTCTGCATATGCTCGCTTTCGGAATACTTATAGTTTATTTTAACACTTGTTTTATCTTTTGTAAAACGGGTACTTTTAATAAGCGAAGCAAACGGGCTCTTTTGCAGCATGGAAAGATAGTACAGATTCTGCTCATGGCTGTCAGAAAGCTTAATTTCCTGTTCATAACCCGCCACGCCGTCGATCAGCTGCCGGTAAAAAGCGCGATCCTGCTGCGTAATATGCGCCTCCACATCCGGCTCCGTTACATAACGGTCTATTTCCTGCGGCAACAGCGCCGCAGGCGAAGCCGACGGCCCCGCAACGGGGTTAAACAACCCGCAGCCGGTGCAAAGCAACGCAACCGCCAAAACCAACGCCAAACAAATCTTCCCTCTCATCCCTTCGCTCCCTCTTCCTTTTGGATATTATACTCTATGACAATACCCAAGTGCAAGAGATAAAAATAAAGAAAAAAGCATTGGCACATAAATTTGCCAATGCTTTTACTGTATTAAGTGAACAGTATTATTCCTTGCAGATTGCTACCGATCTTTTAATCCTGCACATCCCGATGCACAGGCTTCACTCTCTTTCTGTTGACACATCCAGTCGTGTTTGTTTGACTACCCCAAATACTGATAGCTGAAGCGGCCCATCGGCATGCAGCGGCCGGTTACATAGTAGTCCATGATGTCCTCGGGATGCTCCACGCTGTCGGCGACCTTGAAATACAGGCGGGCATCCTGCGCGCTCATGCCCAGCAGTGCGCGCGGCACGCGAAGCTGCATGACATTGCCCGACACCGACACATCCGCATTGCCCACCGTTTCGGCCGTAAAATCCGAATTCAGGCGCTCTACGGACGTTTTCCCGTTACTGACGCTGCGATTGAGGATAAACTCATAGCTCTCCCAGCCCTTCTGTTCCGGCGTGCCGGTTCCGATCAACAGGTTCATATGGTTTTGGGCTGTAAGCGTAATATCGCCGTCCGTGCGGATCAGAAAATAGATATTCTCCGCATCGGAAGTAATCCTGACCTCCTGCAGGCTGTTCACCGCCGCAGGCGTGGTGTAGCGCAGCGTGCTTGCCGCCCCGCGGGAATCGCGCCCGTAATTGAGCGTTCCGGTGCAGCGATACACCGCTTTCACTTCGTTCCACTGCTCCATGCCGGCCTGAATATCAATCGTTTTATGCACCGCCTGCGGCACGGCGGAAAGCTCCTCATACTTATACGCACGAGCATTAAACGCCGTTTGCAGCAGGAACGCGTCGTTATAGCCGTCCTTCATCATTTCAGCGTCGCGCGAGAACTCCATATTAAAGCTGTCGTACCACTCGTACACGTTATCGTACTCCGCGTTTGACTGCGTTCCGCAGCACCACTCGTTCCAGCCGTCTATAAACACGATCTCAGGATCCTTCTGATGGATTGCATCCCACTGCGCCTGATAGAACGTGCCCTGCGCCGCCCGTTCGGTGCTGTTCTTCTTGTCCTCAAAGGAGAAGCCTCTTCCCCACGACACATTGCTGCCCGACCATGCCTCTTTGGGAATTTTTTCGGCCGGATAGTTCCCCTGCATCGCCGCCCAGGAGAACATCGCATAATGGTGCGAAGCGCACGACGCGCTCATCAGGTTGCCGTAGAGCGGCTGCGGATACTCCCAATCCACCCACGGCCAGCCGTCCGCCGTTGCCGGATCGCAGCCGACCCATGCCGGCGTGCGGAAATAGAAGAAATTCATGATCTCCTCCGAAAGAGGCTGCGGGTCGTAATCCTTCAAATGCGCATGCTGGCTGGTGGTGCGTTCCTTGTCCTTCGCGGCGTTCGTCTGCGCGATCATCAGCGGCTTGCCGTCTATGCAATACCATGCCTCGCGGTACTTCTCATGCTTATACACCTCGTCATAGGCCTGATTGACCGTCTGAATGGACGCAGTGTGCGTGTAATAGGCGATCTTCGGAACGGGAAAGCCTTCGCCGCGCAGCTCACAGACAATATCGCAGATCTTGCGAACGACGCGCGGATAAGTAAGCGAGTTTGACGCATCAAACACAATGAAGTCCACGCCCGCATACATCAGCAGCGCCAGGTGCTTGCGGATGATATATTCGTCGTCGGAGCGGTAATACCCATACAGCGGCTCGCCCCACCAGTGCGGAACATTGTTGGGGTTATATTCGTTTACCTTGTAAAGCGCATAATCCAATCCATGCTCCGCAATGACCTTGCTGGTATCCACGATCTCGGGCGTATAGCTCCCGTGCCACAGCCAATAGAACATGCCCACGGCCTTCTTTTCCCGCTGCGCCCCTGCCGGAGACACCTTCCTCCCAAACTCGTCTATCCCTACGATCAGCTCGATCCCCGTGCCGTCGCCGTACAGGCTTTCCCCTGTATCGGGAGAAACCGACGGCTCTACAGACGATCCAGCAGACGCTTGCGGCGTCTGCGAAGCGGACGGCTCCGCAGGCGTGCACGCGCACAGCAGGGAGCACGTCAAAACAAAAAGTGCAAAAATTCGCTTCATGAAGTCGTATCTTCTCCTTTTATGTATAATAGAAAAAGGGGGCTGTCGGCTCCCTTTTCCGATGCAGTTGCGCACAGCGCCGTGCGCTAAGCCTGCATTATGATCTCTTTCTGCGAACAACCAACGCGCCGCAGCCCAGCACGGACACAACCGCAAATGCGATCGTAGAAACATCGGCAGTAGTGGTGGGTTCGTCAGAACCGCTCGACGTTACGTCAAGGTTCTCCGCCAGCGCCATGTTATCCACTGTAAGCGACGCGCCTTCCGGCCCTTCGACATCAAACTGAATATCTTCAAAGGGTGTGCCGGCTCCGTTCATTCTTTCGATCGGGAAAAATACCCAGCCGTCAAAGTTCGCAGGAATCTTCGCGCCATATCCTCTGTCGCCGTTCCAAGGATCGTGAACCTTTGTCTCCTCCGCGTTTACTTTCCCACTCTTCTTAGAAAGCAGAACGATCGGCAGTTCCTCGTTAGCATCATTAATATTCGCATTGCTCTCGCCCATCTGACTCAAAAGCGCCAGCGAAACCTCCTCGCCGTTGTTTTTAACCTGATAACCGACATACTTCGCCGAAGACCAAAGCGCCTTTGAAGCGTCGTCAAACGAGGTTTTCTCCGAACCGTTTGCAGGAACTAACGCAATTCCTTTCAGAATCTCGAGTTTCAGCTTACCGTCTTCAAACTTAAACGTCCACCACTCTCCGTTAGAATAATCCGCCGAATGCGCGGAAAAATCGTCGACCACGTTTACCGTAACCGTTCCGCCCTTAATGCTGATAACTTCTTCCGCAGGCGCTGCAAACACTGCCGCAGAGAACATCAGAACCAAAGCGAGAACCAATGTGAAACCAAATGCTTTTTTCATGTCTTATTCCCCTCTCCTGTTTTGCAGCCTAAAATGACTGCTTTGTACTATACAGTATAATAGAAGCAAGTTCAAAAATAAATGCACAATTCTAACCTCTATAGCAAAGAAACTAACATTTTTATGGGCAATTCTAACATAGAGCAAAAAAACATACTTTGAGCGTTTCCGCCACTGCAAAAAAATAAGCCGCCTCGCCTGCGCGGGCAGCGCAAGGCAGAGCGGCCGTATTGCTTGTTTTTATTCCGATCTGAGCGCCGCAACGGGATCCTTACGGGCGGCAATGCGGGAAGGGATCGTGCCGGCAATGAGCGTAAGCAGCATACTGATCGCCACCAAGATCACCGCATGAAGCGGAGCCAGTGAAGCGATGCTGCTGATCTCCACCAGACTGCCGACGATCAGGTTAATGGGAATGCTGAGCAGCAGTGTGATCCCCACGCCGATCGCGCCGGCCACAAAGCCGATAATCAGCGTTTCGGCGTTGAACACGCGCGAAATATCGCGTTTGGAAGCGCCGATGCTTCGCAGCACGCCGATTTCCTTGGTTCTTTCCAATACCGAAATATAGGTAATGATGCCGATCATGATAGAGGAGACCACAAGCGAGATCGCCGTAAAGGCAATGAGCACATAGCTGATCGTGTCGATCACCGTATTGACGGATTCAACCATCAGCTCCATCATATCGGTATAAAACACCTTATCCGCTTCGGCGCTCTGCGCGTCGTTATAGGCGTCAAGATGCTCCTTGATGGCGTTTTTCGCTTTAAAATCCACGGGATAGATCGCGATTGTGGAGGGCAGCTCGGACGCGCTGAGCCGTTTGAGATTTTCCTGATACTGCTCCTGCGCGGTCTGCCCGGAGGTCTCCATAAGCACCGTGCCCGTAAAGGCGTACGTCTGCCCATGCTCCTGCTGCCACAGAACGACCTGCGATGAAAGCGCATCCTGCGCGATAAAATCGGCAAGCTCCGCCGTGTAGCCCACAGCGCCCGAAACAGAAGCGCCGCTGGTTTCCGGCTTTGGCCGAAGCAGGCCAACCACCTTCAGCTCAACGCCCGCCTCAAACGTGCCGCCGTCCACCATCGCGGTGTTCCACTTCTGCCCGTCGAACCGATAAAGCCCGTCGTTGAGGATCAGCCGAAAGCTCAGCCCCATCAGCTCGTCAAAGGAAAGACTTTTTTGGTTATGATAGATTCCAAGGCTCATGAGCGTAACATCCATCAGGCGGTTATAGCTGTCAAGCACCAGCACAATCTCGTTCTTATTCTGCGGAAGCCGCCCGCCCTCTCCGAGAATGTCGTACTGCGAAAGCAGAAACTCCTCATTATCCACCATCTGCGACCATAGCTGCGAGGTCTGCACCGGCGCATAGACCGTCTGCCCGTTATATTCCGCTTGGCGGTAAACGTTGAGCGCAATATCCTTCTGATAGCTGACCGCATTATACAGCGCCGGATCTATCGTTTCGATCGCGTCCTTCAAATACTGCTGCGTGATCTTATTGGTGATCTGCTGGTTCGCCATGACGGAATAAATCTCACTGACATACACGGTGTTCCCCTCGGGATACTTCTCTAATTCATTTCGATCCTGCATCATGGACATCATCGCCGTCATGTCCATGGTCTGTTCATAGATCGTAAGCGGATAGGCCGACAGCGTATCGGACTGCATTTTACTGATATAAGTTTGAAACCCGTTAGAAAGCGCCAGCACCAAGGCGATGCCGATAATGCCGATGCTCCCGGCAAAGGATGTCAAAAACGTGCGCGCTTTTTTGGTGGCAAGGTTTCTCAGGCTCAAGGACAGCGCCGTTGCAAAGGACATCGACGGCTTTTTTTGCTTAACAGGCTCTTTTTTATGCTCCTCCTGCGCGCAATAAGGGTCCGTATCCCCCACAACCTCGCCGTCCAGCAGGTTGATCGTTCGCGTGGCGTAGCTTTCCGCTAACTGCGGGTTATGCGTAACCATAATAATCAGCTTGCTCTTTCCGATCCTGCGCAGGATCTCCATGATCTGCACGCTCGTTTCCGTGTCAAGCGCGCCGGTAGGCTCGTCGGCAAGAATGATATCCGGATCGTTCACAAGCGCACGCGCAATCGCCACACGCTGCATTTGCCCTCCTGACATCTGGTTCGGCCTTTTATGCAGCTGATCGCCAAGCCCGACCTCCCGCAGCGCCGCCTCCGCACGCCTGCGCCGCTCCGCGCGCGAAACGCCGGAAAGCGTCAGCGCCAGCTCTACGTTTCCAAGCACCGTTTGGTGCCCGATCAGATTATAGCTTTGAAATACAAACCCGATCGTATGGTTTCGGTAGGCGTCCCAATCGCCGTCCTTATATTGGCGGGTGGAAACGCCGTTGATGATGAGATCACCGCTCGTATAGCGGTCAAGCCCGCCCACGATATTGAGCAGCGTCGTCTTGCCGCACCCGGAGGGGCCAAGAATCGCAACGAACTCGCTTTCCCGAAAGGTCAGATCAATCCCCTTGAGCGCTTTAACCACCGTGTCCCCCGCCTGATAATGCTTTGTAATTCCCTTTAATTGCAGCATAGCTCTCTCCTTGTTTTACTCACAATATTAAAATTTTCTATGACACCTTTTCAAACTGGCTGTTATACAGCGCGGCATAAAATCCGCCCTTTTGCATCAGTTCATCATGCGTGCCCTGCTCCACAATGTCGCCGTCCTTCATGCAAAGGATCAAATCGGCATTGCGTATGGTAGAAAGCCGATGCGCAATAATAAAGCTCGTGCGCCCCTGCGTGAGGTTATCCATCGCACGCTGGATCAAAATTTCCGTGCGCGTATCCACAGAGCTGGTAGCCTCATCCAGAATCAGGATTCTGTTATCAGCCAGCACCGCGCGCGCAATGGTCAGCAACTGCTTCTGCCCCTGCGAGATGTTTGTGGCCTCCTCATTGAGAACGGTCTGATACCCGTCCGGCAAGGTGCGCACAAAATGATCTACCTGCGCCGCCTTTGCTGCGGCGATCACCTGCTCGTCGGAAGCGTCAAGCCGCCCGTAGCGGATATTATCCATGATCGTGCCGTTATACAGCCATGTATCCTGAAGCACCATGCCGAACTCCGAACGCAGATCCTGCCGCGCAAAATCCGTAATATTATGCTCATCGACATAGATCGCGCCGCCGCTGAGATCGTGGAAGCGCATCAGCAGCTTTACCATTGTCGTCTTGCCCGCGCCGGTCGGCCCCACAATGGCAACCTTCTGCCCTGCCTTGACGGAAGCGGAAAAATCCTTGATAACGGGCGCATCGGAATCAGGATACGCAAAACGCACATGCTCAAAGCGCACGTCGCCGCGGACATTGGCCTGCGCAATGCGCATTTTCGGCTCCATTACCGTTTCCTCCGGCTCGCCCAAGAATTCAAACACGCGCTCGGAAGCGGCAACCGTCATCTGGATCTGATTGGAGATATTCGCCAGCTGGGAGATCGGCTGCGTAAAGGAACGCACATACTGAATAAACGCCTGAATGCCGCCGATCGTCATCGTGCCGCCCGCCGCCATAGACGCGCCGATAATACAGATCGCCACATAGCCCACGTTTCCCACGAAATTCATCACCGGCATCATCAGGCCGGAAAGAAACTGCGCTTTCCATGCGGCCTTGCAGAGCTTATTGTTCTCTTCGTCAAATTTGGCTAAGCTGCGCTCCTCCGCATTAAAGGCGCGCACCACGGTATGGCCGCCGTACATCTCCTCAACGTGCCCGTTCACCGTGCCGAGATATTTCTGCTGACCTGTAAAATGCTTCTGCGAGGCCTTCACCACGATCAGCACAAACACCAGCGTCAGCGGGATCATGCACAGCGCCACAAGCGTCAGCTGCCAGCTGATGGAAAACATCATGGCCGTTACGCCGATCAACGTCGTTACCGAGGTCAGCAGCTGCGTAATGGATTGGTTCAGCCCTTGATTCAGCGTATCAACGTCGTTGGTGATGCGCGAAAGCACTTCGCCGTGGCTGGTGCGGTTAAAGTAATCCAACGGCAGGCGATTGATCTTGTGCGAAATATCCCTGCGCAGCTGATAGGACATCTTTGCCGAAACGCCCGCCATCACATAGCCCTGAATATAGGAGAACAGCGAGCTGACCGCATACAGCGCCGCAAGCTCCAGCACGATAAAGCCGATCAGGCCAAAATCGATTCCGTCGCCCGCGCCGGTAATCGTGGCGGTGATCCCGCGCACCAGCTCATTAGTCGCGTCCTTTAAAATGTTCGGCCCGATGATGGCAAACACCGTCGAGGCAATCGCAAAAATTCCTACGATCAGGATCTTCCATTTAAACGGCGCCAAATACTGCGCGAGCTTGCGGAAGCTGCCCTTAAAGTTTTTTGCCTTCTGCCCCGCCGCCATGGGGCCTCTGCCCATTGGCCCGCCCATGGGGCCGTGCTTCTTTCCTGCGCTCATTCCAATTCCTCCTTTGAAAGCTGGCTCTCCGCAATCTCGCGGTAGGTCGGGCAATTCTGCAGCAGCTCCTTATGCGTTCCCTTGCCGACCATCTTCCCGTGATCGAGCACGATGATCTGCTCGGCGTTCATAATTGTGCTGATCCGCTGCGCCACAATCAGCACGGTGGAATCGCCCGTGTACTGCTTGAGCGCCCTGCGCAGCGCCGCGTCCGTTTTAAAATCAAGCGCGGAAAAGCTGTCGTCAAAGATATAAACCGGCGCTTTTTTCACAAGCGCGCGCGCAATGGAAAGGCGCTGCCGCTGCCCGCCGGAAACGTTCGTGCCGCCCTGCGCGATCGGCGTCTGCACACCGTTTTCGCTGCCGCGCACAAAATCCTCCGCCTGTGCCACACCGATGGATTCAAACAGCTCCTCCTCGGACGCTTCCGGCTTTCCTAAACGGAGATTAGAAGCAATGTCGCCTGAAAACAAAACGCCCTTCTGCGGCACATAACCGATATTCTCCCGCAGCTCCTGCTGCGTGATCTCGCGCACGTCCACGCCGTCTATGGTAATGCGTCCTTCGGAAGCGTCGTAAAAGCGCGGGATCAGATTGATCAGCGTGGATTTCCCCGAACCGGTGGAGCCGATAAACGCCGTTGTCTGCCCGGGCTTAGCAACAAAGGAAATGTCGCTGAGCACCTTCTCCTCGGCGTTCTGATAGCTGAAGCTCACATGCTCAAAGGCAATCTCCCCCTTTGCCCTGCCGATTTTAACCGGCTGCTTCGGATCCGCAATGGAAGGCGTGCAGTCAAGCACCTCGGCGATTCTCGAAGCCGAAACCATTGCGCGCGGCACCATAATGAACATCATTGCGATCATCAGGAAGGACATAATGATCTGCATCGCATATTGAATAAACGCCATCATATCGCCGACCTGCAGCGTAGAAGCCGCGATCTCATGCGCGCCTACCCACACGATCAGCAGGGAGACCGCATTCATAATAAAGGTCATAGCCGGCATCATCGTGGCCATGCTGCGCTGCACAAAGCGCGTGGTATCGGTCAGATCCGTATTGGCCTTCTCAAAGCGCTGCTCCTCATACTGTTCATTGCCGAAGGCGCGAATGACCATAAGGCCCGAAAGACTTTCACGGCTAACCAAATTAAGACGGTCTACCAGCTTTTGCATGGCTTTGAATTTCGGCATAGCCACAGCCAGCAAAATCAAAATGATTCCCAACAGAACCGCAACCGCCAGCGCGATGATCCAGCTGAGCGAGGGACTCTTCCCAAGCGCCATAATGACGCCGCCGACACCCAGTATCGGCGCATAAAGCACCATTCTGATGCCCATAACGATGAGCATCTGCACCTGTTGAATGTCATTGGTGGTGCGGGTAATCAACGAAGCCGTCGAAAAGCGGTCAAACTCATTGCCCGAAAAATGGCTGACCTTTTCAAACAGATCCCGCCGCATATTTCTTGACACCGCTGTGGAAACACGCGCGGCGATAAAGCCGATCGCCACCGCGGCAGCAGCCGTTGCCAGCGCTACCGCCAGCATTTTCAGCCCCACGCGCAGGATATAATCCTGCTGGAACGCATTCAGATCCGCGCCCGCTTCCCGATAGAACAGGCGATTGATCACGGCGCTGACCTGTTGGCGAATCATGCCGTCCGCATTGGCGGACTGCTGCATCACCTGCGAAAACGCCCCCTCAGGCTGCGCCGCCAGCATCGGCAGCAGCTCATAAAGCTGAGAAAGCTCGAACTGCTCCAGCCCGCCTTCGGTGATATCCATGCCGGCGTTCGCGCCGCTGCTCTGCGCCAGCTGCTGCATATACAGCAAAAACGCATAGCCCGCCGTCTGATAAGCCTCGTCAGCCTCCTCACTCTTCTCCTTCAGCACAAAGTCCGCCGGCTTCAGCGCAGGAAAGCGCTTCTGCTCCCCC
>QWCN01005244.1_pt1 | contig 12954 bp, 14 predicted proteins | sample 1972711 | NCBI WGS metagenome assembly QWCN01 (sample SAMN09866707, study PRJNA288562) | Human gut metagenome isolate term1_stool, whole genome shotgun sequencing... | isolation source: gut | host: Homo sapiens | place: USA: California | reverse complement strand
TGTTGCTCCTACGACTGTGACTCCTACTACGGTTGCTCCGACGACTGTTGCTCCGACTACTGTTGCTCCGACGACTGTTGCTCCGACGACTGTTGCTCCGACGACTGTGGCTCCTACGACTGTGGCTCCTACGACTGTTGCTCCTACTACTGTTGCTCCAACGACTGTTGCTCCTACGACTGTTGTTCCTACCACTGTTGTTCCTACGACTGTTGCTCCTACTACCATTCCTCCCACTACGGTTGCTCCTACTACAGTTGCTTCCACGACAGTTGCCCCTACGACTGTTGCTCCGACCACTGTAACTCCTACGACTGTTACTCCCACCACAGTTGCTCCTACAACTGTTGCTCCCACTACTATTCCGCCCACTCCCACCCCCACTCCCACTCCTTTCTCCTACACTATGAACAACTGCTGGAATGCTGGAATTCCTTTCGATGCAACGGAGATTATCATTCCAGACAACTCCTGCAACGAAGTGGACGATGGATTGGATTTGAGCCCTTATTACCAGTTGAATAGTCTTGTCGTGGGCAATAACTGCTTCTCCAAGCTGGCTGTGGTTGAATTCCACGGTTTATCCACCTTAGTGAATGTGACGATTGGACAGAGTAGTTTCATGGGAGGAGCCGATGGTTCGCAGAGTGGTTTGAGCATAAAGAACTGCGATCATTTGAGAGAACTGAGGATTGGTCGTTACTCCTTCCAGTATTATCGTGCATGTGAGATTGAGAGCGTTGATTCTCTGGAGTTGATTGAGATGGGTGATTTGAGAGAAGAGAGCAAAAACTTCTACTATTCCAATTTGGAACTTAAGAGTGAACGCACGAGAAGGAAGTTGATGCATAGACTTGCCCAGATTGAAGAGCCTTTCTTTCGGTAAGTATGTATTCTGTGATTGCACTCATGTTGTGTTTGAGAGTATGTGTGATAGAAAGAAAGTGATGATTAGATCTGCCTCACTTGCTTTCCATTCGACTTAGTGACAGTGCCTTCGCATACGAGTACAATAGTGAATCATCAGAACTGATTATGCGAAGTAGGTTTTTTTCTCACCTCTCAATAGTAAGATCTGCCTCGCCTTACATCCTTCCTGAGTCCGACTGGCTATTCCGATGTCTTCCACAATGTTCGGAATATCACACTGGAAGGCACTGATTCACTATCCAACATGATGAATAGATATGCCGTCAATCACCACTTGTTCCCTTGATTATGCGTTTACTGATAGAAATGAAATTCATTACAAGAGTAATCAATGGTGAAAGAAGTGAGGAATAGATGTTGGAGCACTGATCAATCATCCCGCCCTCTATAGCAATCCTAATGCCACTGTTCACACTGTGGCTGAATTGAATGCACTGGATTCTTCTGTTGAAACGATCATTGTGGATACGAATGGTTGTGATGACCAATCCTTCACTGTATTGAATCTGACTCGTTTCATGAACTTGCGAGTGTTAGAGATTGGTGATTACAGTTTCACATATGTGAAGGAGGTGTATATGATTGGTTTATCGAAACTGGAGAGTGTGATCATTGGAAAGAACAGCTTTAGGGTTGTGAAGCGTACATTGAAGCGTGATACATCAATTCAATTCCATTTGCGAGACTGTGGTTCATTGAGAGAACTGAAGATTGGTTTTGAGTCCTTCTACGAGTATGGTGTGTGTGAGATTGACAACCTTCCTTCTTTGGAAACGATTGAGTTTGGGAATTTGCGGTCGGGAAGCCAGTTTGAGTTTTCCCCATTGGAATTGAAGAGTGAGTCTGAGGGAAGAGAATGAAGAATAGATTTGCCTAAGCTGAAGACGGTGCTATTTGGTTGGGATTCATTCCATTTGAGCAGTCGTGTTGTGTTTGAAAGTGAGTGATAGTTACAAATGATGATGGAATAGATCTCCCCGAACTGACCATCATTCAGTTGGGAGCCCATGCCCTTTCGTCCACAAACGAGCAATCAGAACTGATTATGCGGAGTGATGACTACTTCATGGAATAACACCTAGATTTGCCGAAGCTCACTACCATTGGCAATGAGGGTGTAGTGGATTCATTCTGGGGATATAGGATCATCACGCTGGAAAGTGATGACTCTTGATCATTCATTATGAATAGATATGCCGAATCTGACTACCTATTATCTCCCGCTTGCATTTACTGAAAGAAACGAGATTCATTACGACAGTAGTTGATGGTGAAAGAAGTGAAGAATAGATGTTGGAGCACTGATTTATCATCCAGCACTCTACAGCAATCCCAATGCTACTGTTCACACTGTGGCTGAATTGAATGCACTGGATTCTTCTGTTGAAACAATCATTGTGGATACGAATGGTTGTAATGACCAATCTTTCACTGTATTGAATCTGACTCGTTTCGTGAACTTGAAAGCGTTAGAGATTGGTGACTACAGTTTCACATATGTGAAAGAGGTGTTTATTACTGGTTTATCGAAACTGGAGAGTGTGATCATTGGAAGTGAGAGCTTCAGAGTGAGGAAAGGCTATTTCTACCGCAACAATAAACTGCAATTCCATTTGCGAGATTGTGTCTCATTGAGAGAACTGAAGATTGGTTTTGAGTCCTTCTATGAGTATGGTGTATGTGAGGTTGACAACCTCCCTTCTTTGGAAACGATTGATATTGGTGATGTGGATGCTACGAGTCATAACTTCGTCTATGCGAGCTTAGAATTGAAGAGTGAGTCTGAGAAAAGAGAATGAGGAATAGACATGCCACAATTGAAGTCACTTGTTATTGGCAATGATGCATTCAGTTCTGGCAAGCTTGCCGTGTTTGAAAGTGATTCTTGATATGCATGATGATGGAGTAGATTTGCCAGAATTGCAGACGATCCGACTTGGCAGCGGTGCTTTCTCTTTCTCTGGGAATCGAAACGAGAAGTTAGTCATGAAGAGTGCGAGTAGCAGCGCTGCGTGATGACTAGATCTGCCCAAGCTCACTTCACTCACAACTGAAGGCAGTACTTCTCGATCTTTCGAGAAGCCCTACTATGTCATTCTTGAAGGTGGCTCCTGAATTGGTTCTGTGAAGAATAGACATCCCCAACCTCACTACCGTGTCTCTTCCTAATGCTTTCCAAAACAAGGACCACGTAACTACCAATTGTGGCTTCCGTGGAGGCGATTCACATATAGGCAACATCGGCAGTCTGGTTTCCTTCTTCGAGGATATTTGCCCTTCTTCATAAGTATGAATGTGCTGTGTTCTTGTTTGTTTCAACATCCAGCGCATTATCGTGTTCTTCTTTCTTATACAATACATTTATGTTGTATTTCAGGAGTTGAATGCAATACGCAACGCAGATTGGGTGTCAAACAAAGAGGGAGTGTTTTCACTGCTGATATCAGCGCCAACCACAAGAAACCTCGTTTCTAAGCTTATTCAAAATCAAATACACATACTGCAACACTCACAAGTCCATTCAGGTAGATTACACTAATCCATTTTATCTTCTCCACAAACTCACGTAATCGATTCTCCTCAATCAATGGCGTACCATCTGCTCTATGGCGTGAGCCTTCTTCTCCTTCTCTCCTTCATTTCCATTTTTCTCCAAGAAGGCACCTGGAATGCTCCGAACAGCATTCTCGTGCTGCACAATGGAAATGGAAGCATGGGAGAAGCGTTGTGCCATCCACCCAGGCGAATCGTCATCAAACCAACGCCATGCATTTCTCATCAGTCAATCAATGCGACAAGGAAGGAAACGACTCCGTTGCCTTCGAATCGCGTCATGAATCAAACGAAACCCATTCAACCGGTAAAACAAGCAGTAACAACGAGTGTCCAGAATCGGAGAGCGTTTCATTCGTTTCCGTGGAATGATGGATTCGGTGGTGCTTTCTATCTCCCTTTCATGCTTTAGACTACAACGCATTTTGCAGCCGTATCATTTCGCGTGTGTCCAAGTCGTCCGGCTACATGATCGTGGCTGATGGAAGACACGGAGGTCTGGGACACATGTCTATCTCCCTACTATACGCTCTGTTCGTTGCCCTACTCACGGGAAGACGCTTTTACTGTATCTCTTTGGGATGGTGGTTTCGCGTAGTGATAACCAGTGACGAGTTTTGGAACAACACCAACTCGTGTTTGCGACCGTTGAAATGGGAGGGAAACACGGACAAGCTGCGCATCTGCAAGGACAACTTGTTTTGCTTTGAGCAGAAGCAGAATCCAACGTCGTTGAAGCGCCAGAACGTTCTATTTCAGGATGTCCGGTTCTACCACAAGGAATTGGAAACAACGTGGGAACTGCGAATGCTGCGTAATATTGGCATTGCCAGCCCTGCCGATTCGTGGCTGTCGCTGGAGAGGAAGATTCTTCGAGTGGTGTTGAATCCCTCGGATGAATTGACGCAAGTGATCCTCCAGGAGCGGGAGCGTATCGGTCCCGCAGAGTACCAGGTGGGCGTCCATATTCGATGTGCGGGCAAGCTTTCGGACGAGAAGGAGAGCGTGCGTATGGTTACAGCGGAACAGATTCCGCAGTTCCGGTTCTACGCGAAGCAGATGCTCAAGTCCATTGCTTCTGAGCAGGGATATGTCTTCCTGACAACGGATTCGACATACGCGGAGAACCACTTCAAGAAGGGAATGGGAGACGCCAAGGCGATCACCTTCTCTGGATACAAGCGCGGACACACGAGCGACAAGCGTGTAACTGATTTGTCCTTTAAGAGGTCGCTGGTGGATCTGTACCTGCTGGTTCAGTCCAAGATGCTGGTACTGACTTCAAAGAGCGGATACAGTCGCATTGCGAGGATCATGTCCAAAGCGGGGAAAGTGCGTAACATGCGTGTAAGCTATCATTGTGTGTGTTTGTTTTGATGGAATCTGATGTTCTGTGTGGTGTATTTCTCTTGAATGTGTTAATCAGTCGTTGAAACACATAGCAACTCAAGTATGATAACAAGAATTGTCTTTGCTAAAGAATGGCCATGCACATAATCACAAACAGAAGTGATTAGATAACAACAACCAAAGTACAATTCTGTCATTAGAAAACACACCAAACGCAAAAGAAAAGGGCTACAGCACATTTTCCAAAAGGCCCTTCACAATCTCGCCCCACTTCTCCTTCTTGTAATCCACCTTCTCCAGCCGCTCCTTTAACTCCCGCATCATATACATCGTCACATCCGGCGTCTTCAAATTCATGTCAATGTTGAACTTGTCCGCGACCACCTTCGCTCGCTGCAAAATGGGCTCCGGAATGCCGGCCAGTCGCGCCACATTGATGCCGAAGCTGTCCGGACACACGCCCTCCACCAGCTTGTACAGGAAGGTGACGGACTCGGTGTTGCTGTCCAGCAGATAACTCATGTAGCCCGTGCTGATGGTCGGGTGGTGGAGGAACGACTGGATGATGAAGTTGTAGTGTGTGGAGAACAGCATGCGACAATGCTTCGTCGTCGACAGGTAGTTCAGCACCGCGTACACGATCGCCGACCCGTCGTACGTGCTGGTGCCACGGCCTGCCTCTCACCACCCTCACTCGCCTCTACCCAACTCGTCGATGATCAGGAAGGAGTCTTTGGTGCAGTTGGCGAGGATCAGCGAGGTCTCGATCAGCTCCACGTAGAACGTCGACTGGTTCGCCAGGATGCGGTCTCTGCACCTCACATCACCCAACAGCCCTCACTGCGCGCCGATGCGTGTGAAGATGCGATCCACGGGCGACAGACGCATGAAGGAGGCGGGCACGTAGCAGCCGATCTGCGCGAGGATGATGGTTACAGCGACCTGCCGAAGGAGGGTGCTCTTGCCGCCCATGTTGGGGCCCGTGATGATCTTGATCAGCGCTACGATGAAAAACGGGGGGAAGCACAACAGGACGATCCGCCGAGAGAAATGTCATTCGCAATGAAACTGCCATGGTTGAACGTCGTGAGAATGCAGGGGTGACGCGAGTCGCGTAACTCCAGCACCGGCTCGTCGGCGGTGCGCGGCACGAACTCGGGGCGGACGCATTCCCCGCGGTTATCGCCCTCCATGGAGGTGATGGCGAGCGAGCCGAGCGCGTCGAGCGTGGCGACGCAGCGGACCAGCCGGGACCAGTTGGCGTCGTGCTAGAAGTCAACATAAGCGAAGGAGCGTACTTCATAGAACTTGGCGAACACAGAGGCCGTCACGGTCTTCAGCAGCGCCTGCTTCTCCTCCTCCAGCTTCTGCAGCGTCGCAAATCGCTCCTGGATAAACGGCGTCCAGAAGCGCTTCACGCCCTTACGCTGCGACTTGAGCAGAAACTCCTTCGGCATCGCGCCGAGCCGCTGGCACACACTCTCCGGGAACTGCAGCTGGAAACGGTCCTTGTTGCTCCCGAAGAAAGTAATCTGTCTACATGTCACACGCACTTGTCGTCTCCACGGGCAGCCGAAGCGTGCTTGTGTCTGGTGAAGGTAGTCCTCCAGCTCCTGATGCGTGGCGGTCAGTGAAGCGTTCACGGCGTCCAGCTCGCGGTTCATGCCTTCTTGCGGCATGATGATGCCCTCCTCGATCGCCTTGTCGTGCTGGAACGACGTGTCGAAAAACTCCAGGATTTCGGTCATGTCGGGGAAAGCGATTTCATTCGTGGCGGCCTCCACGGGCACGACGGTCAGGAGCTTCTGCAGCAGGGCGGAGGACACGGGCGTGTTGACAGACTGCCCGAAGGAGAGAACGCGCTTCATGGCGTCCATCAGCTCCACGAAGTCCTTGATCTTCCTGGAGTTGTACTTCTTGTCCTCGTAGTACAGCGCGCGGTTGTCGGGGTGCTTCGGGTTGATGAGCGCTCCACAGTAGTCGTGCAGGCGTGACAGCACGCGCTCGATGTCCAGCAGACCCTTGAAGGAGGAGCGGACGGCGGAGAGCAGCGCGGGTGTGGCGATCAGCTCCGCCACAGCATCCAGACGGCTAGGCGTGAGCGGAGGAGGCGGAGGGGACGTGTTGATGGCGGCGATGTCGAAGAGCGGTTGGCAGAGCCAGGCAGTGAGGAGGCGCTTTCCGCAGGGCGTCACGGTGTGGTCGATGTAGTGGAAGAGGGAGTGAGGAGAGGACTCGGGCAGGATCTCCAGGTTCTTGAGCGTGATGGCGTCCAGGATCATGATGGGCGGGGGCTGCGATGGGCTGTCTGTGCGTTACATATGGGGAGTAAGGTGACTGGGGGTTTGATTTGCAGTTTCGTTTGTTTCTTGAGTTGCGTTTTCGGTTGTTTCTTGTTTCGCATGTTGAGTTGCATTCTGCTTCGCACGCAGTTGCTCACTCGCACCACGCAGACAATCTCTCTCTACCTCTCACACATACACACCTCACATACCCTCGTCAATGGAGTCCACGAAGAAGAAGGTCCGCTCCGTCATCAGCAGGTTCGCCACGCAGCACCGCTGCAGGTACTTCACGCACAGGTACAGCGCCGACACGCAGCACTCGAACTCCGCACGGAATGACTTGCCGTCATCCATCAGCACCGCCAGCGCCTCCGGCCACGTGCCGCTGTGCTGCGGGTCTGACGGGTTGTCGAACAGCCCCGCCGCCTTCACCAGCGCCACCAGCGCCGCGGCGGAGAAGGTGGAGTTGGGGTCGATCGGCGTAATAAGCGCCTGTGGACACTCTTGGTGCAACAGCTGCTGCGTCGCCGCGGACACGGCCTTCTTGTGCACCAGAATCTCCGTCGGCTCGAAGCGCAACAGCTGCGTGCGGAGCGCCGTGCGCTGGTCGTCGTCCACGAACTGGCCCACCCAGAACTTGCCCATCGCTGCACGTCAGAATCCGCCGCCTCGCCCACCCGTGTTGACGATGCACAAACCCACGCGCACCGCGTCTGTGTGCCCGCTGCGGACCATTTTCCTCCCGATTTCATCTCCCGCGGGGATGTCCTCCTGCTGGAGGGACTGTTCGACCACGCAACACAGCACGCGGTGGTCCTTCTGGTAGTAGAGCTTGTCGATGGAGCCGTGGCCCGCCACGCCCGGCGTGATCATCGAGCAGATCTCACGCTTCACCACTTGCGACTACGCCTCACCTCACTCCTCATCCAGCACCTTCTGCCCGCCGCTACGGTTGCGTTCCCGCATCTGCTGCGGCGTCTCCGTCTGCTCGATGCGCGCCACGCGATAGCCCTTGTTCACCAGCATGTTGCTGAACTTGCTGTAGGCTGCCTCGGGGAAGCCCGCGTGCGCCGTCTCGCCCTTCATGTAGATCAGGTCCAGCTCCTTCACCATGACGTCTGCGTCCATGTGATAGGTCTCGTAGAACTTGCCCACCTTCATCAGCAACACGCAGTCCAGCGCCGTCTCCTTGATGGCCCACCACTGTTTCATCGCGTTCGTGCACTTCTTCAAAAACAGCGAGGGAATCTGGATCGAGGTGGGGTCGAAATCGGGACTGTTTCTGTCGTGGCCATAGCGGTCTCTAGGATGCAGCATCCACTCCGTGTGGTCATGGAAGTGCTCGCCCGCGTTCAGCAGCACCTTCTTCTCCCCGCCCTCCTGTGCGTCGTCCTGCATGTCGTCCTGCATGCTTTCTTGTGACTTGCTGGCGGATTTGGTTGCGGATTTGGAGGGTGTTTTGGAGGGAGATTTGGTTGCGGATTTGGAGGGTGTTTTGGAGGGAGATTTGGTTGCGGATTTGGCGGGTGTTTTGGCAGCAGAAGTGGCGGGAGATTTAGAGGGCGTGCCGTTGTAGGACAGGTTCCACAGCGGGTTGGCAGTCTGCTTGCTGGGAGTCTGCGGCGCGGGCTTGGCGCGCTTGGAGAGGATGGGCTCGTCCTCGCTGCTGTCCTCCACGACGCGCTTCCGCTTGTTGTCTACGGTGGGAGGGAGGGAAGAGACGTACTGAGGATGGGCTCGTCTTCGCTCGACTCCACGTCCATCGGAATGGGCTCATCGCTGCTCTCCTCCTCCTTCGGGATGTATGCGTCCTCAGAGTCCGCTTTCTTTCTTGAGGGGGTTGATGTCTTCTTTTGGGGTGTGGGTGTTGATGTCTTTTGGGGTGTGGGTGTTGATGTCTTTTGGGGTGTGGGTGTTGATGTCTTCTGGGGAGTGGCGATTGAAGCGGCCTTTTGCGGTGTAACCACGCTCGATGAAGTGATCTTCTGGGGAGTAGCGCGAACGCAAGAAGACTGCGATGCGGCATCCACAAACTCAATCTTCTCCTTTGTCCTGTCAATCCACTCCGTCTCTCCGTCGTCATATCTGCGCATCACAGTTCACGTCAACACACTACTCGATTCGCATCTTGTCTCCCTGCTGCTCCCTTACCGTTCCCGAGTACCACTCTGCATCCTACATATCATGGAAGTATGAAAGAGCAACGGCGGGCCAGAACACACGAATTCCCTTACCAACGAAACTCAAATTCTTCTCTTCGATTGCAGGAGAGGCTGTAGTTTGCGATGCTGCCGTAGTTCTCTCTGGAATCGCAGGAGAAGGGGAATGGACCACGGGAAACGCTATGCAATCAAGTAGCAATAGGAAGCAATTACGTTCACTCTTCTTGGGAGTACTCTGTGAAGGATCTACTGGTTAGAGCGAGGAATCGGGAGCTACTCTTCTTGGGCGATTTGAAGTAATCAAATAGTGTCTTCTTCTTCGGCGTGCTGTTGCTATTACGGTTCATGCCTAGAAGGAACGAAGCAGAAAGAATGTGTGGGAAATCGGAATGGTGGGCTATGCCGCGCTTCTCGATTTTGCTGCCTCGTTCAGTCCAATACGAATCCTGCCTATTCCGCCCTCTCTGCGAAGGAATGGGGAAATGGGAGGGGAAGCAGATTCTTCTTGCGGTGTCCATTTCTGCGTGATTTCGAAATGCCGATCATACGCGAAACGGTTGTGCCGGAGAGTTATTTCAATTTCACTCGCACCTCTGTTCCTGAGGTAGGTGACTCCTTCTGGAGCACTCATAGTGTAGTACACATCACCAGCATCTGAAGAAAGATGCTATGCTGGAAAGGATGAGGGAAAGTGGGGCGGCAACGAATACTGCAACGAGTGGAGTAGTCTGCAGAATGCATATGGCATTCGAAGAGTCTCTTATTGAAAAGAATGATCACAAAGTAGTTCACTGTGGAAGCGCGTCTTTCGTATCCTCCGATGATTCGCGACCTGCAGTGCGTCCCCAAGTCTCTCACGGGCTATATAAAGGAACTGAACTGGGTGTACGTTGCATCGAACGACAAGCTGTTCTTCTGGAGAGTGGGATTGAAGGAGCACTGGTTTCCCTGTCTCTCCATTCCCCACCCCATTTGCAGGGTGCAATTTGTGCATTTCAATGAGGCGATCATCAATGGTTCCTATTCGCGCGGTCTTGTCGTTGTGACCACGCAGGAAGTGCTTCTCCTCGCATTCCCTACAACTTGCCAACAGCTGGAACCCTCAGCCCGCATTGTGGATCTGAAGATCGTGGTTCCTCTGGATGGAGAGCAGGTGATCGATGTGATTGGGACCAAATCGGGCCGCATTCTCCTGATGATGCAGAGCGGCGAGATGCAGGAGCTGCTGTACACCCCCACCGTGATTTCCTTCTTCCTTTCTCATGTGTAGTTCTCGGTTTGGAATCTGTTCGGATACCCCGCCGCGGGCTCGTTGCGACGCCTCGTTACCGAGAGGCTCACCAGTCCCTTCATCAGCTTCCTTTACCAGCCCGACTCGGACCTTCTCTTCTGCCTCTGCCAAAACGGCGATCTGGTTGCATACGATGTGCAAAACGAGGTGGTCACACCCGTGAGCTTCCTCCCGCGCGCGGCGGAGCAGGCCTGTTCCCTGCTCGGTCTGGCGCCGTCTGTTTGGCAGTCGGCCGGCTGGCAGGTGGAGAAGGTGGTGGTCGAGGCGGCTGGGTCGTGCGAGGTGTGTGCGGTGGTCACCACCCGCGGCGGACATCGTGTGTACTGTCTGCTCGACAGAGCCTCGCGTACTCTCACAGTGGCGGAGGTGCGTGTGGGCTACCCCACGGCTGAGCCGCTGCGCAGCTGGCGCGTGCCCGGCGCGTGGGTGCAGGTGGCCGCCAACGATGCCGTGCGTGTTGTCTATCCCCTGCCTGCGTCTGCTTCCACTCCTGTCACTCCTGTCACTCCTGTCACTCCTGTCACTCCTGTCACTCCTGTCACTCCTACTGTGGATGCCCGTGATGTCACGAGTGCTGTGTGTGATGCTACTCGCACTCCCACAAGAAACGCCACTCAAATGCAGAGACAGAGAAGGGAGGCGGTGGAGTTGCTGGAGCGCTGCGGACTGGGCGTGCAGGAGGTGTGTGTGGGCGTGGACGGCGTGCTGCTGCTGGGCGTGGGGCAGCTGACGCTGGTGCGACCGACCACTGCAGAAGAGTGCGGCGCGACGCTGGGCGCGTTGCCGCTGAGGGACTACCTGCGGTACGCGCAGCGCACCAGCGAGCTGTTGGGCGACGCGGACCCGCGCGGCGCGCTGTACGAGGTGTTGGCGGGCTACTGCAAGACGGGCGCCGTGGAGGCGTTACGCGCGTTGCAGTACTACCAGAGCCCGCAGGAGGTGTCCGTGCTGCTGCGCTGCGTGCGCCAGTGAGCGAGCGAGGGTGGGATGATACGCAGACTGATCGTGGACAAGACAAGACCCTTCGGCGCGCACAGCTTGTTGGACCGTGCCGTGTGGGACGCGTCACCCGCCTTGACAACAGAGAAGGAGTCACCCGCCTTGACAACAGAGAAGGAGTCACCCGCCTTGACAACAGAGAAGAAGTCACCCACGTTGAGAGCCCAGAGCGAGGCGGACCACTCCCTGACGACGCTATGCCAGTTCCTGCAGTCTGCCTTCCACCTGACCCTCCCCATCGAGTGCCGCCATCTCCTCCCCACTCACTCCTAGCCTCACAACGCTGTCGCCGGCGCAGAACCAGGCCGCCATGCTGCTCACCGAAGCGATGCGCGTTCTCGACGTCCTTCACGCCGCGCAATTCGTTCGCTTCGCACGCTATCCTCATTCCCAGCTTCACTCTGCACCCCTGGATTTCATCTCTACAGACCATCGCCAGCTTCTTGCTAATACCCCCTTCATCGAATTCGTCGCCGCGCCGCACCTTGTCGCCGAGCTCGCCCACGTGCTCCAGGAGGCGTTGGTCCCCGCCTATGCCCGCCCGTGGGACGGCGCGGACGGCTTCGAGGCGCTGTGCGAGCGGCTGGCGGAGCGGTGCGGCGGGTACTTCTCCGCGGTGGAGAAGCTGGTGCAGGAGGCGGCGTTCCTGCTGCACCTGCGTGGTCTCTCGGCGAACGAGGCGGACTTCGCGGCGGAGAAGCTGGAGCTGGCGATCGCGAGCTGCCTGCGCAAGGAGCTGCCCGTCACGCGACAGCGCGTGGAGGCCTTGCTGGCGCCGCGGCCCGTGGTGTTGGTGCGCGTGCTGCTGCGCGGGAGCAAGCTGCTGCAGACGACGCACATGATGGCGGTGGAGGACACGTGCGTGGAGAGCGGGCGCAGCGCGCTGGCGGCGGAGCAGGCGGCGCTGGAGGAGGCGGTGATGGCGGCCCTGGAGACGAACCGTGAGAGCGGCAGTCTGAAGGAGATGTGCGACGTGGTGTGTGTGGAGGGCTCCGTGGCGCTGAAGAAGCGCGTGCTGCGCTGGCTGGTGGACGGCGGGCAGCGCGCCGTGGTGCTGCAGCTGGACGAGGCGGCGGCGGAGTTGTTCCTGCGGGGCGGCGACTACGCTCTGCTGCATGACGTGTACGTGGCCCACGGGCACCTGATGAAGGCTGCCACGCTTCTGTTTGAGGTGTGCGTGATGTGTGTTGTGCCTTCTGGGCAGGGCGTGAATCCTGTAATGACTGCTACTGAGACTGCTGAGATGAATGCTACTGAGACTGCTGCGACTGGCACGACTGCGATGACCACAACGACCACACCTCTCACCCTGCAGGAACGCCACGAGGGCCTGGCGATGTGCCTCAGGGACCTGGAGGACCTGGAGCGCAGCGGCAGTCTGGAG
>QWCN01011300.1_pt1 | contig 12963 bp, 9 predicted proteins | sample 1972711 | NCBI WGS metagenome assembly QWCN01 (sample SAMN09866707, study PRJNA288562) | Human gut metagenome isolate term1_stool, whole genome shotgun sequencing... | isolation source: gut | host: Homo sapiens | place: USA: California | reverse complement strand
ATTCGTATGGATGATTACGAACTGACGCCGGAGATTCAGGAAGAAGTAAAAAAATGCTGGAAAGCTGTTACTACAGACACTGTAAAGGAATATTGCGATATTGATGGTTACTGGGAAGATTTCTATCATATGTTTGGATTCCGATATGAAGATATCGACTATACTCAGGATGTGGATGCTGATATAGAAATTGATGGAGTTGTAATGTAATAAAAAATTCTCTCTTAACAAATGATCATGAAGTATATTGGTTCATAAATGTTAAGAGAGAATTTTTTATTTTGCCTTATGCACCGGATCTGCCGGGTATCCGCTGCGAAGTTTCTGCATTCCACGCTGGAGCGCATCTTTGGAGTTTTTCCAGTCAGCATCCTTATTTCTGTAATCAAACTTATCTGACAGCCATACCAGATCTTCTTCCATACGCTGGAAGTTTTCATCCATCAGCCTGAACATGGCAGGATAAAACTCAGCCTTTTCTTTATCATTCAGATATTTATCTGCACCGTTGCACAGAATCCCGAAGTGATGCAGACAGAAGCCTTTACTGCGCAGAATTTTATTTTTAAATTCATTATCCTGCCGATACAGCCAGAAAAAAGTTTCCACATACCGTTTAAATGTATCCTCAATATTCTGACAGATAAAACAGCTGCAATCCTTAAAAGCAGTCCATGCAGCAATCGGATTCTTATCTGCGCTGGAATCTGAACGGCGGAAACGCGCGAGGACCGAGGATTTTCCGGGTGAAAAAGAATCAAACTGCTTTCTCATCTCTTCCCGAAGTTTATGATAATGAGTCTGAAGAATCAATGCATTCCCAAGAGTATTCCCATAATCAAACATTTTCTTCATATGTACCCTGCAAAATCCCGCCTTATCCGTCTGATCCCGGATGTCACTTTCCATATAAGAAGAACTGTTACCCAGTACAAAATCCAGCGAGTTCTGCTCCAGTTCCCGCTCAATAAAACAGAAAGGACACTCATCACTGGCATTTACCGCATCATTAAGTGGAATGGTATATAACTTTTCTTTCATTTCTATATACTCCATACATCATAGTTTCTGTTCCCTTTATTGTGCATAGAATTTCCGGGAATGTCAAGCAAAAGATTTCCTGTTACTGTAAACGGGTTACTGTGAACGGAGTGAACAGTAATGATTTCTTTTGCAGAGTTGATTTAGAAAAGGGCAGTATGATATTATATATATAGTTGAATGCAAACATATGTAAAAAATAATCAAAGAGGGATAAGACAAATGATAAAATTACAGCTTCATGAAAACTGGCAGTTGTGCAATATCAGACAACTGGACTGGATTCCGGCACAGATTCCGGGGGATATTTATGCGGCACTTCTTAAGACCGGAAAGATGCCGGATCCGTTCTTTGGGGATAATGAATATCAGGCGAAAGCACTGATGGAGGAGGATTATGAATACAGAACGGTATTTAATTATGAAGAAGCGCAGTTTAAAGATTGTCAGGAAGTGATCCTGAGATTTGACGGGATTGATACGATTGCGGACATCTATCTGAATGGATGTTGTCTTGGAAAAGTTGATAACATGCACAGAATCTGGGAATTCCCGGTAGGAGAGCTGCTTGAAAACGGCAAAAATACCTTACGCGTTATCATTCGCTCTCCGTTGAAGTTCATGGCAGAGGCATTTAAGAAATATAAAAACAGGGGAAATGAAGACACAATTGAGGGATTTATGCATCTGCGCAAAGCTCACTATATGTGCGGCTGGGACTGGGGTGCATGTCTGCCGGATGGAGGTATCTTCCGTCCTGTAACACTTCTGGGAATTGAAACTGCCAGACTGGACAGCGTGTATATCCGTCAGGTACATAAGGATGGCAAAGTCCTGCTGGTTCCGGAAGTAGATGTGGAGACTGTTGATGAGGAAGAGAGCGAAGCAGATGGGTATGAAGGTGCACAGGCACTGGAATATCAGGTGACTGTAACTGCACCGAATGGAACAAAAACCATATGGGATGACTGTCCGGATGAAATGGAGATTGAAAATCCGCAGCTCTGGTGGCCAAATGGACTGGGAGAACAGCCGTTATATCAGGTGCAGGTAGACCTGAAAGCCGGAGATAAGATTGTAGACACCTGGTGCAGAAAAATCGGTCTCCGTGCGCTGACCATGCATAGAGAGAAAGACCAGTGGGGCGAGAACTTTGCTCATGAAGTAAACGGTTATCAGGTCTTTGCCATGGGCGCTGACTATATCCCTGAGGACAATCTTCTGCAGAGAACATCCAGAGAACGTACCAGAGAATTACTTCTTCAGTGCAAGAGAGCGAACTTTAATACAGTACGTGTCTGGGGTGGCGGCTATTATCCTGAGGACTGGTTCTTTGATCTCTGTGATGAACTGGGGCTGATGGTATGGCAGGACTTTATGTTTGCATGCTCTGTCTATGAATTGACACCGGAGTTTGAGGCAAATATCCGTCAGGAATTTATTGATAATATCAAACGTCTCCGTCATCATGCATCCCTTGCCCTGTGGTGCGGAAACAATGAGATGGAAATGTTTGTAAAGCAGGGCACCTGGGTGACAAAGCCGACAGAAATGAGAGATTATCTGTTTATGTATGAGCGCATTATTCCGGAAGTTCTCAGCGAATACGACCCGGATACCTTCTACTGGCCTGCAAGCCCGTCATCAGGCGGTTCCTTTGATGAACCCAATGATCCGAACCGTGGAGATGTGCATTACTGGGAAGTATGGCATGGCAATAAGCCATTTTCAGAATATCGTAAATATTTCTTCAGATATGCATCTGAGTTTGGTTTTCAGTCATTCCCGTCTGTAAAAACGCTTGAAACAGTAACAGATGATCCGAAAGAATTGAATCCATTTTCTTATGTGATGGAGAAACATCAGAGAAATTACGGAGGAAATGGAAAAATTGCCAAATACATGCAGGCAGCATACCGTTATCCTGAGAACTTCAGCGATTTTGTTTATGCATCTCAGCTTCTCCAGGCAGATGGAATCCGATATGGAGTCGAGCATTACCGCAGAAACCGGGGACGTTGTATGGGTGCAATCTACTGGCAGTTAAATGACTGTTGGCCGGTTATTTCCTGGTCATCCATTGATTATTACGGACGCTGGAAAGCGCTTCATTATTATGCGAAGAGATTCTTTGCGCCTGTAATGCTTTCCTGTGAAGAACAGAGCTGGATGACAGTGGAAGCGGATATGAACCGTCAGCATTTTGAATTTGAAAAATCCATCCGTCTGAATGTGACCAATGAAACGCTGGATGCTCACAGGGTTCTGGTGAAATGGGCAGTGCGAAAGACAGATGCCACAATTCTGAGGGAGGAAGAACAGTGGCTGGAAGTACCGGTATTGTCTGCTGTATGGATGGATAAGGTCGAACTTCCCCAGATTGACTGTTTTAATGAATATGTAAGTTATGAGGCATGGGAAAATGGTCAGATTATTTCTCAGGGAACTGTGATTTTTTCCTATCCGAAATACTTCCACTATCTGAATCCCGGACTGGCTGTGCGCGTAGACGGAGATGAGATAGTTGTTAAGGCAGAAGCATATGCAAAGAGTGTGGAAATCCGGAATGAGAATGATGACCTGATTCTTGAAGATAATTATTTTGACATGAATGCAGGAGAATAACCTTTATTCATAGTAGTATTTATGGCAGTTTGCGACGAAATTCTGTATAGTAATCCTCTTATATACATAATTTACGAAGAGGGCTATAGAAGGAAACTCGCACTCTGCTGAACTGTCTTGATTGCATTATGTTATGGAATGGCTATAAGATAAAAAATAAGAACCATCACACATTTTATGAAATGATGATGGTTCTTATTTTAGTCTTACATATGAAATTCTTTAACAGATCAGTCAATCTTATCCATAGAATCTTTTGCATTCTGGAGCACTGTGTCAAAAGCAACTGCGGCTTTTGCATATTCTTCATCGCTTTCGATGTTGGAAAGCATCGGATCACCGCTCTCAGTACGGGCAAATGTGTAGAGGTAAACCTCGCCGCTTTCATTCTGACCGTTCTCATCAAGTGGGAGAAGTGCGATATATTCCTTCGCATCTACCGGGAAAACGGTGAGGATCGCACATTCTACCTCTGTATCGTCTTCCATGGTAAGGGTGATTGTCTTGTGGTTTTCAACAGGATCGCATCCGCCGGCTGAACTGCATCCACCACCGCAGGAAGCGCAGTCACTCGGGTTACATCCGCCAGCTGTAAATTCGTCACTCATTTTATATTCCTCATTCTTTCTTATTTATCAGGGACTATGTTTATCTGATGTCAGTTCATTGTAGCAGAAACCAGAAAAAAATGCAATGAGCAGAAACCGGAGAAAAAGAGGTTTTTTACAGTCATGAAACGTGCTATAATAGACCAGAAGCGTTCAGGGGAGAATCGTTAGCAAATGCTGAATAGGGCTAATAAGAAAACAAAGGGGATCAGTTGATTATGAAATTAATCTCATGGAATGTAAATGGTATACGTGCATGCATTGGCAAAGGGTTTGAAGAGAGCTTTGCAGCACTTGATGCGGATATTTTCTGCCTGCAGGAAACGAAATGCCAGCAGGGGCAGGTGAAGCTGGAACTTCCGGGATATTATCAGTACTGGAATTATGCCAACAGACGGGGATATTCCGGAACTGCTGTTTTTACAAAGAAAGAGCCACTGTCTGTGGCGTATGGAATTGGAATTGAGGAACATGACAAAGAAGGGCGTGTGATCACCCTGGAATATGAAAAATTTTATCTGGTGACTGTATATACACCAAATTCCCAGAGTGAACTGCGCAGACTGGAATACCGTATGCACTGGGAAGAGGATTTTCTGGCATACTTGTTGAAATTGCAGGAAAGTAAGCCTGTAATCTGCTGCGGGGATTTCAATGTGGCACATCAGGAGATCGACCTGAAGAATCCTAAGACCAACCGGAAAAATGCCGGATTTACAGATGAAGAGAGAGCATGCTTTGGTAAGGTGCTGGAGAGTGGATTTATCGATACATTCCGTTATTTTTATCCGGATGTAGAGGGCAGATATTCATGGTGGTCTTACAGATTCAAGGCAAGAGAGAAGAATGCAGGGTGGAGAATTGACTATTTTATCACGTCTCCACAGTTGAAGGATAAGCTTGAAGGCGCAGAAATCCATTCTGAAATTATGGGTTCCGATCATTGTCCGGTAGAACTTCAGATTACATTATAGCGTTGTGTAGTATTTCTGAAAAGTGTAATGAGCAACAAGAAAAAATATGAAGGAGAGAAAGAGATGGCTGAGAGCAGAAAGATGAAAACAGAAAAGGGGCTGGCTCTTGTGCCTGGTGCAAATCCGTTGGCAGATGGCTGTAATTTTGCAGTTGAGGTACCGGAAGACAGCAGAGCATCTCTGATTCTCTACAAAAAGAGATCAGCAAAACCTTATGTGGAGATTCCTTTTACAGAAGAAAACAGAACCGGAAATGTATATGCAATGTATATTCCGGATTTTAATCTGAAAGAGTACGAGTACAATTTTCTGATAAATGGAAAGGTGTATACTGATCCCTGTGCGTACAGGATTCTGGGACGGGAACGCTTTGGTGCAGAGGTGGGTACGAATCCGCACAAAGTCAGGGGAGGATTTCTTAAAAAAGAAGTTTTTGACTGGGAGAACGACAAAAATCCGGCTATTCCATATCACGAAATGATCCTTTATAAACTGCATGTGCGCGGATATACAAAAGCGAATCGGACGATAACCGGTACAAAGGGAACTTTTCAGGCACTGGAGGAAATGATCCCGTACTGGAAAGAGCTTGGTATCAATACAATTGAACTGATGCCTGCATATGAATTTATGGAAAGCGGTACCTGTAAGAATTCTGAATCTGAGAAAATGGTATCTGAGAAGCATACACAGGGACGTGTTAATTTCTGGGGATATATGTATGGCTATTATTTTGCACCCAAGAGATCTTACTGTGCAACAGATGATCCGGAGAAAGAGTTTAAAACATTCATTAAAAAACTGCATCAGGCCGGAATTGCCTGTATCATGGAAATGTATTTTCCACGAGAATGTAATCCTGTGACAGCACTCAGGGCATTGCAGTTCTGGAAGCTTTACTATCATGTAGACGGATTTCATGTATTGGGTGAGGGAGTTTCTGCCAAATTGCTGATGCATGACGGGGTTTTAAGTGATACCCGGCTGATGTTTCACGATTTTGATGAGAGCCAGATCCGGAAAAAGAAGAAACCGGAAGACAAATGTATTGCACAGTATAATCCGGGATTTTTGCAGGATATGCGCCGTTTTCTGAAAAGTGACGAGGATATGGTCTCAGCGGCTGCTTACCATATCAGAAGGAATCCAAATATCTATGCAGTCATTAATTATATGGCCTGTCAGGATGGCTTTACCATGAATGATATGGTGACCTATAATTATGGCGGGGATGAGTTTGGAAATTCACAGAACGGAAATAATAATGCCTATTGTCAGGATAATCAGGTTGGATGGATTGACTGGAAAGCACTGAAGAAAAATGAATCCCTGTTTCAGTTTGTAAAGAATGCCATTGCTTTCCGGAAAGAACATCCGATTCTTCATGTTCCGGGAGAAATGTACGGAGTGGATTATCAGACCAGGGGACTGCCGGATGTTTCCCTTCATGGAGAACGCGCATGGTATATGAATTCTGAGAACACATCCAGACTGCTTGGAATTATGTATTGTGGCGCCTATGCGCACCGGGCAGACGGCAGCGAGGATGCTTCCATATACGTTGCATATAACTTTCACTGGGAAGATCGTATTTTTGCGCTTCCTAATCTGGCAGGATACAGAAAATGGAAGAAAGTGATTGATACCAGTGCTGTGAAAGAGAATGGTTTCCTGGAGCAGGAACAGGAAACTTATAGTAAAAAGCTGAAGGTCACACCGCGTACGATCGTGGTGCTGATGGCTGTAGAGGAGGAGAAGAAAGATGCATCCGTGGCTGCACTTTAAAACAATAACCAGACATAAGCTGTTGGTTATGCATTACTGTTTCCGGGCTGGTATGTATAAACAGGGACTGCTTCATGACTTGTCCAAATATGCACCTGTGGAATTTCTGGTTGGATGTAAATACTATCAGGGAGACAGAAGTCCCAACAATGCAGAAAGAGAAGATACAGGAATATCAAAATCCTGGCTTCATCATAAAGGGCGCAACAAACATCATTTTGAGTACTGGGTAGATTATGCACCGGGAGATGAGCATATCATCAATGGTGTGCCCATGCCCCGTAAATATATTGCGGAAATGGTGATGGACAGGATCAGTGCTTCCAGAAATTATCTGGGGGATAAGTATGATCAGCATCAGCCTCTGGACTATTATCTGAAAGGTAAGGAAAAACTGTGGTTTATCCATCCGAAGACAAAGAGAGATCTGGAGGGACTGCTGCGGATACTTAATGATCATGGGGAAGAGGTACTGATTTCCTATATTAAGAATGTTTATCTGAAAAAAGATAAAGCCCTGGAGCGTGTCTGAAAAATCATTCCCGCAATCTGCACGCCCCACTTTGCGGTATATTTTGTCCGAATTCGGTTGTCGTAGCCCACTACGACGCCCTCATCCGAACAAAATCTCCCACAAATTGTGACGCACATCTTGCGTAAAGCATTTTTCAGACACGCTCTGGCAGGCAGAAAACATACAGCAAAAAGAGAATGTAAACAGGCTGGCAGACAGAAACAGATAAATTTCTGATTGACAGAGTACCTGTTTGGGTGTAAAAATATAAAACAGTTACTGTGAAGGTCTTTGCCGGACGGTAACAGTAATAATTCCATAAAATGGCGGAAAAATGTCGAAAAACAAGAAATACACTTGCGTGATGCTAAGGTAATGTGGTAAAGTAGCCGGGTACAGAAGTGGTACCCGGTTACTTTTTGCAGTATATAAAATGACTGTATTCTGTTTTTGGATAAATATGTGAAGGAAACAGAACATACTTTGACAAATCCAGAGTGTATGAAAAAAGAAGAAAAAAGGAGGAGTAAATTTGAGTGGTACAACAATAGTCATATTGTCCGCATTTGTTGCCTATCTGTTACTTATGATAGTCATTGGTGTGGTTTATATGAAAAAAACAAGCAGCTCGGAAGATTATTTTCTGGGCGGACGTGGACTGAATGCATGGGTAGCTGCTCTTTCAGCACAGGCATCAGATATGAGCGGATGGCTCTTAATGGGACTTCCGGGAGCAATTTATTCATTGGGAACAGGACAGATCTGGATTGCTGTAGGTCTGTTCATCGGAACTGTATTAAACTGGGTGTGTATTTCACACAGACTTCGTAAATATACGATCGCAGCAAACAATTCCCTTACAATCCCGGCATTTTTTGAGAACAGATTTCAGGATAAGAAGAGAATCCTGTTATTGCTTTCATCCATCGTGATCGTAATCTTTTTCCTGGTTTATACAGCTTCTGCACTGGCAGCAGGCGGTAAACTTTTTAACACAGTATTTGGAATTGATTATCATATAGCTCTGGCAATTGGTGCAGCAGTTATCCTCTGTTATACATTTATGGGGGGATTTATGGCTGTATGCGTAACTGACTTTGTACAGGGAACACTGATGCTGATCGGTCTTCTGATCGTTCCGCTGGTTGCATATCTGACACTGAGCGGAAGTCTGAGTGATCTTCTGACACAGAGCGGAGCACCGGGTGGAGCAGCAGCTTTCCTGAATCCTTTTGAGAACGGAGAACGCCCATATACATTTGTTGAAATCTTTTCCCAGCTTGCATGGGGACTTGGATACTGTGGCATGCCTCACATCCTTACCCGTTTCATGGCTGTAAAGAGTGAGAAAGAATTAAAAAAATCCAGTGCGATCGCAATCGTGTGGGATATCCTTTCTCTGACAGCCGCGTGCTTTATCGGTATTATAGGTCGTGCATATCTGCTTCCGACTGTACTTGGTGAAAATGGTGCATCTTCCTCAGAGAGTGTATTTATCGAGATGATCAATAAACTGTTTTCCAGTCATCTGGGACTTCCGTTTATCGGAGGAATCTTCCTCTGCGGTATTCTTGCGGCAATTATGTCCACAGCGGATTCACAGCTTCTGGTAACAGCGTCCGCAGCATCTGAGGATTTATATCATCAGTTCATTAAGAAGGATGCAGACTCAAAGGAAATTCTTGCAGTTGCAAGACTTACGGTTATCGTGGTATCTGTTCTCGCATTTGTGATCGCGTGGAATCCGAACAGCAGTATCATGGGACTGGTATCCAATGCATGGGCCGGTCTTGGTGCAGCGTTTGGTCCGACTGTGGTAATGTCACTGTTCTGGAGAAGAACAAACCTTACAGGTGCAGTTGCAGGTATTGTTTCCGGTGGTCTGACAGTTATCGTCTGGGACTATATACCGCTTGCGGCAGGACAGACTCTTGGTTCTTATACAGGACTTTATTCTCTGGCTGTAGGTTTTGCTGTCAGCCTTGCGATGATCATTATCTTCAGTCTGGCTACAAAAGCACCATCCAAAGAAATCACAGATGTGTTTGATAAAGTGGCAGGAAAATAATAGAATAGAAAGACTATCCATTTTCGGATGAATTTGTTATAATGGCAGTAGCGCAAAAAAAGCGTTACTGCTTTTTTAACCTGATAAACTGCGGAGCAGTTATTCGGTGTAGAGTTGCGTAGCGAAGCGGATGATTTTATCCGCTTGATTATTACAAGAAGAAGGTGTCGCACATGAAGAAATATGATTATCTGATAGTAGGAGCCGGCCTTTTTGGTGCAGTATTTGCACATGAGGCTACAAGACGGGGGAAAACATGCCTTGTGATCGATAAGAGAGGTCATATCGGCGGTAATATTTACACAGAAGAAGTAGAGGGGATCCAGGTACACAGATACGGTGCACATATCTTCCATACTTCCAGAAAACAGGTGTGGGATTATATCAATCAGTTTGCAGAATTTAATCATTTTGTAAATTCACCGATCGCAGTCTATAAGGATGAGTTATATAATCTGCCGTTTAATATGAATACCTTTCATCAGCTCTGGGGAGTACGTACTCCTGCAGAAGCAAAGGCGAAGATACAGGAACAGATCGCAAGAATGCACATTACCCATCCGAAGAACCTGGAGGAACAGGCGCTTGCACTGGTTGGACAGGACGTATATGAGAAACTGGTAGAGGGATATACAAGGAAGCAGTGGGGCAGGGAGTGTAAAGATCTGCCGGCATTTATCATAAAAAGACTGCCTTTGCGTTATACTTATGATAATAACTATTTCAAAGATCCTTATCAGGGAATCCCCAAAGGTGGATATACACGTATTGTGAAGAAACTTCTGGAGGGTGTACAGGTATGTCTGAATACAGATTTCTTTGCAAACAGAGAAGAACTGACTGCACAGGCAGATAAAGTACTCTTTACAGGTATGATCGATGAATTTTATGACTATTGTTACGGAGAACTGGAATACAGATCACTGAAATTTGAGACAGAAGTGCTGGATATGGGAAATTATCAGGGCAATGCGGTTGTCAATTATACAGATTATGAAGTTCCGTATACAAGGATCATCGAGCATAAACATTTTGAATTTGGTACACAGCCAAAGACTGTGATCACCAGAGAATATCCGGCAGCATGGGAGAAAGGCAAAGAGCCGTACTATCCGGTCAATGACCCGAAGAACAGTGAACTGTTTGACAAATATGAACGTCGCGCACTGGAAGAGAAGAATGTGATCTTTGGCGGAAGACTTGGCATGTATCGCTACATGGATATGGATCAGGTTATTGAAGAGGCACTGTCTCTGGCAGAAACAGAGCTTACCTATGAAGAGCCATGAAAGTAGAGTTTTGGATTGTAAGAGAAAGGTAACTGTAAAGGCAGCAGACAGTTGCAGATAAAGTAACCGGAAAGGACAAATATATGACAGACACACCAACAATTGCTCTTTATTACAGAGAGCATGATCCGATGAAAAGAAAGATGTTTCTTGACCAGTCTATTGCGGCAGGTGAAGATGAGGAGGCAAATGCTGTCCGTAAGGAACTGTGGGAACTGCGTTACGGAGAACCTTCAGAGGCAGGCTCCGGTACACGTGCTGATGGATATCTGGCACTTTGGATGGCAATGGAATATAACAAGGATACAGCGGGAAAGCTGTTTGGTTTAAAGAGGGCCAGAAAAGAAATCGGGAAAAATCTTACCAGGCTGAAATTCAGAGAAATGCAGGAGAAAAGTGAGCTTCACAGAGAACTGCTTTACAGAGAATGCTGCCATATGGTCAAAACCTATATGGAACTCTGCGAGAAGGATAAGGCCTATAACACGATCTTGTGCGGGATTGTCCATATCAGTGAGAAAAGTGCAAAGAGTAAGATTCAGAACGATATTTATACCACTGCCATTGCATTTCCGGAGAAAATCAACATGCAGGAAGAACTGGAAATGATAACAAGGGCAGCAAGAGAAGTTTATGAGGCACATTTCCCGGGAGAAGGCGGATTATAAAGAAAAGCCAAAAAAAAATTACTGGAGGCATACATGAACAAAGAAAATTTGACGGCTTATGAAGTTGTGACAGAAGAAAATCTGACAGATATCCATTCTACAGGCTGGCTTCTGCGCCATAAGAAAACAGGTGCAAGAGTTATGCTGATCGAGAATGATGATGAGAATAAAGTATTTAATATTGCATTCCGCACACCGCCTAAGGACAGCACAGGTGTGGCACATATCCTGGAGCACAGTGTACTCTGCGGTTCAAGGGAATTTCCATTAAAGGATCCTTTCGTAGAACTGGTAAAGGGTTCTCTGAATACGTTCCTGAATGCCATGACTTATCCGGATAAAACCTGCTATCCTGTAGCCAGCTGCAATGATAAGGATTTTCAGAATCTGATGCATGTTTATCTGGATGCGGTATTTTATCCGAATATCTATAAAAGAGAAGAGATTTTCCGTCAGGAAGGCTGGAACTATCATCTGGAACAGAAGGAAGGACCGCTGAAATACAACGGTGTTGTATATAATGAGATGAAAGGTGCTTTCTCCTCACCGGATGAAGTTCTGGAACGGGAGATTATGAATCACCTTTTCCCTGATACCACTTATGGATGTGAATCAGGTGGTGATCCGAAAAATATTCCGGATCTTACCTATGAAAATTTCCTGAACTTCCACAGAACTTATTACCATCCATCCAACAGCTATATTTATCTGTATGGAAATATGGATATGGAAGAGAAACTGGCATTCCTGGATGAGCATTATCTGTCGCATTTTGATTATCTGGATGTGGATTCTGTTATTCAGGAACAGAAAGCATTCGGAGCATGCCAGGATGTGACTCTTGAGTATCCGGTTGCTGAGAATGAGGGAGAAGAGGACAATACCTATCTTTCTTATAACATGGTTGTGGGAAATGCTGCGGACAGTCAGATGGCGATGGCATTTGAGGTATTGGATTACGCACTGTTAAGCGCACCGGGAGCACCGTTAAAGCAGGCACTTCTGGATGTAAAAGCAGGCAAGGATGTCTATGGGTCTTATGATGATGGTATTCTCCAGCCATATTTTACAGTAATTGCAAAAGGTTCCAATCCGGACAGAAAAGAAGAATTCGTATCTGTGATCAGACAGGTACTGGGAGATATTGTTAAGAATGGAATAGATAAGAAAGCTGTAGAGGCAGGAATCAATTACTTTGAATTCCGCTATCGTGAAGCTGATTTTTCCTCTTATCCGAAAGGACTGATGTACAGTCTGGATATTCTGGGAGACTGGCTGTATGAAAAAGGAAATCCCTTTGCACAGGTACAGCAGCTTACAGTTTTTGAAAACCTGAAAAAGGCAGTAAACGAAGGATATTTTGAAGAACTGATCCGTAAATATCTTCTTGA
>QWCN01005241.1_pt1 | contig 12964 bp, 25 predicted proteins | sample 1972711 | NCBI WGS metagenome assembly QWCN01 (sample SAMN09866707, study PRJNA288562) | Human gut metagenome isolate term1_stool, whole genome shotgun sequencing... | isolation source: gut | host: Homo sapiens | place: USA: California | reverse complement strand
GTCACACTCTCATTCCCACCCTCAGTCACACTCTCATTCCCACCCTCATCAAGGGGATACATGTCGGGATTCACGGCGACAGCGATGAGGTTGCGACCCGCCACGAGGCGGCTGGCGGGCAGCGTGACGGTCATCCAGGCCTTGTCGGAGCTCACCCACACGTCCGTGCCGCTCTGCTCGTTCAGCGTGATGATCACCTCGCCCGCGTGGCGCACCTTCACCTCCACGCCCGTGATGCCCGTCACGTTCGACACCTCAAACCACTTCCGGAAGGCCACGGACCACCGCTTGGCAATGGGCGCGGGCGGCGTGTACGCGTGCCAGGCAGAGTCGTCGTATTGCTTCAAGTACCAGTCGTGACCGATCTCGCGACCCGAAGCGTAGCGCCACTCGCTGGCCTCGTCCACGAGGAAGAAAGGCGAGAGGAAGAAGGACTGCGTGTGCTGGCGGATGATGATCGAGGCGACGGCGTAGAAGGAGGGACTGTACCCGGCGCGGTCACTCTATCAGTGAAACGCCCAGAAAACGCGCACGGTGTCGTAGTTGGGGTAGGGGATGCGAATGATGAGACTGCCGGGCAGACTGCGACGCAACTCGCGCTGTGTGAGAAGAGCGTCAGGGGAGATGTAGGTGACCACCTTCACGACTTCTTTGGGAATGCAGTAGTAGGAGACTTGCGAGGACTCCCCGGCGAGGCTGTCATAGCCGTGGGAGACGATGGTCTCTGCGGAGGTGGTGATGTTCACCATCTCGATGCTGCTGTACAGCTGGCTGGTTCGCTCGATCTGCAGGATCATGCGGTCGCCGCCGCACTGCGCCACCTCCACGAAGAAGGAGGCCAGTGCCTGCGTGTGATCCGCCATGTTCTCGGCGGCCACCGTGACGTTGAAAGAGGTGGGGTACCACAACTCGCCGTGGATGGTGCCGGTGGTGGCATCGAGAGAAAGAGGAGGCGGGAGTGACGTGCTGTGGAGAGAGAAATGCGAGAAGCCGGAAGAGAGAGGGACGATGTGAATGGTTTGGAACTGGAAGAAGAAGCGATAGGAGGAGCGGTACGCGAGGGTGGAGTAGAGAGGCGTGCGCGTGGAAATGAAGGAGAAGAGCCCGATCGTTGTGACGTCCGCGCCGCCGTTCTCCACTACATGTCAGAAATCGGGGCAATTCCTGCAGAGTTGGAGTTTGAAGTAGCGATAGTTCTTGGGCGCGTTGTTGAGGGAAAAGGTCCTTCTCTGTAGCCGGTAGGCGAAGGACTCGTCACTCCGAGCATCGAGCAGCACGAAATCGTGGTTATTATTGGACCCGTATAGCTCCCAACGACGCGGGTCCGTCTTTGGGTTCTCCGCACTGGATACGATCGCGTACTTGTTCACGAATTCGCCGCTACGCGTTAGGGTGCTTTCAAAGGCGCACAGCGGGTTGGCGAAGGTGAAGGCGACTTCGGCGCGATTCCCGCGGAACCACCAGGCGGTGTTGCGGTTTTCGTCGATGGCGGCGGCGAGCGGGTGGGCGTAGAAGTCCTTCTTGTGGTCGGAGTCGGCGGCGAGGAGGGAGGAGGGCGGTGTCGAGAAGGAGAGGAAGACCATGTGCGCGCTGAATGGGTCGGCGGTGCGGTTGTGGTGTTGGGCGGAGAAGACGTGAATGGCGACGGTCAGAAGGGGAGTGTGGATGAAGGAGTAGATGCCCTCGCGCTTGTTTGTTTCGATCACTGCCGTCTCGTTAGTCGCCCTGGGAGTGAGGAGGAGAGGAGGACGCTACATCTGCTCGAGGAAGGCAATGCCGTTGATGAACACGCGGATGCTGTAGAAGTGCCTCACGTACAGCTCGAAAGAGGAAAAGCGGTTGAGAACCGTGGGCGGAAGCGAAGTGGTGAAGCGGTAGAAGCGATTATCGTCCAGGGGGTAGAAGGAGTCCGCACTGCTCGTCACCCAATCCGAGTCGTCAAAGGAGGGCGATTCCCATGACTCGCTGTAGCGGTCGCTCCATTTCCAAGCACTTTCCGGCTCGATGGGGTTGAACGCTGCAAATAATGTTAATCAGCGAAAGCAACGGTTGATGTAGTAGGTAGCGATTCTCCCAATGTCCACGGTGCCTCGCATGACCGTCGTGCGCCCAAACGCCTTCACCTCGAAAAAGGATCCCTCACTCCACGGCTTGGAGGCCCTACCCATTAGATGCGGAAACAGGGGATACAGTGATGAACAGGTGAAGCGATACAGGTTGTTATTCACACACAGTAGCGTAGACTCCATGAGATAATCCTTTCCATACCCGTAAATGGATGTTACGAACGGAGAGGAGTCATTTCGGATTTGGAAGACTTCGATGGACTGGGACGACGCATCCTCTTTGTACGTCACGTCGATGACATAGGGGTAGTAGGACGGGTCGCATTCCAACAGCAAGGCTGATTGTCAGTACATGTCGAGAAAACCCCACCATTCGCTGCTGAAGCCAAAACGCTCGCGAAGAGACACAAGAAAAGCGACATATAGCCCCTTTCTGAACACAAAGGCACAACACAGCGTGGATTCAAAAGTGTGCGGTCGGTGGGGTAGTCGAAATCGGTTCTCCTTTCGGAGCGAGTATCAACTCCCAGAATTGAGTCACGGGAAGGTAGTATTGAAGCACCTCGCAATTTCTGACAACATGTCTCTATTTGGAAGGTGCTGGAGTCTGTTTTCCCCGCAGCTGGCGAGGCCTCTGCTGAACCGGACGATCTGCACGACCGTGGTAGCACGGCCGACTGCAATGCCGTGGAGCCAAGCCCCGCTTGCGATATCTACTCTTTTTGGATCGTAGGGACTCACCCGTCGCGATGTTGCTAACGCGTAGCCTAACGTCCTTTATTCCGGTGTTCGAGAACCCGTTTTTGCGGGAGTTTTCTAGCGTGATGAAGAAGAGAAAGACAAAGATGAATCACCACAAGGTCGCCCCCTCTCCCCCGTTTCATGCGTAGTGGAAGAAGCGAAGTAAGGCCAAGCGGTTCAAGACAAAGGCGCATAATCAGTAAGATTATCAGAGGGGTTGGATTCGTTTTCCCTGTTTGTGCGACAAACACGACAATTCACTACCTGCGATTTCATGTAGCTGTCGATGGTGAACTGGGAGGGCTTCCCCAGTCCTCTGTTCTTTCCCACCACGAGGTCGTTCAGCCGCTTCTCCTCCATCTACGAGTGACTCCAATCAGGATTTCCAACGGCCAGGAAGGTCTTTCGGAACTCCTTCAGATCGTCAATCCACAGGTCCTTGCTAGTCTTCTGCTCCAGCTCCGCCTCCTTCTGCTCCATCTCCGCCTTGCGCGTCTCCAGGTCCCTCTTCTCCTCCATCGTCAATTGGCTCAGCGGCATGGACAGCAAGTAGCCGAAGTTGCCGTTCTCCTTCTGCAGCCCCTTCTTCTCCAGCTCCTCCACCACGCTCTTCATCGACCGGTTCTTCAGCTTGATCTCGCCGTCCACCACGCTCTGCACGAACTGCGCCTTGTTCTGCAGCTCCTTCTTCCGCGCCGAAATGCTCTTCAGTAGACACTCCTTCCGCTGCTGGTAGAACGGCAGCCGGTAGGCGATGAAGTCGTCCAGGATCTCCAGCGCGTCCTTGTAGTGCTGGATGTGGCCCTCCGCGTTGAACAGGAAGAAGTTGCTCGTGCTGAGCGTCGAGACCAGCTTGAACACCCTCATGCACTCCTCCTCGTTCGTCAGCAGCTCCTTCGCCGCCTCCTCCTTCACCGACACCGTGAACGACACCTCCGTGTCTGTGTGGTTCTCGCGGAACCCCGAGATCAGCTTGCCCTGCTGCAGCAGCTCGCACAGGAACAGCTTGTAGTCCTGCGTCCACCGGCCCACCGGCAGCTCGTCGATCACCAGCGTCGCCGAGTCCACCCACTGGCAGTGCCCGTACACGCGGAACGTCTGCCCGCGAGAAGCAGGGTCGCGCTTGAAGCACCCGGTGAAGCCGCGGTACCATGGGTTGATGGGCTCGACGGAGGCGTCGCCGTTCAGCCGCGCGATGAGGCGGTCCACCACCTCCACGGGGTTGTGATTGCAGATGGTGGTGGACCAGCCCGTGCCAATGCCCGTAGCGCCGTTGACCAGCACGGTGGGCAGGATGGGCAGGAAGTGCTTCGGCTCGATCTGTACGCCCTCCTCCTCCTGCCGCGGCAGCAATGCGTCGTCCTCCTCGCGGAACACGAACTTTGTGATGGGCTGCAAATAAGTGTAGATATACCTTGGTGAGGCAGAGTCGCGGCCGCCCATGATGCGCGTGCCGAACTGGCCGTTGGGCACGAGGAAGTTGAGGTTGTTGGTGCCCACGAAGTCCTGCGCCATGGAGACGATGGTTTGGTTGAGCGACTGTTCGCCGTGGTGGTACAACACCGTCTCCGAGATGTACCCCGACAGCTGCACCACCTTGATCTCCTTCGTCAGGTTGCGCCGAAGACACCCGTACAGCACCTTGCGCTGCGAGGGCTTCAGCCCGTCGATCATCGACGGGATGGACCGCACGCAGTCCTGCCGCGAGAACAGCACCAGCTCCTTATTCACGAAGTCGTTGATGCTCACGGGCGGCGTTGCTACGCCTCACGCCTTCGCCCAGCGCCCACAGTAGTCCATCACGTTACCCTCCGCGTAGCCGTTCATCCACGCCTTACGCTCCTCGCAGCGACTGCGCTTGAAGCACATGTCCAGCAGGTCCTCCTCCTGCGCCGAGATGGCCTGGAACGGAATGATGTGCTTCGACAGGTTGCTGAAGTACTCCTTGCCCTCCTTCGCCGTCGACGTACCCAGACCCTTGTAGTACCTACGGCTCACTCACGCCTCCCTCGCACACTTCACGCGCCACTGGGCATGGTCGGGGTGACTCGCCATCCACTGCTCGAAGTCGCGCATCGTGTAGAACTCCTGCTCCTCCCCCTTGCGCGTCACCTTCACGATCGGCGTGATGAACTGCGACACGTACCCCAGACGCAGCAGCGACGGCCAGAAGGTCTCGAACAGGTTCAGCACCAATCCCTTGATGTGCGAGCCGTCATAATCCTGACCTTGATACTGCCCATTCACCCCTACCTGATCCGCCATCACCAGCAAGCGACCATACCGCAGGGACGACGTGTCCGTGTATTCCTTCCCATACCTGCTTGACACGCCCGCACAAGCCCTCACTTCAGACCCAGGATGCGCACCAGATTCTGGATCTCCTCGTTCTCCGCGCACTGCTTCTCGCTCACGTCGCGCACGTTCAGCAGCTTGCCCTACGCTTCATCCACTCTCGCCACACCCACGCGCAGCGGGAACACGCCGAAGTTGTCACGGCCCACCACGCCCAGGCCGCCCACCGCCAGCGCCTTGGCAGAGTCTCCCTCGGTGATGATCAGCGTGGTCTCACCGGAGTGCTTCGTTCCCGCGTTGTTCGCGTCGTCCAGCTTCGGGATGTCCAGCAACTACGCCTCACGCCCGCGCATGGCCCCTACGCGACTGGCCTTCACGCCGCTGCTCTTCTTCAGGAATTGCGTGTCGCGCACGCGCATGCTACGCGCCACGAGGTCCAGCAGCCCGCTGCGTTCCAGCTTGGACAGGAACGACGACGACAGCGACGGCGTCGACCCGAAGTCCTACAGCTGACTCACGGCGGCAAGGCGTACGCGCGAGGACGTGGTCAGCAGCTCCTTGGCTTGCGAGTCGAAGCTGGGGTTGTCGATCAGGCAGTTGCAGAAGACGCAGAGATGCTGCCGAATCAGCGACGGCTTCACGTCGCGCTTCAACTTCTTCTCCAGCAGCGGCTGCACGCGCGTCACGATCTGGTCCGTCAGGTACGTCACGTGCTTGCCGCCACGACTTGTGTTGATCCCGTTCACGAAGCTCATCTGCGTGTGAGTTCGCCTCTCCACGCTCCACCGAAAACGGCGTCATTTTCGTCACCGGCGTGGGGATCACGGCGTACTCCCACCGCGGCGACGCGCCCGACACGATCTGCGCGTCGATACGCTGGTCGGCACCTTCGCCCTCCTTGCCCTCGTCGCAGTTCTGGATCGCGCGCTAGGTCACAGCACCGCACAACCACCCACCCCGTACAGCGCGACATAATCGCGGAAGTCCGTCACGTCCACGCGCTCGCCGTTCCAGTAGACCTTCACGCCCTGCGTGACGCCGGCGCAGTCGATGACACGGCGGTGCATCAGGCTGACGGTGTCTTCGTCCAGAGCGGTCATGCCGAAAAGTGACAAGTCGGGAGAGAAGGAGATGGAGGTGTACTCCTTGCTGCGCGTGGCCTTCGTCACCTTCGGCTTGTCCTCCTCGCTCATGTGGTTGCGGAACACCTGCACGAAGCGCTTCTGGTTCGCCACCGTCTCCACCTTGAACTCCGTGCTGTAGATGTTGGTGAGCTTCGCGCCGAAACCGTTGCGGCCGCCCATCACTGCAAGTCAGCGGAACGAGAGAGGCACACCCTTCTTGGCGGAGTCGTCGAAGTTCGTGCCGGAGAGCAACTGACCGAAAATGAGGGAGGGAATGTACATGTTGTATTCGGGGTGGATGGCGACCGGAATGCCGTCACCGTCGTTGATAATCGTGATGGAGTTGGCCGCGCGATCCACCGTCACCTTGATCGTCGTCATTTCGGGGCAGCGCTGCTTGTTGTCGATCGCATTCACGAGAATCTCGTCGAATATCTTGATCAACCCGGGATTCTACCCATGAGAAAGCAGAACGGCCGGAACGTAGTTCACCTCCTTGTACTTCATCGCTTTGGACGTCTCGTCGTACACCCACATCGGCTGCTTGCTCGTAATCACGGAGCCGACTAGCCATGCAAACCTCCCGCCAAATCCTACTGTACGAGTCGGGCCTCTTCAGGATGTGCTCCCTCTGCGTCAGCTTCTGATAAACCTCCTCCAGATGATCCTCCTTCTCCGCAGGGCTTTTGGGCGTCGTCGCGAACGCTCTGCTCACCTGCTGGAGCAAGAAGAAGTGGGAAGTCACGGCCTAGTCCCTCAGCCCAAGATCGCACATCCAACACGGAGACCGAGCTTTGTGACGCTCTGTTTCGTAAGAAGCCGTCCCACGACTCCCTTCCACAGTTTGGAAGAAAGCATCGTCCCCAGCAAAAAGAGTATGCAACAAAGAAACAAACTACTCAAACAACAACACAACTGCAGCTATGATACGTAATGCGGGATGCGGCCTTCTTCAGGATCGCCTTCTCTTCCGCGGAAAGGATGGAGGAGGAGGCGCGGACGGCTGTCAAACACTCGGCAGCCAACATGGCGTCGTCGTCGTCCTTTTCTATGACGACTTCCTCCAAATCAACAATCTGCTTGGCAATGTTGGAAATCTGGTTCTCAAAATAGATGCTGTCGGCAATCGTGCTGTACCCCAGATTGATGGCCTTCAGCAGCGAAGCGATCGAATCTGCCCATCAGCCACCTCCTCCTCTCCCACTAATATAACTGAACGCGTCCATGAAGCGAATCACCGTCACCTCGTAGCGCTGTCCCTTCTCCTTCAGGGACTCGATGTACGCCATGAGCTTGTCCAAACCGTCCGCCTCCAAAAAGTCCCAAAACAGCGCCTCTATTGGTCATTTCGCCCTCCTCCTCCCACCGTTCACGAGTCCGCGCGAAATAAAGTCCATCACAACATTCATATACGGCTGGACTTCCGCCGCGTCCAATACGGGGAGCAATTCTGCCATGAGCCAATTGCCGATCTCCTCCATCTCGTCCTTGTCTATCGCTTACGCGTGCCGCTCACTCCCACATAAGTCAATGATCTCCACCAGCATGGCAGAAATCTTGGTGATATTGGCGTCGTCCTTGGTCCTCATGCACATCACCAGGCACTTCACCAGAGAAGGCACCACCTCCGTTTTGAACAAGTACGGTCTTCGCTGTTCCACTACGCGTGACTATTTCTTCGCAACACGACAATCGACCGCATCGTCATCATCCTTGTAGATGCTCTCCACCACCTGCAGGAAGAATGCCAGCCACTCGCCGAAGTTGGGCGCAACCTCCGCGAACTCCGGAATGTCCGAATTGCGCACGAAAAACGTCAAGAACAGGTAGTTGCACGGCGGAATCTCGCCCTCAAACGAAATGCACTCGTCTGCGTGTCAGAAAACGCCCCGACTTTTACCATGCTCCATCACGCCCGCCAACAGGCTCTTGTAGTACTCGGCGACCACGCGACAGAAATCCTGCCGATTTCCGGCGAGCGTCTGCTGGCGCAGCTGCGCGAGAAGCGCGTCGATCGCGCCGTCGATGAGGTGTGTGGCCGTGCGGAGGAATTCCGCCGTGGCTAGGCGTCAGCGGAGGCGGCGGCGCGAACCCTGGCGAGAGAGCGTGGAGAGCGTGGAGAGAGCGAGGTCGCGACTGCACTTGGGCGCGGTGGAGACGCTCCAGATGGTGTCGAAGACGGTGAGGACGGCGTGGCTGGCGGGGTCGCTCCAGTAGCTCGAATTCTTGGGGGAGAAGAGGGTGGCGTCGGCGAGGGACGGGAGGAAAACGGCGCTGTTTTGGACCAGCAGCGAATGGGAGGAGGGGTCTATGATGAAAGAAGAGGGTTTGTGCCGACCCGTGGCGAACAGCGTGCAGAGGAAGAGGAAGAGGAGGCGTGTGTACCCGTCACTCCACTGGCGCGCCGCGGCGACGAACACGGCGAGCAGGTCGGCGTGTTGCAGCACGGCAGTGATCTGCGCGGCTATGGGTGAGGCGGTGGCGAAGGAGGTGCGTTGCTCGTTGGCGAGGATGCCGAGAAGGGTGATGAAGTACCGCGTGATGCCCTCGTTGTTGGAGAAGGCGTTGAGGCAGCGTGTTATGGGTTCCGCGAGTTCCTTGCCGTACTGCTGGCGGAGCGAGCCTGTGAATAAAGAAGGTGTGGGGATGCGACGGTTGTTGGCGAAGCTGAGGATGATGTTGTGCTCCAGTAGGAGGCGGACCACGGAGGGCTCGTCGAAGTAGTGGTTGAAGATGTAGCGAATGGACAAGAAGTCGCTCACTGCGAGTGAGGCCCAGCGAACACGCTCACCGTGAGAGAGGATGCTGCGCGCGATGGGCAGGTAGTCCGCCTTCAGGTCCGGGTAGCGGTTCAGAAAGAGCTTCTCGGGCGACAGCGCCTTCTTGAACTCCAGCGTCTGGTCTACTGCTCAGCCGCGGCGCGCGAGCCTACCGCGGGCCTGCATGGCGACGAGGATGTCCAGGATCTGCCGGAGGGTCGTGAAGACCTCCTCACTGCTGCAGCCCACGATGTACAGCACCGTGTACAGCTGGTAGAACAGGTCCGCCGTCCACGCGCAGCGCATCGCCGCCTCCACATCTGCGCCTCACACCGCCGCGCCGCACCCACTGGGCAGGATCGCGCGGTGCAGAATACTCACGCAGCCCGCCACGCCGCTCCACGCGCCCTTGCCCACCAGCAGCGTCAGCGCGCGCATGCACACTGGCACCACTTGCAGGGACAGCGTCAGTGGCTGCGCGGCACTCTCGCACAGCAGTAGCACAAGGCGTTGCAACACCGTGATCAGACCTGCCTCGCGGCTCGCGCCGATGTACGCGAAGACGCCCTCCAGCTGCCCCGCGAAGGCGGTCGGTTGCAGCGTGCCCTTGGCCAGGCAGTCACACACCCACTTGGCGTTGGACTCCAGCTCGCGGCGCGTGCGCGAGGAGGGCGGCTGGGCCAGCAGGCGGTCGAAGCTGTCCTTCAGAGACTGCGGCTCTCTACGCAACAGGGCGGGTCATCGCGGCAAACATGCACTGTGCCTCCTCCTCCGTCACCATGTAGATGAAGGTTGCGTTGTCGACACCGTAGGAGGAGAGAAGGTCCTCATCGCGCATCGCCACTCCGTTGAAGAGGAGGGTGGTTTTGAGCGCCTGCAGGTTGTGCAGCGCCTAGGGGTCAGTGTGATAGAGAGAGGATGCCAGGCACTTCTGTTTGAATTCCTTGATGGACAAATCGCCGTGGATTTCCAGAATGCGCCTCGACTTGTTATGCTGGATGATGAGTCGGAGATTCGCATAGATGTTGCTCTTTCCCACGGAGAGCGACGTCTCCTTACTCTTCAGCAGGCTCAGAAGCCTCTCCGTCGGAAGAATGGCTTCCCCGCGGTTATACACCATCGCGTTTTCAGTGTTCGCCAAAGCCAGTCTCCCATCCTACTGGTTGTGCTGCCAAACGGGTCCTACGGCGACTAGCGAGTCCACGAGAAACTGAGCGGTCGCATTGAGATTCGAGCTGATGTCCCAAAAGACCGCGCACTTCGTTTCTGGGATGATGGTGACTGGAACTTGGATGGCGCACAGCAGGGAGGAGGCCTCGGAAGAGGAAAGCGACTCCAGCGGGACATCATCGGCCAGCGTGGTTCCGTTGTTCGTAACAACGAGATTCTGCGCGGCGATGAACAGGGACGCCTACGTTCGATCACAGAAGCAAGGACTACGGAAATGCGCTCCTTCAGATCCACCACACGCTTGCTCTTCAGGATGGTGTAAACCTTGTCGTTTCCCGTTGGCAATCCAACGGTCAGCTCCATCATGCTCTCCACCACGAGGATAAGACCAGACGGTGGGATATTGTAGTCGTCAAGCGTTTTCGTCGTCAAATCCAGCGGCTGGCCGTTGTAATAGAGGGAGAAATCAATACTCCGCAGACTGGCGATTTTCTACGCTATTACGCGATCACCGTCACAGCTACCTTTTCCAGCATGGATGCGATCTCTTTGAAAGAGGAATCCACGTCCAAATCCAATCTCACGTGGCGATTGTTATAATCGAACATGAATATTCGTCTGGGGATGGAGTAATCGTACCGAAATGGGACGTCGCCCGATTCAATCAGACAACGAGCCGGCTGCGAATCTTCCAAGACCACATTATTCAGAGACAGATCGACTCGCTTTCGGTTGCAGCCGTTCATTTTCTATTCAGTAGGTCACTTAACAAACACATACAGCTATCGCGTCACGGACATTGGAGATGGTCGCATTATCAGGCAAGTCAAGTTCAATTTCCTTGTCTGCGTCTTTCGAAAACACACCTCGGCATTTCATGGCAACACAAAACCAAATTGTGTCTCTCCACAGTGTAGTAGAACAAACACCGCACTAATACAAATCGTTATTCCCCGTATACTCGATGCAACCCTGGGGTGGAATCCGCAGTTCTGACAGGCGAATGGAATGCAGCGTCCGCTTAATGCCGTAAACGAAAATCGCCTTATTGTGTGTGTACAGCGACAGCATGGACGGAAGCCGCAGCACCTGAAGGAGACCCACAGTATCCGAGAACTCTTCCGGTGGCGTGATTCCTATTTCATAAGCCCCGATGAGTAAAACGACCCTCCCACGGCTGGAGACTCAGGAGGCAATCGGCATACTTGAATGAACTACTGCCGTTCAGCTCTCTGTTGAGCAGACTAGTGAGCACGCATGTACTGCCTCGAATGAGAATGTGTAATCGCGAAAAGAGAGCCCGTTGTTCCTTCGACTAGATTCAAAGCGCACCCATGCAATTACATCGTCACACAGAAGGTCCCCGATATCCAGAATGACTCGGCCAACGACTCCCTCCTCCTTGCATAACGAGGTGAATTGAGACACAGCCTGGAGCGTCGTCTTCACATAATCTCCCTTCTTCACGGAGAGTGTATAAACATTCAACAGAAGTTCCTGGTTCTTTTCGCATTCACTCAGATCAAACGAATGGCAGAACTCGACTGTTTCCGCTTTATCTACCCATTACCAGTTTGAGCACACACTAACTCTTCGATTGTAGCAGATACTTGCTGTACTGTCCTCCCAATCCACTCATACTCCGTTGTGGCACCTCCTTCTTCACTGCAGTAGTTGTTTGCGGTCCATTCCGAAGTGTCGGCAGCTTGGAGCACCACTCCCGCACTCCCTCTGCCTCCATTGAGGAAATCAGCAATACCTTCTGTTTTGACTGAATTCCCTCTGCAGCAATCAATTTCACAATGCATTTCCCTTGATGAATGAAGGAATCCTCAGAGAGAATCATGATCGATCCCAACGGAATTCCAGACCCGCAGGCATTATTGAGGTCGCTGCATCCCGTGGAAATCAGACTCTGACCATACAACCAAGACTTCGTTCCCGCCAGTACCTTCTTGCTTCCCATGCCTCCCTTTAGAGAGGAAGGGGTAAACTTGCGGAAAGTGGGCATTTCTCAGAGAAAAGAACTGCCCTTGCCAGACAGAATCGATAACCGCGGTACCCGCCTACTCTTGAGCATCAAATAGCACATTGTGTGCAAGGATATTTGTTTTGTGAAGGATGCGGTTTCATTTGTTTGTGCTGTGTTTACGTAATGGTAGTGTTGTATTTATGATTGATAGTCATCATATGCTGTTTGGGCATGGGAAGAATCAGCACGAAAGTAGCCATTGTTTCTGATACCATAAGTGATAGAAGAGAGTTCCCAAGTGGAAACAGAGAGTGAGTCAACAGAAGACGGGAATGGGGAAGAATGGCGAGGGTATAGTTGATACTACGGGGGGATCGCATTTGAAAACAAAGAGGCATTACGCTGATTTGAAGTATTCTGTTATTGACAGTATTGACGTTGTCCTTGGTTCTAAGTCTTAGGGAGTTCTCTGTATAGCGCAAAATCCAGCAGGGATGAAGATAGGGACGCAGAGGAGAAGGAGGAGAAGATTTCAACGAGTAGCAAGCTCGCTCGTGATGAGGAAAGGAGTGTGCCCAATAGTGATGAGAAGGATGTGGATAAGAGAGTGTCAAAGGCCTATGATGACGAGAGTGAGGAAGAGAAGCCAGTCAAGAAGGGTGTGAAGGATAAAGAGGAAGAGAAACCTGTGAAGGATATGGAGGAAGAGGAAGAAGAGAAGCCTAAGAAGAAAAGCGTGGAGGAGCAAGAGGAAGAAGAGGAGAAACCTGTGAAGAAAAGTGTGAAAGAAGAAGAAGAGAAGCCTGCAAAGAAGGGTGTGAAGGAGGAGGAAGAAGA
>QWCN01015539.1_pt1 | contig 12973 bp, 10 predicted proteins | sample 1972711 | NCBI WGS metagenome assembly QWCN01 (sample SAMN09866707, study PRJNA288562) | Human gut metagenome isolate term1_stool, whole genome shotgun sequencing... | isolation source: gut | host: Homo sapiens | place: USA: California | reverse complement strand
CGGCAAGAGCTACCCCGATATCCACAGCCTGCTCCTGCTCAGCGCCCTCTTCGATGTTTCGCTCGACCAACTCATCAAAGGAGATTTGGAAACCATGAAACAGGAAGTCAATGCCGCCGATGTCAAAGCCATGAACCGCGACGCCATCATCTACACTGTTCTGCTCGCCGCCACGATCATTCTGCCCGTGCCTCTAATCAAGTGGTTCGGCCTGTACGGCCTCATTCCGGAGCTTTTGCTCTGGGGCAACGCGATGTACTTTGCCCTCCGCCTCGAGCGCATCAAAAAAGCAAATAACGTCCAGTCCTACAGGGAGATCTTGGCCTTCAGCGAAGGGAAGCGGCTCGACGAGATCGAGCAGAAGGTCGAAGCGGGCAAGCGGCCCTATCAGAAAGTTCTGCTCGCCCTGCTCACCGCCGGGATCACACTGCTTGTCGGCATGGTGCTCAGCTGGCTGCTGCTGTAAGCAAACATCACAAAACCCGCCCCGACGCAAAAGCGTCAGGGCGGGTTTTCCATTTTCAGAAGCAGGTTTCACATATTGAAGCGTCTGCGCGCTTCCTCGCGCAGCGACGGGACGCGGCGCACGATGCGCAGCGGGATGATGAGCCCGATGCAGATGACAAGCACGACGAGCGACCAGCTCGGCTGCCACACCTCAAGAAAATACCGGTCAAGGCAGTATTCGACGCCCATCGCCATCAGGCCCACCGCGCCGATGCACATGGCGATGGAAGAAAGGCGCGAGCGCCTGCCGTCGCGCAGCAGAAAGCTCAGCAGGAATACAACGACGCACGCCCAGCCGAGCATCGGCAGCACGAGCCCGCGGAACCAGCGCTCCCCGTGCAGCGCAACGGAGATGATCCACACGTAAATGCCGATGGCGGCGACGTCCGCCGTCAGTCGGAAGAAGATTGGGATGCCGCGCACGAGCATCGGCAGTGCGAACCAGATCCACAGCATCACTGCCGCGCCCGCGACGTAGAGCGCCCAAGGGTGCTCCGTCGGCAAAATGAGATTCAGCAGCCCGCAGCAGAGCGACACGGACGCGAGCATCGCCGTTAGCAGTGCGGCGGCGGCTCTGCGCGATGCTCTCGGCACCTCGGCCGGCTTGGTCGGGAAATAGCGCGGCTCGGTCTCATCCGGCTTCCACGCCGGCGTGCCGCAGAGCGGGCAGCGCTCTGCGCCCTCGTCCAGCTCCACGCCGCATTTGACACAATATGACATCAAATTCCTTCTTTCGATCTGCTATTCATCGGTTGCTCTCTACGCGCACGGGGATTCCCGCACGCACGAGGAAGCGAAAAAAGTCGCGCTCGGTGTCCGTCTCCGCCTGCGTGCCGGCAAAGGTGATCTCCATCGTGTCGCCATAGCTGATGGACGCGCAGTGGCAGCGCGGCACCGTCGCCTGTCCCAGAATGACCTCCGCCCCGCGGATATGCTCAGCCATTTCGGGCGGCACGGTGAACGCGCCTGGGTTCGTATATGTGCAGGAATAGGGCCTCACGCCGTGCAGGCGGTAATTGAGCGCCATGACGGGATTTTTGAAAACGACCGGAATGAGCCGCAGGAAAAAGTTTTCCGTAAAGCGAACGTTGCCCGTGAACGCCGCCTGCAATTCCTGCCGGTTGATGTGCAGCTTCATAAAATGCCGCACCTGCGAGACGATCTCGGGGAACGTGTAGTCGCCGAGCGCGGGGTCGATATACGGGCGGACGGTGGTAATGAAGTTTCGCAGCGTCTCGCTCGGGAACCAGCCGCGCAGATTGATGGGGATGGCCAGCGCCACGGGGCGCAGGCGGTAGGGCTTTTCGCGCTTCTGCTTTTCCAAAATGACGTAAATGAGCACAGCGGAGAGGTATTCGGTGATCGACGCGCCGTACTTTTTCGACTCCTCGCGCAGCTTCGAGAGCGGCACGAAGCCCATCGTCACATGGAACGTGTAAAACGGCTCGCTTGTGCCGGTATTCTGATACGCCGTCGGCTGGCGGTGGAGGCCCAGTGCGTGGTGTCCTGCGTAGCGGGCATAGGCGTCCTCCATCTCCTCCTCGCGCGGCGGCTCGTTCAAATCAAGCACACCGTTCCCCGCAGGGATATCAACGCCGGTCTGGCGCAGGTATTCGGCCAGCAGCGTGCGGAAGAAGACGATGGCTCCGCCGCCGTCGGAAAGCGCGTGGAAGACCTCGATCGAAATGCGGTTGCGGTAATAGTAAAAGCGCACGAGCCAGCCGTTGTCTTCCTTGAAGCGCACGGGCTGGCAGGGGTCGGACACGTCCTCTTTCAAAAACGGCCCCGGCGCGCTGTTGTGCTCCAAATAGTACCAGAACGCACCCTTACGGATGCGCACGGCAAAGGTCGGGAAGCGCGGCATGCAGCGGTCGATGGCGCGCTGAAGCGCCGCGGGGTCGACGTCCTTTTCCATCAGAGCGGAAAAGCGGTAGATGGCTGAATACTCCTCCTTTTGCAGCGCGGAGTAGAGCGTGCCCGCGGAATCGAGCTTATACCATTTGCTGTTGGGCTTGGCCATCCGATGTTCCCTCTTTCCCTCTGCGCGGTCTTGAGAGGTTCATTGTAGCACAAAGCGGGGCGCGCTACAAGAAAGATGCGGCTTTTCCTTGGCATTTTTACGAAATTATGATATCATGCTCCCAAAGAATTTTGATTTTCAGGAGGAGCTATGGAACCCAAACTCCGCATCATCCGCAAAAAGAAGAGCGAGGCCGAGAACGCGCATCTCGACCCGCTGATGCGTGCGCTCAAGGCGCTGCACAGCGCCGGTGCGCCAGAAAGCATGACTGCCGAAGAGCTTGAGCGTCAGCGCCGCAGTCAGGAGGTCCTCGGCAAGCTGACCGCGCCGATGGCGGGCATGGATTACGAGGAATTTGCCCTCTCGGGCATGAGCGCGGCGTGGACGCGGCTCAAGGCCCCCCACGGCAGCCGCCATGCGATTTTATACTGCCACGGCGGCGGCTACACGAGCGGCAACCTCGGCTATTCGCGCGTACTGTCGTCCAAGCTCGCGCATGCGACGGGCTACGATGTGCTGAGCTTTGAATACCGCCTCGCGCCCGAGTTTCCCTATCCCGCCGCCGTCGAGGACGCGCTGCGCGCGTGGGACTATCTGATGCTCCAAGGCTACGGCGCGCGCGATATCGTCCTCGCGGGCGACAGCGCAGGCGGCAACCTCGCCCTTGTGCTCTGCAACCGCCTCAAGACGGCGGGCCGCAAGCTCCCCGGCACGCTCATCCTGATGTCCCCGTGGACCGACATGACGATGTCCGGCCAGTCCTATACAGAGCGTGCGGAGATCGACCCGATGCTCACGCCCGAGTACATCGAAGCCGTGCGCCTCGCCTACGCCGCAGGAAGAGACTACCGTTCGAGCGACCTGTCCCCACTTTTTGCCGACTTCACCGGCTTCCCGCCGACGCTCATCCAGGTCGGCGACCACGAGATCCTGTATTCGGATTCAGAACAACTCTATCGTTCCCTGCCGCCTGCAGGTCAGCGAGGGGATGTGGCATGTGTTTCAGATGTTTCCCATTAGAAAGGCTTCTGTTGCAATAGAAAATATCGCACGGTTCTTACTGGAGCAGTAAGCAGCTGATTTTTCCCTGCGCCGTGCAGGGGAGCGGTTAAGGGGGATATTCTCTTTCCTCGGAAAGAGAATATTCCCCTTTGACCCCCAAGAGAAAGGGACTTGATTGGCAGTCTCGGGCTTGAACAGTCTTTATGCCTTCGGAATGGGAATGCCTACGCGGCGTTGCCGCGTTAGCGTTGCTATACGATTTGCCTCTGCTTCTATTATCCGCTGTTGCGCAGCCGTTGGCGGCTTTGCCGCCTTACGGATGCGGTACACCCCTTGCGGGTGCCGCTCTGCCCATCTTGTAGAAGTGCGCAGTAATCTCCGTCTACCGAGGCACTCCTCAATGCGGCGAGCGCAGCAATGCCGCATTCCGCACGCAGTCTGCCGCCCAATGTAACGTCACTCGCGCCTCACGATAGTAAGGCGCGGTTGCAAGACGTAACGACTCGCAAAAGATTCATGGCGAAGCCATGTACACCGCACTTACATTGCGCAGCGCGTGCAGTCATTCAAGCTGCAAACCCGCAATGTGCGGGGTCAAGGGGCAGAGCCCCTTGCGTTCTCTTGGGGATCCAAGGGGGCCATTCTCTCACGTGAGAGAATGGCCCCCTTATCCGTGCAGCGCCATCGTCGCTGCCTCTCCCTCCCGCGCCGTGCGCGGGAAACTCCCTCACCCGTTGGGCAAATCAAAAAAGTGCAACTTTTTTTGAAAAACCCACTTGACAAGTGGGCCCCGCGTGCTATAATGCAACCAACAAGTGAAGAGCTTCAAACCTATGACGGAGAGAAGTAGCCGATGCAGATAAGCACAAAGAGAGTCCCGGGTGGTGTGATCGGGGCGGCGGACGGTCGGTGAATGGACTTCAGAGGGCGGACCGAACGGCGGAAGTCAAGTAGGGACCGACGGGTATCCCACCCGTTATCCATCGGGGCGCGTATGATGGTGCGCGTAAGCGAGCGGGCGTTTTGCAAAACGTCAATTTGGGTGGTATCGCAGAAGTTTGATGACTTTTGTCCCATGTGTATGGGATGAAGGTCTTTTTTCTTTATATTCCTCCTGTTCCGGCAAACCAGGACCTCATCTGCCACCCGAAATCAAATAAATTTGGAGGAAAACAAAAATGAAAAACAACATGGTGAAAAAGCTTCTGACCCTGGCCCTCGCCGGTGCGATGACCCTGTCTCTGGCCGCGTGCGGCAGCAAGAGCGATGACAGCAGCAACGACGCCCAGCAGGGCGGCGACGAAAGCGGCAAGACCTACAAGGTCGCCATCATCAAGCAGCTCGACCACGCCTCTCTCGACGAGATCGCGAACGCTGTGGCCGCCGAGCTCGACAAGATCGCAGCCGACAATAATGTGACCATCGAGTACGACATCACCTCCGGCCAGAACGACCAGACCATCTTAAAGCAGCTGTCCGATCAGGCGATCGCCGATCAGGTCGACGCCATCATCCCCATCGCGACGACCGCCGCGCAGATCTCTGCCCTCTCCGCTGAGGACACCAAGACCCCCGTTGTTTATGCCGCCGTCTCCGATCCCGAGGCCGCGAGCCTGACGGGCATCGACTATGTGACCGGCACGAGCGACGCGCTGAACACCAGCTTCATCATGGACATGATGTTCGCTCAGAACCCGGACGTCGCCAAGGTTGGTCTGCTCTACTCTCTCTCTGAGCCCAACTCCACCAAGCCCATCGCCGACGCGAAGGCCTATCTCGACGCCAAGGGCATCGAGTACGTTGAGCAGACCGCGAACACGAACGACGAAGTCGTCGCTGCCGCTTCCGCGCTGATCGCCGACGGTGTGGACGCCGTCTTCACCCCGACTGACAACGTCATCATGGCCGCCGAGCTCGCCATCTATGAGGACCTCGCCAAGGCCGGCATCCCCCACTACACCGGCGCTGACTCCTTCGTCCGCAACGGCGCTTACGCCACCTGCGGCGTGAACTACACCGACCTCGGCGCCAAGACCGCCGACCTCGCCTACTCCGCCATCACCGACGGCATGGACGCCATGGAGGACTACTACCTGATGGACGGCGGCATCATCACCGTCAACACCGACACCGCCGCCGCGATGAGCCTTGACTACTCCTGCTTCGACAGCATGGGCACCGTTGTCGAGGTCACGACCACCAAGGACTAAGAAAACCGTTTCCCCGCAAATGAACTGCCTTTCCCCCGACCTTCCGTCGGGGGAAATTGGCCTGAAAGGAGAATTTTCCCATGCTCATCATCACGCAGACCGCCCTTGAGCTGGGCTTCCTCTACGCCCTGGTCGCGATGGCGCTGTTTTTAAGCTACCGCATCCTCGACATCGCCGATCTGACGACCGACGGCTGCTTCGTCCTCGGCGCGGCCGTGTCCGTCACCGTGACGGCCGCGGGACACCCTGTCCTCGCCATCTTCGCCGCGATGCTCGCGGGCGCGTGCGCGGGCTTTGTCACCGCGTTTTTGCAGACGAAGCTCGGCGTGCCGTCGATCCTCGCCGGTATCGTCACGAACACCGGTCTTTACACCGTGAACCTGATGGCCATGGGCTGGAAATCCAACCAGAGTCTGCTCGGCGGCAAGACCGTCTTCACGATGCTGCGCGAGACCGGCATCGGCGGCGAGTGGTACGAGCTGCTGCTCGCAGCGTTTGTCACACTTCTGGCCGGTCTTCTGCTGGTGCTGTTTCTCGGCACGCGCATGGGTCTTTCCATCCGCGCCACGGGCGATAACCCCGACATGGTGCGTGCCTCGTCGCTGAATCCGTCGTTCACGATCACGGTCGGCCTGTGCCTTGCCAACATGCTCACGGCGCTCTCCGGCGCGATCGTCGGCCAGTATCAGAAGACTGTGGACATCAACTCCGGCACGGGCATCGTCGTCATCGGCCTCGCCTGCCTCATCATCGGCGAGACGCTGCTCGGGCGCAGAAGCGTCAAAAAGGGCGTCATCGCCGCGATTCTCGGCTCGATCGTTTACCGCTTCATCTACGCCATCGTATTCTACACGAAGATCGTGCCCGTCGAGTGCCTGAAACTCCTGACGGCCATCATTGTGGCGCTGGCCATTGCCGCGCCGAGCATCCAGAAGTGGGCGACATTCCAGAAGCGCAAAATGGCCGCCAGAAATAAGGAGGGCGTGTAAGATGCTGGACATTCAAAATCTCTCCAAGACCTTCAACCCCGGCACGGTGAATGAAAAAAAGGCTCTTTCTTCCCTTTCCCTGCATTTGGACGAGGGCGATTTCGTCACCATCGTCGGCTCGAACGGAGCGGGCAAGTCGACGCTCTTCAACGCCATCGCGGGCAGCTTTTATGCCGACGAGGGCAGCATTTCGCTCGCGGGCAAGGACATCACCTTCATGCCCGAGCACGAGCGCTCCCGCCGCATCGGGCGGCTCTTTCAGGATCCCCTGCGCGGCACCGCGCCGAGCATGACGATCGAAGAAAACCTTGCGCTCGCGTACCTGCGCGCGGCGCACGGCAATCCGTTCAGCCGCATCAGCAAGAAGGACAAGGATTTCTTCGCCGAGCAGCTCAAGCAGCTCGACATGGGCCTCGAAAGCCGCATGAAAAACCCCGTGGGCCTGCTCTCCGGCGGCCAGCGTCAGGCGCTCACGCTGCTGATGGCGACGATGGTGCCGCCGCAGCTCTTACTTCTTGACGAGCACACCGCGGCGCTCGACCCCGCAACGGCGGAAAAGGTGCTCGACCTCACCCGCCGCGTCGTGGCGGAAAGCCACATCACCTGCCTGATGGTCACGCACAACATGCATCAGGCACTTGAGCTCGGCAACCGCACACTGATGATGGCGGACGGGCACATCGTGCTCGACGTCGCGGGCAGTGAACGCGCGGGGATGGGAGTCGACGACCTCATCGCACGGTTCAAAGCAGGTGCCGGACATGAGCTTGATAACGATAGAATTCTTTTATCGGAATAAAATTGCAGCACGAAGTGCTGCCACCCTATTCCCCACACCGTGTGGGGGCGCGGGGAAAGGGGGCCATTCTCTCACGTGAGAGAATGGTCCCCCTTTCAATCCCCCGAGAGAAAGGTTTTCCATTGCAGGCGAGCAGCTTGAAGAGTTGCGGCGCTTGCCGATTGCACTACCTGCGCGCGGCGCTGCCGCGTTTAGTTCTGCTATACGATTTGGTGTGCTTCCATTATCCGCTGCCGCTCTGCTGATCTTGTTTTGGTGCAGCCTAATCACCTGCCACCGACAATGCATGCTATTTCGATAGTGCGTACTGCGGCGAGCGCCAGCAATGCTAAACAATCCAAAGTAGGCGGAAATTGCTGAAGACTGCCGAATCGCAGGCAAAGCGGCAGCGGAGGTAGAAGTAAGACAAATCGTTTCGATTCATCACTTGGCAGGCACTCCCATTCCAGAGACATAAAAGTCATTCAAGCCAGAGACTGCCAATCAAAAGCCTTTCTCTTGGGGTTCCAAAGGGGATATTCTCTTTCGCGAAAGAGAATATCCCCTTTGATTCGTGCAGCGCCGACGGCGCTGCCTTATACCAATTCCATGCTATACTTATCGTTAAGAAAACGACAAATTCAAAGGAGAACTGCATGGAGAGCATTTTTGAAAAACGTCTTACCGTCACGCCCGACTACTGTGACGCGTCGGGCGCGCTGTCGCCGTTGGCGGCGTTTACGATTTTTCAGGGCATCGCAGCGCAGCACGCGGAGGTGCTGGGCGTCGGCAGCAGCGCGATGGCGAAAAAGGGTGAATTCTGGCTCACGGTCCACACGCGCGTCGATCTCTTTGAGCGCGCGTACCTGATGGACGAGCTCACGGTGCGCACGTGGGCGGAGGCGTGCAGCGAGCGCGACGTACGCACGTACCGCAGTTACACACTCTCGCGCGGTGAGGCGGTCATTGCCCGCGGCAAGACCGAGTGGGCCATCTTAGGACCGGAGCAGAAGATCATCCGCTTTGGCGACTCGGGCTTCCCGAAGGACTACCCCTTCCCCGCCGAGACGGCCATCCCCGAAAAATTGCAGCGCTTCCATGAAAAGTTTGAGGACGCCGACCTTTTCTCGCACTACGCCGTGCGGTCGACGGACATCGACCTCGGCCACCACATGAACAACGTGGCCTATGTGCGCCTGCTGCTCGACTGCTTTTCGGCAAAGGAGCTCGCGAGCGGTAATATTCAATCGGTCGAGCTGCACTACTCAACGCCGTGCTTCGAGGGTGAGGCGCTGACGGTCTACAAGAAGTCACTCGATGACGGCACGTGCCGCATTGGCATCGTCAAGCCGGACGGCAAAACCGCCTCGCAGGCGTGCGTGACGTTCAAAAAGTAAGGACGCGGCGGCAGTGAAATACTTTTACAGGGCCTTACGATGGGGCTTGCATACGTCGCGCCCATCGGGCTGCAAAATTTATTCGTCATCAACTCGGCGCTGACGCACACGCGAAAGTGCGCACTTTTGACGGCGCTCATCGTCATCTTTTTCGACGTGACGCTCGCGCTCGCGTGCTTTTTCGGCGTGGGCGCGGTCATGCAGCGCTATGAATGGCTGCAATTGGTCATCCTGCTGCTCGGCAGCCTGATCGTGCTGTATATCGGCGTCGGCCTCCTGCGCGCCAAGGCGGAGGAGATCGACCGCAGCCGGACCGCGGACTCGATCCCCAAGACCATCTCGTCCGCCTGTGTGGTCACATGGTTCAACCCGCAGGCACTCATCGACGGAACGATGATGCTCGGCGCGTTCTACGTGACGCTGCCCGCGGCGCAGAGCACGTCGTTTATCAGCGGCGTGGCGCTCGCGTCCTGCCTGTGGTTCACGGGGCTGACGCTGCTCATCTCGCTTTTCAGCGACAATTTCACGCCCAAAACGCTCGTTGTCATCAACAAGGTCTGCGGCGTGATCATCGTTTTCTACGGCTGCAAGCTGCTCTACAGCTTCCTGACGATGGTATTTTGATCTCAGTGCTCAAAAAAGCGGTTCCCGTTTGGGAACCGCTTTTTGTTGTTCTTTGCGCTGTTTAGTTGTTGCTGGCGTTCGTGGCGCGGAGGGTGACGTCGTGATAGCCGCCCTCGACGATGCTGGTGGCGGAGACGAGCGTGAGCTTCGCGTTCTTCTGCAGATCAGGGATCGTCGTCACGCCGCAGTTGCACATGGTCGACTTGACCTTGTAAAGGCTTCTTGCGACGTTATCCTGCAGGGAGCCCGCGTAGGTGACGTAGGAATCCACACCCTCTTCAAACGCAAGGCCCGTCTTGCCGCCGAGGTCGTAACGCTGCCAGTTGCGCGCGCGGTTCGAGCCTTCGCCCCAGTATTCCTTGACGTACACGCCGTTGACAAGCAGCTTGTTCGTCGGCGATTCGTCGAAGCGGGCGAAGTAGCGGCCCAGCATCAGGAAGTCCGCGCCCATGGCGAGCGCGAGCGTCATGTGATAGTCGTGCACGATGCCGCCGTCGGAGCAGATGGGGACATACACGCCGGTCTCGCGGAAGTATTCGTCGCGCGCGGCGCTCACCTCAATGAGCGCGGTGGCCTGGCCGCGGCCGATACCCTTCGTTTCGCGCGTGATGCAGATGGAGCCGCCGCCGATGCCGACTTTGACAAAGTCCGCGCCGCTCTCGGCGAGGAAGCGGAAGCCGTCGCGGTCGACGACGTTGCCCGCGCCGATTTTGATGGTATTGCCGTAGTTTGCGCGCACGTAGTCGATGACCTTCTTCTGCCAGACGGAGTACCCCTCGGAGGGGGTGCTCCTTGTGCTCGGCGTAGTCCTTGCGGAAGACGAAGTAGAGCAGGTGGTCGTTTTCATCCACGATGGGCAGCGCGTTGAGCTTGTGCTCCCAGATGATGTCGTTAGCCTCCTTGAGCGTGGTCGACGCAGGAGCGGTGACGAGCTTTTCGCGCGGAGTCATGAACTCGCGCACCTTCAAATCAGTGCTCATGCGGCTCACGCGGTAGTCGCGGCTCGTCACGATGCCGAGGAGCTTGCCGTTGGGCGTTGCGTCCTCGGTGATGGCGACGGTCGAGAAGCCGTTTTTCTCCTTGAGGGCCAAAACATCGGCCAGCGTGTGCTCGCTTGTCAGGTTCGAGGCTGACGGCACAAAGCCCGCCTTATTGCTCTTCACGCGGCGCACCATCTCGGCCTCGCTCTCGATGGACTGGGAGCCGAAGATGAACGAAAGGCCGCCCTCTTTGGCCAGCGCGATGGCCAGCGTGTCGTTCGACACCGACTGCATGATGGCCGAGACCATCGGGATATTCAGGCTGATGGGGCACTCCTCCTGCCCCTTGCGGTAGCGCACGAGGGGCGTTTTGAGCGAGACGTTGTCAGGAATGCAGTCCTCGGACGTGTAACCGGGAACGAGCAGATATTCGCTGAACGTGTGAGACGGTTCGGGATAATAATAAGCCATTGGGTCTGCTCCTCTCTTCTTAAATTACTTGAAATAGCACACGGCAGAGGTGAACAGCTCCATCTCATACTGCCCGGGGACGTTGCGGTAAAGCTCCTTGCCGATGCGCTCGGTGTGCCCCATCTTGCCGAATACACGGCCATCGGGCGAGGTGATACCCTCGATGGCGCAGATCGAGCCGTTGGGGTTGAATGCTGCATCCATTGTAGCATACCCGTCAAGGTCTACGTACTGCGTGGCGATCTGGCCGTTTTCGGCGAGCTTCTTCACAAGCTCTTCGGATGCAAGGAAGCGGCCCTCGCCGTGGGAAATGGGCACGGTGTAAATGTCGCCGACCTTCGTACCCGCAAGCCAGGGGGACTTGTTGGAGCACACGCGCGTGCGGACCAGACGGGACTGGTGGCGGCCGATGACGTTGTAGGTGAGCGTCGGGAAATCAGCGTCGGTGTCCATGATCTTGCCATAGGGAACGAGACCGAGCTTGATGAGCGCCTGGAAGCCGTTGCACACGCCGAGCATCAGACCGTCGCGCTTTTCGAGGAGGTCCGTGACCTGCTCCTTGACCGCGGCGTTGCGGAAGAACGCCGTGATGAGCTTGGCACTGCCGTCGGGCTCGTCGCCGCCGGAGAAGCCGCCGGGGATGACGATGATCTGGCTATCCTTGACGGCCTTGGCAAAGCGCTCGACGCTGTCAGCAACGTCGGCGCTCGTTAAGTTGCGGATGATGAACTGCTCGGCGTCCGCACCCGCTTCGAGCAGGGCGCGATTGCGACCTTGACGGCGGGCGCGGCGCGCTTTTCCGTTTCATAGGTAAAGCACTCGACCGTGCCGGCATCCTGCGTCTTCGTCGGGTAGACCGATTCGAGCACGGAATCGTTCAGGGCCAGCAGCTCAGAAATGCTCGCCTCGTCATTGCCGATGGTGATCGTCTTCTCCGCCGTCGTGACGCCGATGCAGACGGCGTCGGGAATTTCCTCGGTGAGCTCGGCGACGATCGCGCCGGGCATGGGCTGGTACCAGTCGAGAGCGGTCGAGGCCGCGGCAAAGCCGACCTCGTTGCCGAGCGACATCTTCATCACCGCTTCGGCAAGGCCGTTTTCAACGGCCCATGCGCTTGCGGCCTTGCCCGCGCGGGCAAGCGCGGTAAAGCGCTCCCACGCGGCGGTCTTTTGCTCCGCCGTGCCGCCGCAGAAGAGGTAGACGCCGTGACCGGCGGACTTGAAGTCCGTCGTCACAAGCTCGCCCGCGCACACCGGTGCAATGGCGAACGAGATGAGCGTCGGCGGGACGTCGTGGTCTAAGAACGTGCCGGACATCGAGTCCTTACCGCCGATGGCGGCGGCGCCGAGCTCAAGCTGCGCGTCCAGCGCACCGAGGAGCGCGGCAAAAGGCTTGCCCCAGCGCACGGGCTCATTGCGGAGCTTTTCAAAAAATTCCTGCAAGGTGAGATATGCCTTGTGATAATCGGCGCCCGCGGCGACGATCTTAGCAACCGAGGTGTAGACCGCGCTGTGCGCGCCCGTGTAAGGATCGGCGCTCAGTGCGTCGGGGTCGCAGCCCCAGGCCATCACGCTGCCCTGCTCGGTCTTGCTACCCGGCAGCACCGGCAGCAGCGCCGCCATCGCCTGCGAGGGGGTGCGCTGCGTCTTGCCGCCAAAGGGCATGAGCAGCGAGAACGAGCCGACCGTTGAGTCGAAGCGCTCGGTGAGACCGCGGCGGGACGCGCTCTTGAGGCTGCCCGCCATATCGCGCAGCGTGCACGGCGCGCAATCGGACTCCGCCTGCTTCTTTCCCGCTTCCACGCGAATGCTTGCGTGCTTGACTGCGCCGTTCGTGTCGAGGAAGGCGCGCGAAAGGTCGGCGACCGTCTGGCCGCGCCAGTGCATGACCATGCGGGGGCTCTCAGTCACGACGGCCACGCGGTAGGCCTCCAGGTTTTCGGCCTGCGCGGCGGCGATGAACTTCGCCTCATCCTCCGGCGCGACGACGACGGCC
>QWCN01006139.1_pt1 | contig 12976 bp, 10 predicted proteins | sample 1972711 | NCBI WGS metagenome assembly QWCN01 (sample SAMN09866707, study PRJNA288562) | Human gut metagenome isolate term1_stool, whole genome shotgun sequencing... | isolation source: gut | host: Homo sapiens | place: USA: California | reverse complement strand
CCACACCACGGTAACGGCGACAGAGCCGGTGACCACGGGCAGGTAGAACACGCAGCGGAAAAGGCTGGTGGCCCACTCCGGCAGGTCTACGATGGCGGAAGACACCCACAGCGAGAAGATGCAGGTGATGGGCACCGACACGATGACGATGACAAAGGTGTTTTTCAGTGCGCCCAGGAAGATGGGGTCAGCAAACAGGGTCTTGTAGTTGGCCATGCCCACAAAGATGTCTGCACGGTTCATGGTGGAGTCAAAAAAGCTGGTGACCACGCAGAGGATCATGGGGTAGATGACGAAGCCCAGGAAGAAGATCAGGCTGGGCAGCAGGAAACAATAGGAGGCGAAGGTTTCACGCCGGACCAGGGCGCTGCTGCGCTTGGGCTCCTTGATCGCCGTTTTTGCAGCCAAGAAAATCACCGATCCTTTCGATCATAGGGTGTTTTTTCATAACAAAGCCCCTCCCTCACCCGGAGGAAGGGGCCATTCGGTTCAAAGGTGTGCAGTTAAAAGCGGCTTATGCCTCAGCAGCGGCAGCTGCGTTGGCGTTGTCCACAAAGGTCTTGACAGCGGTGTCAACAGCCTCGCCGGAGCCCACGCGCTGCAGCATGTTCCACCACTCGGTACGGGCAGTGGTCCAGCCCGGGGTGATCTGGTAGTAGTCGCCCAGGTAGCCCATGAACTTGCTGTACTCGCTCATGACCTCGTTGTCGGCGTAGATGTCGCCCACGCTGGTGCGGACGGGGAAGTAGGTGGAAGCCAGGACGCTGTCCTTCACCTGGTCGGGGTCAGCAGCGATAAAGCTGATGAAGGTCTTAGCGGCCTCGATCTTGGCCTCATCGCCGTTATCGAAGATGCCAAAGCCCCAGATGCCGCCGCACAGCTTGGGGTCGCCGCTTTCGGTGGGGAATGCCATGGGGAAGATCTCGTCGCCACTGATGGTCTGGCCGGCAGCAGCGGTGTCAGCGTTCAGCTGCTGAGCGATGTTCCAGCAGAAAGCCATCTGCAGGGTGCCGTTGCGGAACAGGGTGATCTCCTCGCCGCCGTTGATGGAGGGGTCAAAGTTGACGCCCTTTGCGTCGTACAGAGCCTGGATAGCCTTGATGTTCTCGGCAGAGTCGGCAGTGTACTTGGTGTGAGCTGCATCGGTAAAGGTGCCGCCGTACATATTGTTGATGATGGCACGGGTGCCCTGGTCGCCGCCCTGGCCGCTGCAGTAGATGGCTGCCACGTTCTCGTAGCCTGCGTTGTACAGAGCGTCCACAGTGTTCAGGAAGCCCTCGGTGCTCCAGGTGTGCTTGTCGGTGTCGATGTACTTGTCAGCGCCCACTTCCTTGACCTTGGTCATGTTCACGGCCATGCAGTGTGCGGTCATGCACAGGGGGTACTCGTAGTAGTCGCCCTTGTCGTTGCGGCAGGCAGACTCCACAGACTCGTAGATGTCCTTCTTGGCATCGTCGGTCCACAGGTCGTTCAGGGGAGCCATCACGCCCTTGGCGCCCCAGTTGGCAACCAGACGCTCGGGGCCTTCCATGACCAGGTCCGGTGCGCTGCCGCCCTCGATGGCGGTGTTGACCTGGTCATCGCCGTTGGTGTAGTCCAGGTACTCCACAGTGACCTTGATGTCGGGGTACTTGGCGTTGAAGCTGGAGATCAGGTTCTGGACGGTGTCGTCGTTGCCCCAGCCGCCGATCCCAGCATACCGGCAGCCTTCAGGAACGAACGGCGGGAAATGCAGTTTTTCATGATAGTTTCTCCTTGCTCTCATCAATTCACGTTGTGGCAGCGGCTTGTGCGGGCGGCTGCCTTTGATGGTTCCATTATAGAAAAATATTTTCATTCTGTCCATACTTCCTTTTCATAAATTTTTCATTTTGGAACTGTGCAGGTTGTACAAGATTGTGGGATATCAGAAAAAACACAAAAGAAAAGTGAAAACTGCTCGTTAAAAAGTTGCAAAACGGTACAAAATTGGAAAAATGAATGAAAAGACTTTTCGGCCTGAAAATCTGAAAAAGAAAGAGATTTTCAGAAAATGGGCCGTTTTTCCTCACTTTCTGTGCCGTCTGCACAGAAACCGGACCAAAAATGTGGGCAATGCGCCCCTTGCGGAGCCTGCGTTTTTTTCTTATACTTTTAATAGGAAGGTAAAAGAACAGCAGCGGCACCGGCTTTGCCCGGGGGCCGGGTTAGGAGAAGGAGAATGTCTACAAATTTTTGGGAGCTGCTGCAGCAGCACCAGAATGACCTGACAAAATCGGGTCACATGGTGGCCGACTATCTGGTGCAGCACGCAGCAGAGGCACAGTATCTGTCCATCTCATCCCTAGCAAGGGAATGCAAGGTGGCAGAGGCTACGGTGTTCCGGTTCTGCCGGGCGCTGGGGTTTGAAGGCTACCATGAAATGCGCATTGCATTGGCACAGGCCAACGCCACCGGGGTACTGGTAAATCAGCAGGCACCCAGCCCGGATGCCGACACCACCACCCTCTGCGAGCACGCATCGGCTCTTTTTATGACCGCCATCAACGGCACCCAGAACGCCCTGTCGCCGGAGGCAGTGGACCAGGCAGTGGCACTGCTGCGGCAGGCAAAGCAGGTGTACTGCATGGGCCAGGGCGGCAGCATGGTGGTGGCAGACGAGATCTGCGCCCGGTTTGCCTGTGTCACCAATAAGTTCCGTGCCACTGGAGACAGCCATATGCAGATCATGGCGGCCAGCCTTATGACCCCCCAGGACGTGGTCTTGTTCGTTTCCTACTCCGGTGCCACCCGGGATATGATGGAGACCCTGCGTGTGGTAAAGGAGACCGGGGCTAAAGTGATCCTCATCACCCATTACGAGGATTCTCCCGGTGCCAAGCTGGCCGATATCGTGCTGCTGTGCGGTGCCCAGGAAAGCCCCCTGGATTCCGGCAGCATCCCCATCAAGGTGGCGGTGCTGTATGTGGCAGAGGTGCTGGTGCTGCGGTTTTTGCTGGACGACAAGCAGCGCACCACCGAGGCCCAGGAGCGCACCACCGAGGCCCTGGCCGTGAAGATGCTGTAATTTCTCTGATCGAAAACACAGATGCCGCTCTGCGGCCGGGCATTTCGGCAGCCGGGCGGCGTTTTTTTGCAGCTGCACAGAAACAGAAAACAGACGTTCCGGAGCGATTTTTCCAAAAATGCAATCTTTTTGCAAATTGGGCTTGCAATCGGGCAGGATATCGTGTATAATCATCCCTGCACGAAAATGCAAACTGATTGCAATTTACTAAAATGAAGAAACCCGCTGTGGTTTTTGGGAGCGATATTTATGGAACTGTTTCTGGATGTTCTGGGCGAATCTCTGGTGGACACCGCCAAGATGCTGCCCTTTCTGTTTCTGGCCTATCTGCTGATCGAATACATCGAGCACCGCCACGGCGAGCGCATCGAAGCGCTGCTGGCCGGCGGCGGGCGCTGGGGCGCAGTGCCCGGTGCCCTGCTGGGCTGTGTGCCGCAGTGCGGCTTCTCGGCCATTGCGTCCAACTTCTATGCGTCCCGCGTCATTACGCTGGGCACCCTGATGGCCGTGTATCTGGCCACCAGCGATGAAGCCATCCCGCTGCTGGTGTCCATGCCGGCCTACTGGGACAAGCTGGTCGTGCTGATGGTCATCAAGGTGGTGTACGCTGTCATCGTTGGTTTCGTGCTGGACTTTGTGCTGCGCGGCATCCTGCCCAAGGGGCTGCGGGGCGGCTACACCGGCCATGCCGACGAGGTGGACTGCCACGAGGAGCACAACGATGAAGAAGGCAACGAGCGCCCCATCTGGCAGGCGGCTCTGCGCCACACGCTGGAGATCTTCGTGTTCATCTTTGCATTCAGTCTGGTGTTCGGCCTCATCGTGGAAGGCGTGGGTGAGGACGTGTTTGCCGACCTGCTGGGTCAGATGGGTTTCTTCCAGCCGGTGGTGGCGGCCCTGGTGGGCCTGATCCCCAACTGCGCCGCCAGCGTGTTGCTCACCCAGTTGTATGTGGAGGGTGCTCTGCGCTTTTCCAGCCTGGTGGCCGGTCTGTGCACCGGTGCCGGTGTGGGCCTGGCCGTGCTGTGGCGCACCAACCCCTCCTGGAAGCAGAACCTGTTCATCACCGGCCTCACCTGGGCCGCCGGTGCCTTTGTGGGCGTGGCCATGCAGGTGATCGTGGCATTGTTTGCCTGATTCTGATGTAAAAGGGGCTGTTGCAAAATAGCTCTCTGAAAAAATATGCACAAAACCCGGAACCTCTTCAGGGCCAAAAGGCTCAAAAAGGGTTCCGGGCTTCTGCTTTTGCACTGTTTTTTATGCAAGTTGCTATCGCATTCTTATCTTGCAACAGCTCCTTTTGGCGTTCTCGGCGGCCGGGGGCGCACCAGCTCCTGCCTCCTATTGACAAGGCTTTATGCCTGTGCTATTTTTACAATAGGAAATGATGGCCTGCACGGCAGGAAAACATAGAATGTCTATAAGATAAGGAGCGTATCTGTATGAAACTGGCAATCGGCAACGACCACAGCGCGGTCGAAATGAAGAAGGAAATCAAGAAGTATCTGGAGGACAAGGGCATCGAGGTCATCGACGTCGGTACCAACAGCACTGAGAGCTTCAACTACCCCATCAGCGGTTACAAGGTGGGCAAGATGGTGGCCAACGGCGAAGTGGACGGCGGTGTGCTGATTTGCGGCACCGGCGTGGGAATCAGCTTGGCCGCCAACAAGGTCAAGGGCGTGCGTGCCTGCGTGTGCAGCGAGCCCTATTCCGCCCGCATGAGCAAGCAGCACAACAACTCCAACATCATCGCTTTCGGCGCACGGGTCATCGGCGTGGAGACCGCCAAGATGATCGTGGACGAGTGGCTGAACGCCAAGTATGAGGGCGGCCGCCATCAGGTGCGTGTGGATATGCTGACAGAGATCGAGCAGACCCAGGGCCTGAAGGTCGTGGACGAGCAGGGTCAGTGAGTTTTCAGGCCGGGAACGCATTGCAAAGCGCAGTGTGGCTCCGGTTTTTTGTTTCCGGCAGACAGAAAGAGCCGCCCCATCCGGGGCGGCTCTTTGCTGTTTTTACAGGGAAAATGAGATTTACACCCACTCGCCGTTGAATATGTATTTGTCCAGCCGGCCTTTTCCAGCTGGCCGATGGTCTTGCCGTGGGCCTTGCACCAGTCGGTGCAGTCCTGGAACAGCATAAATGTGATGTGCCGGGGCTTCACAGGCGGCCGTCTGCCACGGCACGCCGGTGTTCGGCCAGGGTCAGCTGCCGCAGCACCTGCAGGCAGGGGCGGGTGTCGTCCTTGCGGGTGAACAGGCAGGTGGGTGCCGGCGGGAAGGGGAAGATCAGCGGGTGGAACCACTCGGGCGGGTAGCCGTGGCTCCGCACCGGGCTCAGGAACAGGCATTTTCCGGCCAGCATCCGGACGTATTCCTTTTCAAAGTCGGGCACCATGAGCCACCGCAGGGGAATGTCCTCCATGCAGCGCCGTACCATGGACACGAATACGGCGTCACAACTTTCAAAGCAGATGGTCTGCCCGGCCAGCTGGTCGGGGGTCAGGGTGCCGCAGGCACTCAGCGGGCTGCCGGGGCTTGCCAGCAGATGGCATTTGGTGTCGAACAGGGGCAGGCAGTCGATGGCGTCGCTCACCGGTTCCAGCAGTATCTGGATCAGGGCGTCCACGCCGCTCTGCAGAACCTCTTCCGGGGAGGTACAGGAGGTATCGGTGCGCACCTCCAGGTCACAGTCCGGCAGCTCCTGGCTCAGCGCCATCAGCAGGTCGTGGTACACAAGATCCCGCGACGCCATGGTCAGCGGCACCTGCAGCACCAGCTTTTCGCGCCGGGCGGGCCCGGCGGCCAGTGCATGCTGGAACGCCTGATAGCTCTGCCGGACGTTCTGGGCAAAGGCGGCAAACAGCTGCCCGGCTTCGGTGGGCTCCACCCGGCAGGTGGTGCGGGTGAACAACGGGGTGCCCAGTTCTTCTTCCAGTGTGCGGATCTGATAGCTCAGGGTGGGCTGGGTGAGAAACAGCTGCCGCGCGGCAGCCGAAAAATTCAGTGTTTCATAAAGAGCCAGAAAACAGCGGATCTGACGGTCGGTCATGCAAAGCGGGCCTCCTTTCCGGCATTTCCTCCATTGTAACAAAACCGCTGGGGAAGGTCAATGAACTTATAGAAAAAATACATAACTGAAAACCGGAAATTGAATTTCTCTTTTGGTGAAAATTTCACTATAATAATATCGTCAAAAAGCGTCAAACTGCGCAAGGCAGAAACGCTTTGGAAGAAAAAGAAGAAAGAAACAGAAAGGGTTCCGCACTATGAACAAGATCTCGCGCAGAAACTTCATCCGTGCATCGGCTCTCAGCGCTCTGGGCGCTGCCGCTGCAGGCGCACTGTCCGGCTGCTCCAACAACGCAGCCAGCAGCGCCGCCGCTTCCTCCGTGGCAAGCTCTGCCGCTGCCTCCGAGCAGCCCGCAGCCGCTGCTTCCGCCATCACCTGGGATGACATCTTTGCCACCAGCTACTCGCAGGCTAACCGCGGCTCCAACCCGGACGCCAAGGCTCCTGAGACCCCGGAAGAGTACATCGAGCAGAAGGGCAACGGCGACATCATGGGCTCCATGATGGTCGGTATGGTCGATTCCCTGAACATCCCGGAAGAGCAGTTCATGAACAACAAGCCCGCCTGGCTGGGCGATGAGCCCCAGCTGGCCGACAAGGTCGAGTACACCAAGGACTGCGAAGTTCTGGTCATCGGTTCCGGTCAGGCCGGTACTGCCGCCGCCCTGCGCTGCGCTGAAGAGGGCCTGAACACCATCTGCTGCGAAGTGCAGACCTGGGAAGAGTACGACAACTATGCCTGCGACCTGACCACCTACAACTCCAAGTTCTTCCTGGACAAGGGTGCCGAGAAGTACGACCCCATGGACATCTTCACCGAGTACATGGTCAAGGCTCTGGGCCACGCCAACCAGAAGATCGTCAAGGACTACGCCACCCGCTCCGGCGAGGCACTGGACTGGATGCTGGCTGAGCTGGACCCCGACTATGTTGCCAAGTACGCACACGCCGTGAACTACAAGGGCAACAAGCACTTCCAGAACCCCTGCAGCCACAGCTACTACTACGTCGGCATGACCCAGTGGCGTGATACCGGCACCGAGACCAACACCAACAACAATATGTGGCCGTACACCGTCCGTCTGCTGCAGCAGAAGGCCGTGGAAAAGGGCTGCGAGTACATCTACGGCGCACAGGGTCTGACCCTGGTGCACGAGAACGGCAAGGTCACCGGTGCCATCTTCACCGACATCGACGGCAAGTACTTCCAGGTCAATGCCGATGCTGTCATCGTGGCAGCCGGCGACTTCGGCGGCAACCCGGACATGCGTCTGGACCTGTGCGACACCCTGCGCAACCTGGCATGGTCCTACGGCAAGGACCGCACCGACGTGAACAACATTTCTTCCATGGGCCGTGACGGTTCCGGCATCCGCATGATGCTGTGGGCAGGCGCTACCATGGAGGCAGGCCCCCGTGCAGGTCAGGCAGCCGGCATCAACAGCCGCCCGTCCTTCCCCTTCGGCGGCATCTGGCCCATCTTCGGCAATGACGGCAAGCGTTTCTTCAACGAGACCATCACCCGCCACGGCTCCGTGGGCTACCTGGATATGATGCCGGAAGGCCAGAAGATGGTCTGCGTCACCGACTCCAACTGGGATGCTTACTGCGAGTATCAGGCCTACGACCATCAGGCCATGGACCGCAGCAACGACTACATGCTGGAAAAGGTCCGCAAGGATATGGCCAACTACAAGACCGGCCCCGACGGCTTCTCCGTGCAGGCCTTTGCCCGCTACGGCAACGACCCCACCACCCTGTATGCTGCCGACACGCTGGAAGAGCTGGCCGACATCATGGGCTATGAGGGCGACGCAAAGCAGGGCTTCCTGGACGAGGTCAAGCACTGGAACGAGATGTGCGATGCCGGTTACGACTCCGACTGGGGCGCAGACGCATCCATGATGCACTTCAAGATCCAGGATCCTCCATTCTTTGCAGCTTCCTCCGTCACCGGCGGCAACCCCTCCGGCGGCCTGTGCCAGCACGCTGCAGTCTGCACCGATGGTGAGTACCGCGTCCTGACCGGTGCCAAGGCTCCCATCCCCGGCCTGTACGCTGTCGGCAACTGCTGCGGCCAGCGCTACGGCATCCAGTACCATACCCCCACCGCCGGCAACAGCTGCGGCAGCGCGTTCGTGACCGGTTACCTGGCTGCCGAGTACGTCAAGAACGATCTGGACAACGGCATCGGCGGCGGTGAGAACGGCTCTGAGGAGCGCACCACCAACGGCCAGTACTATGCCGGCACCTACACCGCTTCCAAGAACTCTGGCTACAGCACCGTGACCGTCACCATGACCTTCAGCGAGGACGCCATCACCGACTGCAAGATCACCTCTTCCGGCAACGATGACCTGATGAAGGACGACCTGCGCAGCAGCATGGCCGCTGCCGTGGTGGACAGCCAGGGCGACACCAGCGTGGATGCCATCACCTCTTCCACCCTGAGCTTCTCGGTCAAGGCTGTGCAGGAGGCTGTGGCCGACTGCATCGCACAGGCAAAGGCCTGATCTTTTACTTGCCAAAACCGCACGCGCCCGGTAGAATAAGACCAGAACAGGGTTTGCTCTGACGGCACCGTGTGCGTTCCACACAATCGGTTTTCTTTTTTTCTTCTCGGTGCCGCGCCGGGGCCGGGCATCTGCCTGCCCCGGCGCGGCATTGCTGTTATGCGGAGGTTTGAAACAAACATGGAGACGACAACGCTGCATCCGGTCGTGATGAAGCTCAATTTTCCCTTTATCACCCGCAAGCCTTCCTTCTGCGGGCGCACCCTCATCGAGGGCCACAACACCGAACTGCTGCACCGGTATGTGCTGGCCATGGCGCTGGAGCTCAAGGCCAACGCCGCCGACCTGGCCGACTGCGAGGTGCAGGCCATCCGTCTGGGCGGCGGTTCTGCCTCCATCATCAATGGCAGTGATCTGGACCACCTGCTGCGGCTCATCCGCAGCTGCTATCATGTGGCAGAGGACGCCCCGGTGACCATGCGCACCTGCCCGGCGGACATCAACGGCGCCAACATGCCCTTCTATAACCGCTCCCACGTCACCCGCTACGATCTGGAGCTGTACTCGCTGGAGCCGCTGGATTTCTGCACGCTGGACACCCTCAACTATTCCGAACAGATGCCCTACATCACCCACGGTTTCCTGCGGGCCGACCGCCGCGACAGCATGGGCTTTGTGCTGCTGTACGGCAAAAAGACGGTGTCCCGTTGGGGCTTCCGCCACTCGGTGCTGGAGGTGACGCGCCGGCCGGTGTGTCATGTGCTGCTGCAGCGCTGCGCCGGAGCGGATATGCTGGACGACGCGGAAGCCCAGGCCCAGCTGGACGAGGCAGCCCAGCTGCTTACCGAGGCGGGCTTTGTGCAGTACCTGCCCCGGCGTTGGGCAAAGCCCGGCTGTGAGGACAAATTCTGGCAGGGCGCGGCCAACGGTATGGATGTGCTGGCCTTCGGCCTGTCGGCCTACACCCGGCTGGACGGCATGATCACCACCAATACCTCCGACCTGAACACCTATCTGGCCCACAGCGCAGACTACGAACAGATCACCGTGTCCACGGTGCCAGTGCAGACGGCAGAATGAACAAAGGCAGCCCTTCCCGTGCGGAGGGGCTGCCTTTGTTTTTGATTCGCGGATCCTGTCTGGATAAAATGTGCAGGGACCCTTACGGTTTCTGCCGTGCGGCGATCTGGCTGGCCGTGGGGGGCGTGTCGCCCTGCGCGGCGTTTTCCAGCACACCGATGCGGCGGTCCAGATCGCGGATGCGCTGGGCCACCACATCCGGCAGATCCTGCTGGTCCAGGTCGTCGGCGGGGTTCACGGCCTTGTTGTTGATGCGCACCACCTCGGCGGGCACGCCCACGGCCGTGCAGTTGGCGGGCAGGTTGCACAGCACCACGCTGCCCGCGCCGATGCGGGCGTTGTCGCCGATGTACACCGGGCCCAGCACCTTGGTGCCCGCGCCGATGAGCACGTTGTTGCCCAGGGTGGGGTGGCGCTTGCCGGTGTCCTTGCCGGTGCCGCCCAGGGTCACGCCGTGGTAGATGGTGCAGTTGTCGCCGATCTCGCAGGTCTCGCCGAACACGATGCCCATGCCGTGGTCGATGAACAGGCACCTGCCGATGGTAGCACCGGGGTGGATCTCGATGCCGGTGCGGCGGCGTCCGTGCTGGCTGACCCACCGGGCCAGAAAGAACCGCTTGTGCTGGTACAGCCAGTGCGCAATGCGGTGATAGACCAGAATATGAAAACCGGGGTACAGCAGAATGACCTCCAGCACGCTGCGTGCGGCGGGGTCCTTGCGCTGGATGTTCCGTGCATCTTCCAACAAACCCATGAGGAGTCCTCTCTTTCCTGCGTTCACGTTGTTCCTATTATAATAGCACAGCCGGGCTGGAATGTACAGTGATATGCTAGGAATTGTTGCCGCTAACCCACCCGCCGGGCACAAAAACCGTCTTTTGGGTAGAGTAGCTAAAAAATGCAGAGAGAAGCGCCAAACCTTTTTACAAACAAACCCGGCCGCAGGCATTGACACATTTCGCGTTTCTATGCTAAAATATTAAGAAGAAATTGCAAATGCCAAAAAGGAGACAATGCCATGGAGTGCAACGTGATGCGCCGGAAACTGAAAAAGCTGTCCGCGTCCGGTTTTGCCGTGGGTTCGTTGTTTCCTTTTTTTGTGAAGTGAGCTTTTCCCTTTGCGGGGAAAAGTTTTTTTTTGCCCGTTTGCGGCTTTTGGCCGCAGACCGTGCCGGACAGGAGAGGAGACCGCCATGCTGCTTGTAAACGCTGTGAACACCGAAGGACGACCGCTGGAGATCTTTGTGAAGGACGGCAGGATCGCCGCCGTGGGCCAGGAGCTGGAGGCTCTGGCCGGGGACAACGAGACGGTGGTGGATGCCGGGGGGCTGACCGTGCTGCCCGCCTTTGTGGACCTGCACTGCCACTGGCGCACCCCGGGCTTTGAGTACAAGGAGGACGTGGAGACCGGCAGCCGTGCCGCAGCCGCCGGCGGCTACACCTTCGTGAACCTGATGCCCAACACCAAGCCCGTCTGTTCCTCGGCCGCGCAGGCCATGCAGGTGGAGCAGAAGGCCGCCGAGGTGGGTCTGTGTGACGTGAACCAGACCGTTTCCATCACCGAAAACTTTGACGGCGTGAGCATCGACCACCTCAAGACCCTGCCCGCCAGCGTGAAGTTCATCACCGAGGACGGCCACGGCGTGCAGGACAACGCCACCATGGCCAAGGCTTTTGCCATCTGCACCCAGAAGGACATCACCGTGATGAGCCACGCCGAGGACATGGAGATCAGCCCCTGGGACTACCGACTGGCCGAGGACATCGAGACGGTGCGCAACTGCTGGCTGAGCGAGTATTACCAGACCCGCCTGCACATGTGCCATGTGTCCACCCGCGGCGCACTGGATGCCATCCAGATGGCAAAGCTCCGGGGCGCACCGGTCACCTGTGAGGTGACTCCGCACCACCTGTGGTTCACCAATGATACCTGCGATTACCGGGTCAACCCGCCCATCCGCACCGCCGACGACGTGCAGGCACTGGTGGACGGCATCCGCAGCGGCATCGTGGACGCCATTGCCACCGACCACGCGCCCCACTCCGAAGAGGACAAGCTCAAGGGCATGGCCGGTATGGTGGGCAGCGAGACGGCCTTTGGCGTCTGCTACACCAAGCTCTGCAAACAGGAGGGCCTGCCGCTGGAGGTGCTGGTGCACCTGATGAGCACCCGCCCGGCGGAGATCCTGGGCCTGGCCAAGGGCCAGCTGGAGCCGGGCTACGACGCCGACTTTGTGCTGGTGGACCTGGACACCCCCTATACCGTGGACAAGGACAAGCTCCACTCCAAGAGCCACAACACCCCCTTCGACGGCGTGGAGCTTTACGGCAAGGTGTGCGCCACCATCAAGGGCGGCAAGATCACCTATCAGACAGAAGAGTAAGAAGAACGAACCCTCTCAGGCGCTTGCGCGCCAGCTCTCCCGAAGGGCGAGCCCTTGGCAAAACGGGAAACTTTGCCGTACTGCCAAAGCCTCTCCCTTTGAGGAAAGACTTCCCCCGGCCGGGGGAAGATGTCGCACAGCGACAAAAGGGGGAGTGTGGCATTGCATAAGCAATGACGGAGAGGGCGAGGACGCTTGCCGCTATGATAGTTACAATACATTTTCTATAAATACGACTTACAGGAGGACACCCAAATGACGAACATGGACAAACTGTACGAAGCTGTTGAGGCCCGGGGCCCGGTGTGTGTGGGTCTGGACACCGATTTCAGCTACCTGCCCGCCGATTTTGTGGACAGCACCCTGACCAGGGGCGAGAACATCCTGCGCTTCAACCAGAAGCTCATCGACGCCACCAAGGCCGTGGCGGGCTGCTACAAGGTGCAGATCGCTTACTATGAGTCGCTGGGTCTGGAGGGCATGAAGGCCTACGCCGATACCCTGAAGGCCGTGCGCGAGGCCGGTGTGCCGGTGATCGCCGACATCAAGCGCGGCGACATTGCCAAGACCGCCGAGATGTATGCCATGGGCCACTTCACCGGCGACTTCGAGGCCGACTTTGTGACGCTGGCTCCCTACATGGGTCTGGACTCCATCAGCCCCTATCTGCCCTACGCCGAAAAGCAGGGCAAGGGCCTGTTCGTGCTCTGCCGCACCTCCAACGGCGGTGCCAAGGACTTTGAGTACGAGAAGCTGGCCGATGGCCGCCACGTCTACGACCTGGTGGGCGACAAGCTGAACGCTCTGGGCAAGGACTACATGGGCGAGCACGGCTACTCCTCCATCGGTCTGGTCATCGGCGGCACCCACATCGAGGAG
>QWCN01010489.1_pt1 | contig 12978 bp, 8 predicted proteins | sample 1972711 | NCBI WGS metagenome assembly QWCN01 (sample SAMN09866707, study PRJNA288562) | Human gut metagenome isolate term1_stool, whole genome shotgun sequencing... | isolation source: gut | host: Homo sapiens | place: USA: California | reverse complement strand
CCGCCACAATGAGCAGTTTTGCCTTACCGGCAAATGCCGCGGAAGTTAAAACTCCGCAATATCAAACAAACACACGTCAAATGGAAAAGCTTAATCGTGGATTGATTGCTGTTAAGACAACGGCAGATACACGAGGTCAGGCAGTTAACGGTGTATATTTGAGTTGGAGATTGCTTGGTGACGAAAGTCTTGAAAATCAAGCATTCGATATTTATAAAAACGGTACAAAAATACATACAACAGGTGTACATGACGCTACAAACTGGATTGATACATCGGGTACTGCATCGGATAAATACAAGGTTGTAAAAGCGGGTGAGGACGCGTCTAAGGAAACTGAAGTTACACCTACTTCAAACAACAACTGTGCAAAGTCAAATGAGGTCGGAAATGGAAACAGTGAGAAAAATTCATTTACATATGTAGATATTCCTATTTCACGTCCTGATCCGGTAGAAAGAATGGGTGACGGCAAGATTTCAAATTATTACACTGTTGACAAAAGCCACGAAGGCGGTGCGAATGACGCGTCTGTCGGCGATCTTGACGGTGACGGCAATTATGAAATTGTATTAAAGTGGGACCCGACAGACTCAAAAGACAGTGCCGGTGCGGATTTTACAGGTAATGCATATATTGACGCATATAAGATTGATCCGAACAATGACGGTTATATGTGGCGTATTGATTTGGGTAAAAATGTTACATCAGGTGCACACTATACGCAATTCTTGGTGTATGACTTTGACGGTGACGGAAAGTCAGAAGTGGCAATGAAAACAGCACCCGGTACGGTTGACGGCACAGGTCATTACGTTACGGAAGTCGGTGATACTGACGAAATCAGAAATACCGACAATACAAAATCATATATAGGCACAAGCGGAAGATTAAAGGGTAAAAATCCGTTTACGCAGTATTTAACCATATTTGACGGCGAAACAGGTGCCGCACTTTATACAACGGACTTTATTCCGTATGATGCGGCAGAAGATCAATATTGGGGCGACGGCAAGGCAAAGTATAACAGAAGTGAAAGATACCTTGCGGCAGTGGCTTATCTTGACGGTATTCATCCGAGTATCGTTATGTGCAGAGGTTATTATCACGACTCTGTAATTCGTGCATATACATGGGACGGTACTGAACTTACAATGCAGTGGGAGCATAAAGGTAAGAAGAGTGAAAGCTCAACGACACTGTACGGACAAGGAAATCATAATCTTTCTGTAGGCGATATTGACAATGACGGCAAGGACGAAATTGTTTACGGAAGTGCCGCACTTGATGATGACGGTAAAACAGTTCTCGGAAATACAGGTCTTGGACACGGTGACGCAATGCATATGAGCGACTTTAATAATGACGGTACTCAAGAAGTATTTTCGGTAAAAGAGGAGCAATTTAAAAAGTATGCCGAAGATTTAAGAGTCGCAAGCACAGGAAAGCATTTTTGGAGTTCCGGAAAACTTGTTACATCAGATGATAATGGCAGAGGTGTTATGGATAACATTGATGATAGCTACGCAAAGGAACATTCAAATGCATTGGCGATAGGTTGGAGCAGCGGAATTGCAAATGCTCACGACTTAAACGGTGATGATGTTGCCGCAAAACCGGCTGGTGCGGGAAGCGGTACCTTTGATAATTTCCTTGTATATTGGGACGGCGATTTAAGCCGTGAGTTGCTTGACGCAAACATTATCCAAAAATATTATGCCGCAACAGGTACAACAAAGAGATTTTACGGTCCGTCAGACGGATACACACTTACAGGCGGTTCTACAAACAACTACTCAAAGAGAAATCCTTCGCTTGTTGCCGATATTTGGGGCGACTGGCGTGAAGAAATTATAATGCCGGTAAACAAAGGCTCGGCAACGGATCAGGCATATTTGAGAATATATACCTCTACAATACCTACAGATTACAGAATTACAACATTAATGCACGACTGCCAATACAGATTGTCGGTAGCGTGGCAGAATGTCGGATATAACCAACCGACACACGCAAGCTATTATATAGGTTCTGTGGCACTTGCAACAGACGAAAGCGGCAATACACTTAACTATCTTGCACCGGCAGTACCTTATACAAAGGTGACATATTCGGCACCGGAGCAAGTAGCGGTTACGGGAATGACTTTGGAGAAAAAGTCAATAGAAGTTGAAAAAGGCAAGACAGAAACAATCAATGCAATTATCACACCTGAAAATGCGACAAGAAAGGGTATAACTTGGACTTCGTCCGATACAAATGTGGCAACTGTTACAAACGGTGTTGTGAAAGGTATTTCAGCCGGAACTGCAACTATAACGGCAACAACCAAAGACGGCAACTTTACAGATACTTGTGAAGTGACTGTTATGCAAAATGCAGTTACGGGCATAAGAATTTCAGAAAAACTAATTGATTTGGGAATGGGTTACAAAAAACAAATTACCGCAACGGTAATGCCTGATGACGCTACGGATAAGTCTGTAGAATGGACATCGGAAAATCCTGAAATCGCAACAGTTTCGGACAACGGTACAATCACAGGTAAAAGCTACGGTAGAACGGTTGTAACCGCGACTACAACAGACGGCGGATATACCGCAAAGTGTGTGGTAAGAGTTAAACCGATAGATGTATTTGACGCAACGGGTAACAATGAGTTTGTATCGGAAAATACTGATGCAAATACTGCATTTACAGGAAGTGCCAACAGTGCGGTGATTTCGCAAACAGGTGCGTCTGACGGTGCGGAGGCACATAAAGATTTTGAAGTTTATGATAGCGGTAAGGTTGAGCTTGAATACAGACTTACAACAGGCGGTGTAAAGGTTGACGGTTCAAATTGGAACTGGACAGGACATGAATATACAATGGGAATGAAACTTCTTGACAGTGAGGGCAACAATATTGTAACTATATATCAGCCGTATACCACAAAGGCTCAAAACTTGATGGCACAAACTTCTGTCGATTCTGCGGCAGCTGCTGTAACTGCATCAGGTTCGGGTTGGTCAAACAGCGGTAACGTTGTAGGTAATATTCAAGGTAGCTCAAAGCGTTGGAAAGTAAAAGTTACATTGGATTACGATAATGATAACTGTACTGTAAAGGTTACCGGTACAGACGGAACATGGGCAAATGATGACGGCGTAATGCAAAGAACATTTGCGCTAAAGGGTGCTAAATTCAAGACATTAAGTTTGTATACTCAAAAAATGGAAGATTATGATTCAGCTACCTTGACGGCTTCGCCGAAAATCGAAAATCTTTCATACAGTAAATCAACAACTGTTTCCGGTGCGACAGAAGAACTTTATAACAAAGGCGGAGATAGTAAGTTTACTGACAGTGATATAACAGATTGGACACAGAAAGGCACAGATACGGCGACACTTACTTTAGACAGTGACAATAACCGTATTTTATACAATCCTGAAAAGCCGGGTGCTGAATACAGTGCGGAAAAGACTTTTGAAGTAGGAAATAATGCTGTTGTAACTTATGATGTTGATTGGTATTTCGGAAGTGCAGTAGGCAGAGATGGTAACTTTGAATATCTTCAAATCGGTAATATCCGTCTTGGTTGGACAAACGGATATAAGGTGTTCCTAAGCACAGACGGAGGAGCAACATGGCTTGACAGCGACAGTGACGGCACAAATGATAGCATATTCAACGGTGCAAATCAAACATACACTAAGAATGTTAAAGTGACGGTTAATACTGCTACAGGAGTAGCATCACTTTGGTTTGACGGAACAAAAGTAGGCGATTATACTACAGAAAACGCGGCAAATGCTGTTAAATTCGGATTTACTCGCGCCGGTGCGGCACCTAACTGGGCTGTTCCGAACGGTATCGACAGAATTAAAGTGTCACAATTTGTTCAAGGTGAAGAACCTCTTGAATTTTCAGAAGTGAAAGTAAGCGGAAAAGACGATAAGACTGCTACGGTAACATATGCGGTTGTTGATGAAGATGTTGATGACATTTCATTGATAGGTGCATTGTATGACAAGGACGGTAAACTTGTTGAAATCAAGACAGTTCCTGTTGCCAATGTTGAAAAAGGCAAATATTTGAACAGTGAAATTGTTTTTGAAAACAGTATCAAAGAAAATAATTTGAAAGTATTTATGTGGAATTCGCTTGGCAGTATGACAGCACTTTGCGAAAATGCTCAATAACAAATTTAAAAACAAAAATCGCAGACTATAAGGTCTGCGATTTTTTTAATGTGTTATTCAGTATGTTTTCGAGTTCTATTGCTTTTGATACGACTTCGGGGTCGGAAAGACAATAATTTTTTTCAATTATAAGATTATCAAAATCTGTTTTCAGTTGTTTAATGTTGTTCATTTATGTATGCTCCTTTCGATTGCACGGTTATATGTAAACCACTGTTTGTTGTATTTATTTTACAATATATGATAAAACTTGTCAATATATTGTGGTATAAAAGGAGCAACTTTCGTGTTGCAGAAAATGACACAATCGTTTACATTTCGCTCTCTTTCTTCGCTTTAACCTGTAAAACGACAAAAGCTGACACAGCGGCAATCATAAACAGTATTGCAACAAGCTGAGAAATGCCGAGAACATTTGGAATTACATATAATATATAATTCGGATTTCTCATACCTTCAAGAAACAGTCTGCCGAATGAATACCAGAAAATATAGAAACAAAATACTTGTCCGTTATTCTTTTTCTTGTCACGAATCAGAAGAAGTATCACAAGTCCGATAACATTCCATATCGATTCATATAAAAATAATGGGTGAACAGGTGTTGCACCGTTTATGGACATACCGAAAAGGCTGTTTGTTTCACCGCCGTACACTTCGACGTTTACAAAGTTTCCGAAACGTCCGATTGCTTGACCGATAAAAAGACCTGGTGCACATACGTCAAAGACTTTTGCGATATTCAGCTTTTTAACTTTGCAGTATATAACGGTTGAGATTATAGCACCGATAATACCGCCGTAAATAGCAAGTCCGCCGTTCCAGACTTTAAACATATCGGCTATCGAGTCAAATTCATCGAGTGCGAAAAGCACATAATATATTCTTGCGCTGATTATTCCGAAAATAAGTCCGAACAAGGCGATATCCCATACATTATCTTTTTTCACACCACGCTTTTCGCAGGTTTTATAAACGAAAAACAATCCCAAAAGAAAACCCGAAAGAATGATAAGCGCATACCAATAAATAGGCTTTGAACCTATTGAAAATGCGACAGGTGAAATGTTTAGAGAAATACCGAGTTTAGGAAAAGCAATGTTGTTCATAATCATACCTCCTTCATAGTAAGTGAAATACGTTTTTTCGGTACGTCAACTTCAAGTACACGAACTTTCACAACGTCACCGACTGAAAGTACGTCGGTTGGGTGCTTGATGTATCGGTCACATATTTGCGATATGTGTACAAGTCCGTCTTGATGAACACCTATATCGACAAATGCACCGAAATCTATAACGTTTCTCACCGTTCCCGTCAGTACCATATCCGGTTTTAAGTCCTCCATTGAGAGAATGTCGCTTCTTAAAACGGGCTGCGGCAATTCTTCGCGCGGGTCGCGACCTTTCTTTATAATACTGTCGGCAATGTCTTTTAAAGTGATTTCACCTATTCCGAGTTCTTCGGCTAATTTATGTGTATTTTCTTTCGACAGACGTTGCTTTAAATCCGCAACAGTGCCGTCTTGAACGTCTTGTTCGGTATATCCCATATGTTTAAGCAGCTGCGCGGCGGCTTTGTAGCTTTCAGGGTGGACGGAGGTGTTGTCAAGGACGTTGTCACCGTCTGTTATACGCAAGAAACCTGCGCACTGCTCAAATGCTTTTGCACCGAGTTTTGGCACTTTCAAAAGTTCTTTTCTTGTATTGAATTTACCGTTTTCTTCGCGATATGTGATTATGTTTTTTGAAACGGTTTTGTTAATTCCGGCAACATATGAAAGCAGTGACGGAGAGGCGGTGTTAAGATCGACACCGACACTGTTTACACAATTTTCAACCACTCCTCCGAGTGCCTCACCAAGTCGCTTTTGGTTCATATCGTGCTGATACTGTCCGACACCGATTGACTTAGGGTCAATTTTTACAAGCTCTGCAAGCGGGTCTTGCACACGTCTTGCTATTGAAACGGCACTTCTGAGTGCAACGTCATACTGTGGAAATTCTTCGGTTGCAAGCTTTGACGCACTGTAAACCGACGCACCTGCCTCGTTTGTCATAATGTAAAATACTTCTCGGTCAATTTCTTTTAAAAGGTCTGAAATAAATATTTCACTTTCCTTTGAGGCTGTTCCGTTACCGATTGAAATTAAGTTTACATTGTTTCTTAAAATCATATCCGTAAGAATTTTTTTAGCCTTGTCTTTGTCGTGGTTAGGCAATGTGCAGTAAACAACATTGGTGTCAAGGACTTTGCCTGTTTCGTCCACAACCGCGACTTTGCACCCTGTTCTGTAACCTGGGTCAAAGCCCATAACGATTTTATCCTTAATAGGCGGTTGCAATAAAAGTCCGGAAAGATTTTGATTGAATACCTTTATTGATGCCTCCTCGGCATTTTCCGTAAGCATATTGCGTATTTCTGTTGATATGGACGGTGCAATAAGTCGTTTATAACTGTCCTCGGCGGCAAGTTTGACGTATTTTGTAGACGGTGATTCGTGTTTTGGAGTAAGTCGTCTGAAAAGATAGTTTGTGATTTTTTCTTCGTCAATATCAATTTTTACCGATAAAAATCCTTCTTTTTCACCACGATTTATCGCAAGCAATCTATGGTTTGCAAGTTTTTTTATTGGTTCGGCAAAATCATAGTAAAGACGGTATACACTGTCGTCTTCTGTTAACGCTTTTGAAACTAAAAGACCGAAGTCGATTGTTTTTTGACGAATATCTTTTCTAAGGATAATTTCGGCAAGCGGTGCCAGTCCTTTCTCTTTTGCGATAGTCGCTCTTGTGCGGCGTTTCGGTCTGAACGGACGGTATATATCCTCAAGTTCCGATAATGTTACGGCATTTTCGATTGATTTTGCGATTTCATCGGTCAAATTTTCTTGCTCGTCAATCAAACGCAATATTTCTTCTTTTTTATCTTCAAGGTTACGTAAATATGACAGTCTGTCGTAAAAATCTCGTAATATTTCATCACTTAGAGAACCTGTTGCTTCTTTTCTGTAACGGGCGATGAAAGGAATTGTGTTTCCGTCATCAATCAGTTTTACTGTGTTTGTAACCTGTTCGGGACGCAGGTTAAATTCAGACGTAAGCTGATTTATAATTTTTTCTTCTGATTTTTCCATTATGTATATCCTCCAAAAAATAATGTTTTGCTTTGAAATTATTTTGTAACAATTCTGCAAATGAATTTTAAAAATTCTATTCACAAACTGAAATATTTGTGATATAATAGTAACAACCACAATATATAGTGTGCAATTATGTAAACTCAACACCAAATATATATGTGATTAAAAATGCAGTTAAGCTAATTATATCCCATTTAGCTTAATTTTACAAGCAAAACAGTAAAATGAGTTAAAATGAGATGTACAAGCTGAAAAAAATGCAAAAAACCTATTGCACTTTTGATTGATTTAGGGTAAAATGGAGTTAATGGGAGCGAATTGGAGCGTTTGGGATGACAAACGGTCAAATTGGAGAGAGTAACCCATAAATCAATAAAAAGGCAGGTGACATTGAATATGGTAAATTTTGTTGACGAATATCCGCGTCAGCTTGACGAGCGCGGAAGAATTATCTTGCCTGCCAAAGTTAGAGAAAATATGTCCGAAACAGTGTATGTTACACGTTCAATGTCAGATAAATGCCTTCAATTATACACACAAGAGGAATGGGATAAGATTTCTGAAAAGATTAATCAACTCCCAACTGCCACAGACAGAAATGCTGCGGCTTTTGTACGTTTGTTTTTCGGTAAGGCTACTTCAGCCGTTATAGACAAGCAAGGCAGAGTGCCAATCGCAAAGCGTCTGATGGAATATGCTAACCTGAAAAAAGATGTTGTGCTTGTAGGTGCAAACACACGTCTTGAAATATGGGACAGTGAAGAATGGGATAGATACCAAGATGAACTTTCAGACGATATTATGATGGACGGAATATTAAATTACGGACTTAATATTTGATTTGAGGTTGTCGATAAAGTGTTGACGGTTCAAAAAATTAATTGAAAGGGAATCAAAATGGAATTTAAACATATTTCAGTATTGTTTGGGGAAAGCATTGACGCGCTGAATATCAAACCGAACGGTATATATGCAGACGGCACACTCGGCGGCGGCGGACATTCGCACGGTATTTTGTCAACAAACGATTCGTGCCGACTTATCGGTATAGACCAAGACAAAGAGGCTATTGCGGCGGCAAAGGAACGCCTTAAAGAATTTGACGGCAGAGTGACGTTCGTAAATCGCAATTTCAGCGAGATTAAGGATATTTTATCAGAACTTGATATTGATGAAATTGACGGTGCGGTACTTGATTTGGGCGTGAGTTCATATCAGCTCGATAATGCCGAAAGAGGTTTCAGCTATATGCACGATGCCGCTCTTGACATGAGAATGAATACGTCTTCGCCGAAATCGGCATATGACGTTGTAAATTCATATTCATGTGAGGAATTGATGCGTATTTTTTATGACTACGGCGAAGAAAAGTGGTCAAAGCGTATTGCGGAATTTATTTGTGAAAAACGTAAAACAAAGCCTGTTGAAACAACATTTGAACTTGTTGAAATCATAAAGGCGGCAATACCGAAAAAAGCCCGTATGGAAGGCGGACATCCTGCAAAGAGAGTGTTCCAGGCGATAAGAATTGAAGTCAATAACGAACTTGGAATATTGGAAAATGCTATTAAAGACTTTGTGTCAAGCATAAAATCGGGCGGGAGATTGGCGATTATAACGTTCCATTCACTTGAGGACAGAATTGTCAAAAAAACATTTCAGGATTTGGCAAGGGGTTGCACTTGTCCGAAAGAATTTCCGGTATGCGTATGCGGTAAGAAACCGGAAATTAAAATTATTTCAAGGAAACCGATTTTACCGTCGGAAGAAGAGCTTGAACATAATTCACGTTCAAAAAGTGCAAAATTGAGAATTGCCGAAAAATTATAGGATAGGCTAAAGGATAATTAAGGGAGAGAATTATTGTGGAATACGGAAATTTGGCATATAAATTGCCGGAACAGTATGATGAACCGATAAAAAAGAGAAAACCACAAAAGAGAAAAACGAAAACAGTTAATACCAGAACAGTCAGTAACAAGAGGAATCATGAACAAATGCAGTATAAGAGAACAATTTTTCGTGGAATATGCGTGACAGTGCTTTTGGCTGTATCAGCAGGATTTATGATTTCAAAATTCGTTGCTGTGAATGAAATGAACCAGCAGGTTGCGTCACTTAAAAGTCAGCTTACAACGCTTGAATCAGCAACAAGTCAGATGGTTTTTGACCTTGAACAGAGTGTTGACCTTACAAAAATTGAAAAAGAGGCAACAACAAGATTGGGTATGCAAAGACCTGAAAAGTATCAGACAATATATGTAAACGTAAAGCAAGATGATATGACAGAGAAAACTGCCGGTGAAGTAGAGGGGTTTGGACACGGTATTGTGTCTGTATTGAAAAAGATTGGTGGTAATATTGTACAATTTTTCAGCATAAAATAAAAATGGACTTCTATAATTATAAAATTATGAAAAATGTACATTTATTAAAGTATTAAAAGGAATTGATAAATTAATGAAACCATCATTAAATGAAATTAAAAAGAAAACGATATTTATGGTGTGTATCGTTGCTGTACTGCTTGCGTTGCTTGTTTTGCGAGTGGCATATTGGCAGATAATCAGAGGTGACGAGCTTTCGAGCAAGGCAAAGGCACAACAGCAGGGCAGCAGTATTGTTACAGCCTCAAGAGGAGATATTTACGACCGTAACGGTAAGGTGCTTGCGGAAAGTGCAACGGTAAACACACTTATTTGCAATCCTAAGGATATTGAGGCGGACGGTGACAGTGAAGTAATCGCCGCAAGATTGGCTCCTGTTTTGAATATGGATCAAAACGAAATCCTTAAGATTATAACAAAAAATTCAAGATACCAAGTTATAAAAAAACGTCTTACGAACGAACAGACCGAGGCGGTAAAGAAATTAAGAGATTCAGATGTTGACGCAACGATTGCAAAAGCATTTAAAGGGGTATATTTTGAAAATGATTCAAAGAGATATTATCCGTTCAACGTTGCACCGCATATTTTGGGATTTACGGGATATGACAATAACGGTTTGCAGGGAATTGAACTTACTTTCGATGATGAGCTTATGGGGCGTAACGGAAGTATAGAAACTAATCAGTCGGCAAAGGGTACAACACTTAAAGACCAACAAAATGAGTATTTGAACAGTTCTCAAAACGGTGATGACGTTGTGCTTACGATTGATGAAACAATCCAGCATTTCCTTGAAAAGCACCTTGAAGAGGCGGTTACGGAAAACAAGCTTAAAGAGGGTGCGGCAGGTATTATTATGAACCCGAAAACGGGCGAAATACTTGCAATGGCAACTAAGCCTGATTTTGACGTAAATAATCCGTATGATATTGACCAGTTTGAAAAATATGCGATAGATTTGGGATATGATACATCAGATGACACAGGTGACGATCCCGATGCAACACCGAAACCGACAGAAGATCCGAATAATTTAAGTGACGAGGCCATTGCGAAAATAAGAAATAAAATGTGGAGAAACAAGGTTATTTCGGATACATATGAACCGGGCTCGACATTTAAGATTATTACTGCGGCGGCGGCTTTGGAAGAACACGTTGTAGACCTTAATTCAACATTCTATTGTCCGGGATTTAAGATTGTTGCCGACAGAAAAATCGGTTGTGCAAACAAGAGCGGTCACGGCGCTCAAACATTTGTAGAGGGTGTAAGAAACTCTTGTAACCCTGTATTTATGGAATTGGGCGAAAGACTTGGATATGAGAAATTTATGGAATATTTCACTGCATTTGGTCTTACCGAAAAGACAAACGTCGAACTTGTCGGTGAGGCGTCAAGTATTTATTACCATAATAAAATGAGTGAAGTCGATATTGCGACAAGTTCATTCGGTCAAGGTTTCCAAATAACACCGATACAGCTTGTAACAGCCGTTTCGGCGGTTATCAACGGCGGTGAAAGAATGAAACCGCAGATTGTAAAGGAAATCAGAAACTCAAACGGAATTTTGAAAACGTATGAGCCGGAGGTTATAAGCCGAGTTATTTCGGAAGAAACATCTCAGCAAATGAGAGAAATTCTTGAATCGGTTGTATCGTTGCCGACATCAACAGGTAAAAATGCGTATGTAAAAGGCTGCCGTATCGGAGGTAAAACAGGTACTTCGGAAAAAGGTAACCGTGACGAAGAAAAACGTATTGCGTCATTTATCGGTTTTGCTCCTGCAAACGATCCGGAAATAGTATGTCTTATAATGCTTGACGAACCGCAGGTTGATAACAAGTACGGCGGTACAATAGCCGCACCTTTGGCAGGTGAAGTTATTGAAGATGTACTAAACTATCTCGGTGTTGAAAAGCAGTACACAGAAAATGAAGAACCTGACGTTAAGCAGGAAATACCTGACGTTAGAACAATGGATTTGACAGAGGCGAAGAAAGCCATTGTTGACAAAAAGCTGAATGTTCAGGTGAGAGGTGACGGCGATACGGTGGTTGACCAGCTTCCGAAACCGGGTACAATGCTTAACGAAGATTCAACGGTAATATTATATACAGAAGAAATTGACAAAACACATACAGTAACAGTACCTAATCTTAAAGGAATGTCCGTGGATAATGCGAAATATACTCTTGAAATGAGCGGACTGAACTTTGAGATTGTCGGTGCGGGACACAGTGAAGTGTCGAGTGCGTATGCGGTAAATCAGAGCATAGCGGCAGGCGAGGAGGTTACACCTGCAACAGTAATAGGCGTGGAATTCCGCCAAGTAACTTCAGACTAATAGGATAGGGGGAAATATCAAATGTTAGCAAGTGAATTATTAGGCAGTAAATGGCTTGATGAGCATGAAGATATAGATATAACCGGAATAGCGTACGATTCAAGAAACGTACTTCCGGGAAACGTTTTTGTATGTATCAAAGGTTTTGAAACGGACGGACATAAATATGCAGAAATGGCAGTTAAAAACGGTGCGTCACTAATCGTTGCCGAAGATAAAATAGATGTAGATGTACCTGTTTGGTATGTTGAAAATTCGAGAGTTGAAATTGCGGAAATGGCTTGTAAGTATTACGGCAATCCGTCAAGCAAATTCAAACTTATCGGTATCACAGGCACAAACGGTAAGACTACAATAACATATTTAATAAAGAGTATAATCGAAACAGCCGGTATGAGAATCGGTGTTATCGGTACAAATCAAAATATTATCGGCGACAAGGTGCTTGTTACGCAAAGTACAACACCGACAACACCAAACGCACTTGAACTTCAACAGCTATTTGCGGAAATGGTTGACAGTGATGCGGAATGTGTTGTAATGGAAGTTTCGAGTCACGCACTTGAACTTGAAAGAGTACACGGTTGTCACTTTGACGTGGGTGTGTTCACAAATCTTACACGTGACCATCTTGATTTCCATAAGACTATGGAAAATTACTTAAATGCAAAGGCTAAGCTGTTTAAAATCAGCGATAAGGGTGTTGTTAATTTCGACGATGACGGCGGTAAGAAGATTGTTGCAAACAATGACTGCGATATATTAAAAGTCGGTCTTTCGGACGGTTGCGACCTTAAAGCAAAAAATATTGAAATTTCATCATCGGGTGCTGATTTTGATGTTGAATATGACGGTAAGACATATCGTGTTCATATAGTAATTCCGGGCAAGTTCAGCGTATATAATGCAATATGC
>QWCN01005221.1_pt1 | contig 12987 bp, 9 predicted proteins | sample 1972711 | NCBI WGS metagenome assembly QWCN01 (sample SAMN09866707, study PRJNA288562) | Human gut metagenome isolate term1_stool, whole genome shotgun sequencing... | isolation source: gut | host: Homo sapiens | place: USA: California | reverse complement strand
GCTATTTTTTGCTACCAGCAACGGGTAATTCCAATCCGGTAAAGGTGTACCGATTATGTTATCGCCACTCCTTGTCTTAAATTTTGAAAGATCGATTTTAACAGACAAAGATGTTTTGCCTGAATCTACATAATTTGTTTCTTCCTGTTCTGAACAAGCGAAGACTGTTGTGGCGATTAAAGCCAATAATGCGAGCTTTTTCATTGTTTTTGAATATAATTAGTGAATAATTGGGTTTGTTTTTTTTCTATTTTCGTTGCTTTTACCTGTTGCCAGTTATCTTTTTGATATTCAGACTAGCTTCTTCAAGTCCCATTTCGGCAGCCTTGTTAAGGTAATTTTTTGCCTTGTCCGGTTCACCATTCAGCATGAGCAATACTCCCATCGCATTATAAAATTCGGGAACAGTCGTTTTACCTTCTATTTTGGTAAGATATCTTTCTGCTGAAATTTTATCTTTTCTCTCCAGTGCTGCTGATGCTGCATTCAGGTTGGCAGTTATATCATCTGGAAACAATCTTACGGCAGTCTCGAATAAGTCGGTAAACTCCGGCGAACCTTTTTCGTAGGAGTTTGCAACAAGGAACATTTCGTTCAGACTCAAGTTTTGAGGACTATTTTTAATTACTTCCTTCGCTTGTTCTACATTGAAGCCTTTGATCTCAAAGTTGATTCGACAAACGGCTTTACGTAGTGAAGGGAAAAACTCATTTAGCATATAGCGATAGGGTGTACCACCGGCGAGATCCATTAGGGCTTTCTTGCGACTTGTGTTTGTCACATAGTTTATCTCTTCTGGCACTGATTCGATAATGTCGAGTACTTGCTGACGGTAAGACATATTAGATGCCTCAACCAGTTGTTTCAATCCTTCCCAGTTTTCACCTCCGAAAGTTACACTGTAGATGTTTCGAGGGTAATCGAATTTAGTGGATAGAAACTCAACCAGTGATAGGGCACGTTTCTCCGAAAGCTCCCGGTTGTTAGCTATTTTACCTTCAGGCGAAGCATAACCTGCCACATCGATAGCTTTCACTTTAATATTTGGATCATTTTTTAGATTCTGCACCAAATCGGTTATTTTCCTTAGTTCTGCAGGATTGTCCATATAGTCGAAACGAATTTGTGATTGGTTCACAATGAAGTCCAGATAAGCTTCTCCAATGATTTCCCGTCGTTTGATTTCTTCAACAGCCGGTTTTATATAAGCTAGATATGGAGTAATTTCATAGACGTCTAATAATTTTTTCTTTCCGAAGCTGATCAACTGCGATACTCCCATTCGTCGTGGTGGATTACCACAACCACATAAGTCTTCGTATATATCCAGTGTTGCATCGGGCATCCACGATTCATATTTTACTGTCCAAGTATAATTTAGCTTTCTAGAACTTCCGGATTTAAATCCTTTTAGTACTGCATACGGAGCCTTTTCTTTGTATACGGACTTTTGTCGTTTACTCATTAGCGATATTTCTCTATGGTATACATTATAATTTTCCCGTCCTTTCACCATTACTTCAGGAAAATAAAAACAGTTGTCCGGTGCCACCAAAGCGGGAATTAAACTTATAGATTTTCGGGAATCCACATTGACTCCTGTGATATCGAAGCTCAGTCTGACATAGACTGAATCTCCGTTATGTTCCAATGACAAAGGAGTTACATGTATTTGGCCTGAAAACTCTTCATGTTGAGCCCATATTTTCATATTCAGCAGAAGAGTGATTACCGTTAATAATATATATTGTTTTCTCATTTTGTTATTCTTTTATTTTATATAGTATATTAATGAAATCCCAGCTTGGGTAGGTCCGAGGTAGTTTTTATTCTCTGTACCATTTTTTGTGCCACATTTGTTACAATCATATTTATCATAATGTAAGCGGATATAACCGACTCCAATTGTGGTTTCCAGACTCCACCTTTTACCCAAGAAGAAGTTGTAACCATATGAAATTCCCCCACCGTAACCATATCCTTCATACCGGTAATTTCGGGAGCCTTTCTCAAAAAGTAAAGGTAACTCGTGACCGGAAATGTTATATTGGCTTCCTAAAGCATGCATTCCGAAAAAATGTCCGCTGAACTTTGTACATAACCAATAACGATATTCTGCTTTACCGATCCAATGAACAAGCTTTTTGTTATTATTAATTGTCCCTTTCAAGTTCCACGGATTATAGCCACCGCCTAATTCTAAAGTACTTCTTTTGCCCGAAGCCAATTCAATACTTAGATTAGGAGTTGATGTATATGTGCCATAGAGCAAATTCGTCTTGATAGCCACATGTTGTGAGAATACTGAGATCGAACTTACCATTCCAACTAAAACCATTAATATCTTTTTATACATAGTATTCATATATTTTATTTACTGTTATATATTTCCACATAGTCTGCTATAGTGATTGAATTTAATTTTATAGTAGTATTTTTGATCACTTTATTTATCAATAAGAATATCTCGCATTCTTTTTTGCTGGAACAACCACAAGCTAACTTCGGGACTAGTTCTTTGCAACATAAAAAACGGGTATGCCCCTCAAGAGTATTGAATATTTGTAATAGAGTGATTTCTTTCGGACTCTTAGTGAATATAAATCCGGGCATATTACCTCCGGTGCGACTGTGTAGTATACCTGCTCGAGTAAGTTGGCGTAAGGCGGGCATCAGTGCACGTACATTCATGTGGTGATATTCTGCTATTTCAGGAGCTGAAATATAGCGATTTTCATAATATCCAGCTACTAAATAACGGCAGGCTAATATTCCCAATCTTGTTGCTATTGTTATCATTCTAGTTTGTATTTTATACGATTTACAGTATGTACATCATTGAAATGTATTTGGTTCTTAAAATTTAATGCAGGTGAGTGTTGGTACATTGGGTGACTTTCCTCTCACTTACTTTTCCTTAAAAAGGGCTTTAAGAGTTCCAACAACTTCGATAATCCAACTGTTATGTGGTTCTTTCTCCAAGAATAACCAATCGCAATCATTGTCGCGACATCCAATCAATCCTATTTCTTTTATCTTATATATAATAGGTATTAATATATACAATGGTATATCATGGCTTTCAGAAATATGTGTTAAACTGCATCCACCCAAATAATAATTGTCAGCCAATTCAATAAGAATTATTAAGCCATAATGGATTCCTTTTCCCGGATTATATTCGTATACAAATACAGATTTACATTCTTTCATAAACGACGTTTTTTATTGATTTATCAAAGCCATAATTGTGTGTTTATACTAGACAGCGTGTTAGTAATTAATGTGTTGCGAAGATAATGGTAGTGCGCTATTTATACCAAAAAGTGAACATGGTATAAAACGTATTTCCGAGTTGTATAAAAGTGGCAGAATATCTATAAAACTGGTTGATAAATAAATTAGTGGTTATTTTTTTCTTGTTTGTACATTTCCTCACGTATTTTACTAGGGCACATTCCGAACATAGATTTGCAATAACGGTTAAAATGTGAAGAGTCAGTGAAGTAAAATTCTTTGGCGATAGCCAAGAAACTTTTGTTGGTTGAGGTCAGTTCCTGAAATATGTGTTTTGCTCTTTGCTTAATGAGCCATTGGTAAGGACTTACTCCAAAATGGGCTTTAAATTTCCGGTTGAATGTACTTAAATTCATTCCGGATAGGTCCACAAATTCTTTCACACCTTTCATCTTCAGATAATTGTTCATCACAAACAATTCAAACTCTTGAGCATGACATACGGTAGGAAGGAAAAAGTTCATTAATTCTTCTGGTGTATAATAAGCTCTTAATATGAGCGACAACTCCCATTCTTTACATTCATGAATATAGGGGCAGGTGACACCGTCGTCCAGATAACTTTTCACAGAATAAAGGAATTCCATCAATCTGGGTTTGCCTATCAGATTCTTGTGGTTAGGAACAGAGTTCAGCCAGTCTTCTGCACGCTCGGAAAGATGCTTTTTATCGCAGGGAGTCAGTGCATTATTTCCTGTAAAAACAATACCGGATGTATCTGTGATTGCTTTCCATGTGTAATTAGTGTTATTGAGCCAAAGTGTGACTTCTTCTGATTGAAGTGGTTTGTTGGTATATTCATTGCATGAAACCTCGACTTTTCCATCCAGAATAAACACTATGGCATAAGCATCTACCACATTAAAGAAATACTTTTCATCTTTTAGAGTTTCGACGTATCTGAATCTTCGATCGGTTGTTTTTAAGCATTTTCTGCAATCTTCATGCTTGCAATAGTTTAATTCAATTTTCATATTGCAAAAATACACATGAAAATATATTTTGATAACAAGGGCGATTAGTAAAAAAAAGACAAGAAACTTGTAAAAAAGAAACAAATATATGAAGAATGTTGCCAGATTAATAGTTTATCTTAGCCAATTTTCTCTCTTTTTCGGCATAGGCGTCCTCACGAATTTTAGAGGGTGAATTTCCAAAGATGGCTTTACAATAGCGATTGAAGTGAGAAGCATCTGTAAAATGGTACTCTTTTGCTATGGCAATAAAACTTTTGTCGGTAGAAGTCAAGTCGTAATAGATATGTTTCGACTTTTGTTTGATAAGCCACTGGTAGGGGCTCTCTTTGAAAAGCGATTTAAACTTTCGGTTAAATTTTACTAGACTCATACCTGACAAATCAACGAATTCTTTTACTCCTTTCATTTTTAGATAATTATCATGAATGAACATTTCAAATTCATAAGTATTCCGTACAGCAGGGAAGAAAAAGTTCATTAACTCTTGAGCTGAATAATAGGCTTTGAAAATGATGGATAACTCACGTTGTTTAACTCTGTGCATATAATGACAGGTAATGCCGTCATCCAGATAATTTTTCACTGTATAAAGAAACTCTTTTAGTCTGGGCTTGATCTGTAATCCTTTAAATTCGGGAACTGAGTTGAGCCACGAAGCGGCATATTTCTTTAATGATTCGCTGTCGCATCGCATTAAATCATTGTCACTTGTCAGTACAATAGCGGAAGTATCTGTAAGTGATTCCCATGAACAATTGGAGTTCATAGGCCAAAGCACGATATCATCTGTTCGAAAAATGACATTGACAAATTCGTTACACGACACTAGTGCTTCTCCCGACAGAATAAAAGCAATGGTAAAGGTATTTACCATTTCAAATACATGCTTTTCATTTTTTTTAGTTTCAATGTATTTGAAGTCTCGCTCTGTACGTTCTGTACATATTTGGCAGTTTCTATGTTCGCCAAAATAAAGTTTGTAGCTCATAATGTTTGTTGTAAGATTAAGTAGTCTGAATGGCTATCTTTCTATCTATTGAACAATGACCAATTAGAGAAAGTTCGTATTTTTTGCTAAATTATTTAACTTAGAGCTATTGCTTCCATTGATTCTAATTTGCGTGATTTACTAGTTTTCAATTTGCTCTGAGTTACTAAAGAAAAGGACTCTAAAATTGTGACGAAAGTATTAATCGCCTTATATTGGTGGAATGGTATAAAGATTGTTGGTGATGGATTTATATCCAGAGAAGTTTCGTTTTCGATAGATGTGTGATTCTTTATAAATTTGGACTCACATTAATTTAAGAAGCAATGATCTAAGGAATAAAAAAGGTGACCGGGGAATTTTCTGTATCATCCATATACGAAAGTCTTAGTATACAGATGAATTCCCCGGTCACCAAAGATAAAGTTACTAAATGTATTTGCTATTCTTTTCTACGATTTAGTAAACCTCCAGTTCATAAATTCTGGCAGCGTTCAGTCCGTTATCTTGTGTAGATTGTGTAATCAGCAATCTGACATAGCGGAATGAAGCCGGTTTGAATTGGCGTATCACTGTGTTTTTGTGATTGTCAATTAATGCATCGATTGTTTGCCATTCTTCATTTGGATTGTTTCTACCTTGCAGGAAGCAATCACTAGTGATGAATGAACTACCTTCATTTCCGGCATTCACCAGTTTCCAACCACTAATTTCCTGTTCCTTTCCGAAATCGAAGTCAATGTAATTAGGAGCTTTGCTTGTGTCGCACCATTTCGTTTCCAAGTCCCCATCAATAGCGAATTGAGCCTGTTCTTCTTTATTGACTTCACCCGAGCATTTGATAAGTTTAGCCGCTTTCAACAGATTAACCTTAGCCGATGTATTAGCAGTTCCGGTTGCTTGCAGGGCTGTGCGGAACAATTCGGAAGCAGGAGTTACAGAAGGATATTCTTCATTGACCAAAGTCATTGCAAATACTACAATATTAGGATTGTCGGGCAAAGTGATTGTTGTAGCACCTTTAGGAATATCCATGCCGAATTTAAACATATAAGTGAATTCATATGCTTCGTCTTTCTGCGATGAATGACGGTGTGTGCCGACATAAGCGATTTCTGCATCTTTCAAGAATCCTTCCGTATGTCCTAAGTGTCCCCATTGACCGATGAAACCGGTATAAGAAGGTACAGTTATTTCTTGTACTGCATTACCTATGTTGAAAGTTGCAGTAGCGTCAGTACTTGTAGAAGCTGCTAAGAAGTAAATACGATTATAAGTATTTCCTGCGGGCAGTTGGATTACGTTGCCTTTACAAGTAACGCCGTTAGCTACTTCTTTTTCTCCCAAACGGAAAGAAATACCATTAGCGGTCAGGATAGAGTCGGGAAGGAGTTCGGCCGCATAGCTGTAACCGGATTCGAAGTTACCCTCATGACGGAATTCATTCCAACTGAAACATTTACGATCATAATCTAACGGTAAATATTCATATTTCATAGCCGGAACAACAGCGTCTTTCTTCTTCAGTTTTACTTTGAATGTTTGAATATTGTATGGTTTGATAGATACATTCAATTGATTCTTGTTGAAGTCAGCAGTTCCAATTGTTTTCTCTGTTCCGTCTGCTAATACAGCATTTTCTATTTCACCGGCAAAGGTAATAGCAGCCTTTTGAGCTTCTTTACCTCCTGTTTCGTATACGCGTACTACATATTCATCAGAAACTTCTGCCTTTTTCAATGCCTTGATTACTACCTGGTCATTGTCTGAACGGACAAAAGCAAATTCTTTGCCCAATTTTCCGGCATGTTTCGGACTGTTGAATGCTTTGATCGGCTGGTTCAAAATTTCAGCTTTGATAGCAGTTGCCGGTTTGTTGAGAGCTCCGTTATGACCTACTAAGCTATAAGTAAATGTATGGAATCCAAGATCCTGTTGATCTTGATAAGCATAGTTCCCTTTTGTTCCAGGAGTATGAAGAAGTGTCAGACGGATGGTGTGATTATTTGGTTTATCCCAGCCATATTTGCTGTCGTTCATTACAGATACACCGTAGCTGTTATCCTTGTCAGTCAGGTCAGCCCATTGTTGAGCATATACTTCGTAAGCTATTTCTGTGTTGTTTCCACGTTCAACGCTACCAATTCCTAAATCATAGGTTGCTTTTTCGTTTTCGATGTTTAAAGGAAATTCAGCTTTGAGCAATGCGTTTGGTGATTCCCAGTTGATTTCGTTGTAGAAGTCAATCTGATCAGCACGGCTACCTTCGTAGAAGCGGATGTATTGTTTAAAGAGTGATTTTCCGTGTTTTTTCTCTATGCAAAGAGCTTTACGGAGAGCGCCATTTTCTACCAAAGTCACTTTAACGTCATCTGTGATAGAAACCGGGTCACGGTCTGTAGTCTCTTTTAATACCTCCCATGCAGGCCATGAGTATGATTTATTTTCTGTGAAGAGTGCCAGACGGATTGCTTTTCCATCTTTAACCATTTCTTTGTTAGCACGCTTATCAATAAGAGAAGTAATGTCTCCGTTTTTGTCTAAGGTAAGTTTATAGACTGAGTTCTCCAATGTATTGGATGCAGATGGAGTGATTGCTTTACCAGCTCCTCCTGTGCGTACATCATATACGGAATATCCGTTGGCAGGAATATTAGCTGCTACTAACAGATGAGCTTTTCCGTTTTGGTAGCCAATTAGTTGTGAAGAAACTTTTTTGCCTTGTGCATTATAAACAGTAAAACCATTCGGAGCTTTCGGCATTTCAAGGATGATTTCTGCCAGGTCGGATACGGGGAAAGCATTTGCATTATAAAGAATAACTGCTGTACCCTTTGTACGTGTATCCATTTGTTTGGCAATGGCATTTACTGAAGAAGTAAGTGCTCCCGCAAACTCTTTTAATGAGATCAACTCATCGTTCCATGAGAATTCGTATGCACGGGGAATACTAGTTCCTGTCAGGTCATCATGGAATTGGTGGAAGATGAATCTTTTCCATGATTCTGATAATGCCTGTCCTGGATAGTCTGCTGCACCCAGCCATTCAGCGGCAACAGCAGCTCTTTCGGCCGCATCACCCAACTGTTCGTTTTGACGATTATATAGTTTCATGGCAGCTTGTGAAGTGTAACAGCCTGTACCGTGAACGTCCATCAACAGTTCTCCGTCGAATACTGGAAGTTCGGAATGTTTGTCATAAGGCAGGTAATCTTTGTAAAGCTGGTCACTGGTGGCACTGATAATTTCTATCGGACCGTTTCCATGAACTCCTTTTTCCATAGCACGTACACTTTCCAAAGTAGGTGAACCTCCTGTGTCTCCTGCACCATAATAACGGTATACGGTGTTAAGTGGTGTACGTTTAACCAGATCTTTCAACTCTTTACTTTCAGAGAGGTCTTCGTCTTTCCAACGGTGATTGTAGTCGTAGCCGTGTGCCAGCATCACTTGATTTCCGTCTATTCCTTTCCAGAGTCCAATGGTGAAAGGGTGTTTGCTTTTTCCGTAGAAAGGGTGGTTACGCCAATCTAGTTTTTGAGAAGAAAAACCGATTAATCCGCAATGTGAAGCAATGGTAGGAAGTGTCCATCCGAAGCCAAAGCAGTCTGGCAGGAAGATGTCTGTTCCTTCTTTACCAAATTCTTGACGGTAGTAAGTTTGTCCGAGCATAATGTTACGGATAGCCGATTCAACAGAAGGAACCAGTGCGTCGCTGGCTTCCCAGCTACTTCCAGAAATGTGCCAACGTCCTTCATTGATGAATTTCTTCATCTCTTCATATTGCTCCGGATAATATTCTTTCATCCAGGCGTATTTTACACCTCCTTCAAAATTGAATATGTAATCCGGATATTTTTTCAGCAGAAATAAGTTCCGGCTGATAGTGTTCCATACATACTCGTTGATTGTAGTCTGAATATCCCAGTTCCATTGAGTATCCAGATGAGCGTCAGCAACAAGGTAGGCTTTTGCTTTTTCGCCCTTTGCACTGTTTTGCGCAAAACTGCCTCCGCTAATAACCATAGCAAGAGCCAGAAAAGCTACTTTTTTATTCATCATGTTTTTAGTGGTATTATTATGTTTGAATGTTAATAATAGCAACAAAGGTAACAGAATTAATTGGTATAATAGTCTGAATCGTAGTTTTTTACAAAGGTGGCATGAAAAGTTACTTTTCTGGCAGGAAAGAATACAACTTTAGTTTCTATTAAAGGGCTTTCGATAAGAAGGTAAGGAGATTAGAAGTTAAGATAATATCGTGTGTTACCTATGTCTATGGACACTCTTCACTATGAAATAATAATTGAAATTATCTTGCACCTTACACCTTAATGCTACTAATAAACTGATTCCCAGAAAGAAGATGGTGTGCAAGATACATGCTGCAGATGTGTGTAAGATAAAACATCTTACACACATCAGTTTATTATATGAACACTTTATTTCAAATCAAGAACTAGATATAAATGCTGTTCCAGCTCATTGAACAAAGTGTTTCATAGTACAAAACATTTTGTTTCAAGCCTTGGAACAGTTTGTTTCAAATAGGCAAACAGTTTGTTTCAAGGCTTGGAATACTTTATTTGTACAGGATGAACTCTTCATTTTATACGTTGTTACGACTCGTTTATCAGGTGATTCTTTTTTTTATCATATCTTCTATCCTTTTTGGGGTGATAGGTGATAGATGGGGTGATAGGTTAATTTATAACCTATCACCCTCTGAAACTACTATGAATAAATGGATATAGAAGGTTGGTGATAGGTTGATAGAGAAAATGATGTTTTTTTATTAGAAGGAACTAAGCTAGAATATTAAGATATAAAAAAATAAGCCCTTGCATTTCGCTAATTGAGATAACGGGATGCAAGGGCTTTATAATTGATTATTATTGGATACTGTTCAGCAAATCTACTTTCCCTTCATTGACAAGTTTCAGTATCAATTCTCCGAACAGCGTATTTTGCCAGGCAAACCACTTACGTGTAAACTTCTTCGGATCATTCTTATTGAAAGATTCGTGCATAAAACCGGTGTCAGCATCTGTATCCATCAACATTTTGATGCAAGTTTTGATCTCTGCATCATTCTGGCTGGTAAATGCCTTCATCATTATACTCATTGGCCAGATCATGTCATATCCGATATGCGGACCTCCGATACCTTCGCCGGCAGTTCCTTTGAAGAAGTAAGGATTATTTTCGCTCCAAACAAACTTGCGAGTATTCTGATAAATTTTGTCATTTACCTTCACATCTCCCAGATAAGGCAGAGCGATGAGGCTGGGTACATTAGCATCGTCCATCAATAACTGATTACCGAAACCATCAACTTCAAAAGCATAGATTTTACCATATTTCGGATGCTTATATACTGCATACTTCATCAAAGCCTTTTCTACTTCATCTGCCAAGGTGGTACATTCTTTGGCTAAAGCAGGTTGGTGATTAACTGTTTCCAGAATTTCGGCTGCTTTACGTAAAGAAGTTACCGCGAAGAAGTTGGAAGGAACGAGGAATTGGAAAGTAGTGGCGTCATCAGATGGACGGAAAGCTGAAGCTATCAGTCCGACTGGTTTCACCGGATTTCCCCAACCGTCGTTAGTCATTGTGTCAAGTGCACGTTCCGTCTTACGTTGGAATTTATATGGACCTTTTGGATCTTCTTTGCGTTGTTGTTCTTTGAATGTTTTCAGAACGTTTGCAACTGCTTGCAGCCATTCATCCGTGAAGATGCTCGCATCACCAGTAGTTTTCCAGTAATGATAAGCTAAACGGATAGGATAGCAAAGTGAGTCAATCTCCCATTTACGTTCGTGAAGTTCAGGTTTCATATCCGTCAGGTCACTCATCCAATCACCTCCTTCGGCTCCCATGTTGAAAGCATTGGCATACGGATCAATGTTGATACATTTAAACTGGCGATTGATTACTCCTGCCAGCATTTTCTTTAGTTTCGGATCTTTGTTAGCGAGCTGTACGTAGGGCCAAACTTGCGCACCTGAATCACGTAACCACATGGCGTGGATATCGCCGGTATATACAAAAGTATCGTCTGCTCCGTCATAATGTACGGTTGTATCCAACGTATTTGGAAAACAGTTTTCAAACATCCAAGCTAGCTTGGCGTTGGTCAGCAATTCCTTGATATGAGCAATCTGCTCTTCTACTGCTTGAGATACAAACAAACGTTTCGACGCTTCCGGGCGGTTAGTCTGATAATCAGTCACTCGGGTGTTGTCTTGTTGGGTGACAAATTCATAGGTATTCATGGCCTGTACACCGGCAGCTCCGGAAAGTGCCATGCAGAGGCAAAGTGTTTTAGTTATGTTCATTCTATTTTTTTCTTTAAATAATTAGTAATCTGATTCTCCCATAATGGGGGAGAGGTTACATTTTATTCGCGTCTCTTTGTGTCAGATGATTAGATATAAATCAACCCATTTACTTTTGATGACGTTTGTCAAACTCCAATTCTACTTTTACCAGGAAGTGATCCGAAGGCGTACGTGCTTGGTAAGCCTTGATCGTAATCTCCTCCGGGCAGTCTTTTGCATCTGCTTTATTCCCACTACCTTTACTACGGTACGTATCAGTCAGCACACCATATCTTTTAACATGGAAAACCGGTGAAACGAACACATGGTCGATACGGCTTTCAGTAAAGTTGTTTGGATTGAAACTGTTGAATGTTCCATTCGTTGCATAACGGAAATCGCATTTCTCATAGGAATCGCAAAGTACGCCCTTTTCAACAAATGCATTGTAGGATTGGTGAGTCTGATCCACATTGAAATCACCTGTAAGGATTGCCGGAAGATTGGCTCCCAGTTCCTGCATCTTCTTCTGAACAAGGAAAGCACTTTCTACGCGCGCTTTCTTGCCGACATGGTCCATATGCAGATTGAAGAACAGGAACTCGAATCCGGTATCTTTGCACTTAAAATGTCCCCAGCTACAAACACGGGGTAACACAGCATCCCAACCTTTACTAGGCACATCCGGTGTCTCCGACAACCAGAAGTCTCCCTTTTCTATCACATCAAATTTGTCGGTGCGGTAGAAAATAGCGGAGTGCTCGCCTTTTTCTTTTCCGTCGTCACGTCCTACTCCAATAAAATCATAGCCAGGAAGAGCTGCTTTCATATCTTGTAACTGATGAAGGAAACATTCCTGTGTGCCGAAGATATCGAAATCATGGTATTGTACCATTTTAGCGACTACAGGATAACGTTGTCCCCAACCATTTCCATTAGCAGAATCAGACTTGTTGGCATTTCTCAGATTATAAGAAGCAACAGTGAAACGGGTCGGCTGATAGCTTTGGCAATTGCAAAAGACTATAGCGACTAAGGCGATTAGTAAAAGGTTTCTTAATTTCATGTTTTTAGTTTGTCAAAGTAGAAAGATCAATTGTCGGGTGTCAAAATTACAATTTTTTATTCAAATGAGAGAGAATAAGGAGCATCTTTTTCACTTGTTCCACGTTGTTTGTTAGGAACAGGACTCATTTGATATTGTATGTTTGTACCTTTCATCAGTTGATCGTGAGTCAGATAGTTGCGGTTATACACCTTTCCATCTACTTTCATATCTTTGACATAAAGATTGTCCATGCTGTTGTTATTGGCATTGATTGTGACAGTCTTCCCGTTTTCCAAATGTAGTTTTACTGATTTGAAAAGTGGAGTTCCCAACACATATTGGTCTGTTCCCGGACAA
>QWCN01007272.1_pt1 | contig 13000 bp, 8 predicted proteins | sample 1972711 | NCBI WGS metagenome assembly QWCN01 (sample SAMN09866707, study PRJNA288562) | Human gut metagenome isolate term1_stool, whole genome shotgun sequencing... | isolation source: gut | host: Homo sapiens | place: USA: California | reverse complement strand
TGGAGAGCGTGTCGGTCGGGTTGCTGTCGGCATGGATGGCGGCGTTGATGATGTAGGCGAGCTTTAAAATGAAGCGGTCGAGCACCAGCAGCGCGCAGGCCGCGGCGTCGAGATACGAGAGGTAACGGCTGACGCGCACGATGAGGGGGCGCTTCATAATAGTGGAGCTGTAATTGTTCCAATAGGCCCACTTGACGAGCAGCGCCATGGCGCTCACGCCGAGGAAGAACCAGCAGATCGCCGCGAGCGCCGTGCCGAACACGGACTGCGCGGGGATGAAGCTGTACGGGCTGGGGGCGGAGTAGAACATGCCGAGACCCAGCAGGGCGATGAAACTTCCGCCTAAATAAACATAACGGTGATCCCGGGTGATGAAGTTCTTCCGGGGCGCGGTGGGTGCTGCCATGGTGTTTCCTCCTTTATGGTGCGAAGCGCGTTGTCTCTAGAGCGCTTCGCGTACCCGCCGCGTGAAAAACGCGGCGGCGGTGCGTGGGATATATTACTGGGGCTGGCCGTCGACGGCTGCCTGCCACATGGCGGCGCGGGCGTCGTCGTCGATGCCGGAAAGGATGGTGTTGATCTGATCAAGGAGTTCATTGTCGCTCTTGCGCAGACCCACGCAGGAGCCCTTGGCCGGGAGCGTGAAGCCGCTGCCCTCATCGAAGGTGACCAGGCGGAAGTTCGGGTTGGAAGCGAGGTAGCCCTGCGCGTTCTCAACGTTGATGACGATGGCGTCGCAGGTGCCCTGCTGCAGGCGGGAGATCATGTCGGGCACGCTGCCGACGGGGCTTAAGTGGTCGACGCCTTCGATCTGCTCGATGACATCGTCAAGCGCCGTGCCCTGCTGGCCGAGGACGGCCGCGCCGGAGAAGTCCTGAATGGAGGTGGCATTTAAGTACGGGGAATCGGCGAGCACCATCAGGCCGTAGGTGGTCTCACGGTAGGGCTCGGAGAAGTTGATGGATTCGCGGCGCTCGGCGGTGTCCATCATACCGGCGATGATGGCGTCGATCTGGCCCTGATTGAGCGCGTCGATCAGGCCGTCCCAGCTGAGCTTGACGATGACGAGCTCCTTGCCGAGGCCCTCTGCGATGGCCTTGGCGATCTGCACGTCGTAACCCTCGGCATACGTGCCGGCGACGTTTTCAACGGGGACGTTCGAGTCCGTCGCTTCGCTTTCCTGCCAGTTGTTGGGGGCGTAAGCGCACTCCATGCCGACGCGGAATTCATTGCTTTCGTTTGTGGTGGTGTCCTGCTGTTCCTGCTGCTGATCGCTGCTGGAATCGTCGGCAGCCTGGCTGCCGCAGGCGGTGAGTGCGAAGAGCATGATGGCCGCCAGCAGGAGGGCGGTAAAGGTTCTGAGCTTCATGGTGGTGGTTTCCTTTCTTGCGATGAGTTTGATTTTTCAAAAACAGGGGAGTCCTGCTTTCTACGCCTTCAGCGCACTCCCGATGCAGACAAAAAACAAAGCCGTAAATGCTTTGTGAAGCATTTACGGCTGCAACTGTACTGCAATCCGGCAAACCGGTCATCACCTTTTGGGGACAAACAGCTTGCCGACCTCGATAGCGCTCCACATACGTGACAGTCCGGCGGATGTTCTCCGACGAACCAGCGGCAAACGGCACAGGAACCGTTTCCACTTCGGCGGCATCCCCTTTCGCGCGCTCCGGCTTCCTGTGCCGGTGCGAACGCGCTACTTTTGTCAGCCGCGCCTCTATCTTCCCGACCTCGCGATCGGGCGTTTGAAATTGTTGGCGTTACCATACTCCCGTGCTGGGAAAATGTCAATCCCTAATTTTCCACTTCTCCAAATTTTGAGAATCTTTTTACACGGAAGAATGGGTTCTTGTGAAATATTACCACAGCTTTCCTGCATGAATATCGCGTGAGCGAGGGAGAAGCGCTTCCGCCGCGGCAGCGGCTGTGCCGTGCCGCGGCGGAAGATGACGTTATTTTTCCCCGCCCTCGCACAGGACGGACAGCGCGTATGCCGCGTAGAGCGCCGCGCCGAGGGGGAGCGTTTCCTCGTCGATGTCAAAATCGCCGCGGTGGTTGGAGATGCAGGTGTGCGGCTTTTTGGGGTTTGCCGTGCCGAGGTAGGCGTAAGCGCCCTTCGTTTGCAGCAGATACTCGGCGAAATCGTCCCCGCTGAGCGAGAGCGCGCGGTTTGCCGTCGTGGGGATGCCGAGCGCGTCGGCGACGCGCTCGACCTCCCCGCACACACCGGCGTCGTTCGTGAGCGGCGTGGCGAAGTCGTCCCATTCGACCTCTGCCGTGCCGCCGTAAAGGGCGGAGATGTGTGCGGCCGCGGCGTTGATCGTTTCGCGAAGGTGCGCGCGGCTCTCGGGCGAGAACATGCGCGTCGTGCCCTCGAGCACGGCGGTCTCGGCCACGGCGTTGTAGGCCGTGCCGGCGTTCAGCTTGCCCACGCCGATGAGCACCGGCTCGACCGGCGAGGTCATGCGCGTGACGATGGACTGGAGCGCGACGACGAGCTCGCTTGCGATATAGAGCGCGTCCACGCCGAGCTGCGGCGTGGAGACGTGCGCGCTTTTGCCGTGGATGCGGATGATAAAGTGGTCGACGCCCGCGTTGTTGGCCCCCGGCTTGACGCCGACGGTCCCCGCGGGAAGGTCGGACGCCGTGTGCAGCCCGAAGACGCGCTGTGCGCCATCCAGCATGCCCGCGGCGATGAGCGGCCTTGCGCCCTGACCGATCTCCTCGGCGGGCTGGAAGAGGAAGCGCACCTCGCCACCAAAGTCCGCGCGGTGTGCGCTCAAAACCTTTGCCGCGCCGAGAAGACACGTCGTGTGCGCGTCGTGGCCGCAGGCGTGCATCATGCCCGGCGTTTGCGAGCGGTAGGGCACGTCGTTCGTCTCCTGAATGGGTAAGGCGTCGATATCCGCGCGCAGCACGACAAGGCCGCTTCCATTGCCGTTGCCGGTCAAATGGCCGACAACGGCGGTCTCGCCGACGCGCTCGTGCGGGATGCCGCACCTGTCAAGCTCGCGCTCGATGCGCGCGGCAGTGTGGTATTCGCGCAGGCCGAGCTCTGGGGCGCGGTGAAATTCCCGCCGCAGTGCGATGAGCTCGTCGCGAAGCTGCTGGCACTCTTCTCTCAGGGCGTTCATGGCGAATTTCCTTTCTTATCCCTTGGCAGGGATCTTTTCGCGCAGGGATTCGAGGCGGTTCAGCGCGTCGGTGAGCGTTTCGTCCTTCTTGGCGAAGTGCAGGCGGATGAGGTGGTTGACCGGCTCGCGGAAGAAGCTCGAGCCCGGCACTGCGCCCACGCCGACCTTGCTTGCAAGGTCCTCGCAGAATTGAAGATCGCTCTCGTAGCCGAACTCCGAGATGTCGAGCATCACGTAGTAAGCGCCCTCAGGGTCATTGTGGACGATCTTGAGGTCGTCAAGGCCCTTTAAGAACAGGTCCTTTTTGTGCGTGTACTCGGCCTGCAGCGCGTCGTAGTAGTCCTGACCGAAGTTGAGACCGGGGATGATGGCCTCCTGTAGGGGCGCCGCCGCGCCGACGGTGAGGAAGTCGTGGACCTTCTTCGCGCGGTCGATGACCTCCGGCGGGGCGATGATGTAGCCAAGGCGCCAGCCGGTGATGGAATAGGTCTTGGAAAGCGACGAGCAGGACAGCGTGCGCTCCCACATGTCGGGCAGCGTCGCAAAATAGGTGTGCTGGTGCGGGGCGTAAATGATGTGCTCGTAGACCTCGTCGGTGATGACGTAGACGTCATATTTCTTGGCAAGACCCGCGATGATCTCAAGCTCCTCGCGCGTGAAGACTTTGCCGCAGGGGTTTGAGGGGTTGCACAGCACGAGCGCCTTGGGGTGCTGACGGAACGCGTCCTCGAGCACTTCGGGGTCAAACGTGAACGACGGCGGCGTGAGCGGCACATAGATGGGCACCGCGCCGGAGAGGATCGTGTCGGCACTGTAATTTTCGTAGAACGGGGAGAAGATGACGACCTTGTCGCCGGGATTGGCGACGGTCATCATTGCGGCCATCATGGCCTCGGTGCTGCCGCAGGTGACGACGATCTCGCCGTTGGGGTCGATGTCGCGGCCCATGAAGTGGGACTGCTTCTTCGCCAGCGCCTCGCGGAAGTCCTGCGCGCCCCAGGTGATGGAGTATTGATGATAGTCCTCGTAGGCGACCTGAGAGAGGCGGTCGAGGATGGGCTTGGGCGGGTCGAAGTCGGGGAAGCCCTGGGAAAGATTCACCGCGCCGTACCGGTTGGAGATACGGGTCATGCGGCGGATGACGGAATCGGTAAAGCTCGCGGTGCGGTCAGAAAGTGCCTGCATTATTGTTTCCTCCTGTGAGATAAGATTTTCCGTTGTTCAAGATATGCTGCGGGTCGAGCGCCGTTTTGATGGCGTTCATGGCCTGTAAATTTTCCTTCGCCGTCTGGCGCAGGAAGTAGGGACGCTTCGATAGCCCGATGCCGTGCTCGCCGGAGGCGACGCCGCCGAGGCGATAGGCTTCGGCATAGGCCCTGTCCATGTTTTCGTGCAGCTCGCGCTGCCACGTTTCTTCATCCCGCTCGCCGCGCACGACGCACAGGTGCACATTGCCGTCGCCCGCGTGGCCGAAGCTGACCATCTGCATGCCGCTCCGGGCTTCCAAGTCGTTGATGAAGCGGATGAAGTCCGCCGTGCGGCTGATGGGCACGACGATATCGACCGGCTCCTGCTCGGAAACGGCCTCCACGGCCTTGACAAGCGCGCCGCGCACGCGCCAGATGTCAGCGCACTGCCGCGCGTCGGAGAGCTCGATAAAGTCGAGCGCGCCGTTTTGCAGCGCCAGAGAGCGCACGCGCGCGGCATTGGCCGTGACCTCTTCGCTTCTGCCGTCAAAGGTCAAGAGAATATAAGAGCCGGCGTCGGGGCGGGGATAAGAGACGCCGCAGAAGCGTTCACCAAGCGCGACGACTTTGCGCTCCATGAATTCGACCGCCGTGGGGTTCGCGTTCGCGCGCAGGATGGTCAAAACGCTCTGGATGCCGGTTTTCAGGTCGGCATACGGCACAAGCACGCTGAGCGAGGCCTCGGGCTTGGGAACAAGGCGCAGCAGGCACTTTGTGATGACGGCGAGCGTACCCTCCGAGCCGATGAGAAGGTGCTTGAGCGAGAGCCCGCTCGCGTCCTTGACCTGCTTGCCGCCGACTTGCATCACCGTGCCGTCAGCGAGCACGACCTCGAGTCCGCGCACATAGTCGCGCGTGACGCCGTACTTCACCGCGCGCATGCCGCCGGCGTTCGTGCTGATGTTGCCGCCGATGCTCGAGGCCTTTTCGCCGGGATCGGGCGGGTAGAACAGCCCGCGCGCTTCGACATAGGCCTGCAAGTCCTGCAAGAGCATACCGGGCTCGACCGTGACGGTCATCGTGTCCTCGTCGAGCTCGAGCACGCGGTCCATGCGGGAAAGGTCAAGGATGATGCCGCCCTCGAGCGGCACGGTAGAGCCGACAAGATTCGTCCCCGCGCCGCGCGGCGTGACGGGAACGCGGTGCTCGTGCGCGTAGCGCAGGAGCGCGCTCACCTCCTCGGTGGATAAGGGAAAGGCGAGCGCCTCGGCGCTGCCGTGGACGCGGCCGAGCACGTCGCTCTGGTATTCTGCGGGAATGTCCGCGCCGGTGAGCAGGCGGTTTTCGTCTGCAATGATGCGCCGCAGCGCGGAAAGATCAAGTGCCATAATAAATTCCTCCCGGAAAGGCGTACCGCCGCCCGCGCTCCCTGCGTTGCGGGAGCGCGGCGGCGGTCAGATGGTGTTTACTGATTGATCAAGTCCTGATCCCAGCCCACTGCGATGAAGTAACCGCCGAAGGTGTTGTTGAACACGTCCTCCGTCGCGCTGGACTGGAAGGCTTCGACGACCTTCTCATAGATGGCGGCGGTGTCGGGGTCTTCGACGTCAGCGGTGCGCGCGGCGATCAGATTCCAGTACTCCTCCACGTCGAGGACGCTGTCCTTGTAGATGGCCTCGTCGGTCTTGAGGCCAAAGTCGAGCGCGTAGTTGCCGTTCACGACCGCGGCGGCCACGTCGGGCAGGACGGAGGGGATGGTGTTGGCCTTGAGTTCTTCGATGGTGATGTTGACCTTGTAGCTCGTGATATCGTCAACGGTGGGGTTAAAGGCGGCGTTGGGGTCGAGCTCGATGAGGCCCGCGGCTTCGAGCACCTTGAGCGCGCGGCCGCCGTTGGTCAGATCGTCGGGAATGGCGACGACGTCACCGTCTTTGAGCTCGTCAACGGAACTGACCTTCTGAGAGTAGAGGTTCAGCGGGATGATGAAGGTGTTGCCGATGTTCTGGATCGCATAGCCGTAGTTGTCGATCTCGTTCTGGAGATAAATGCGGTGCTGGAAGGCGTTGAGGTCGATGTCGCCGTTGGCGAGCGCATTGTTCGGGGTCACGTAGTCCGAGAACTGCACGATCTCGAGGTCGATGCCCTCGTCGGCGAGCGCGGCCTTCGCGCTCGCCCACAGGTCGTCATAGATGCCGCCGACCACGCCGAGCTTGACGGTCACGGTCTCGCCGGTCTGATTGTCGGTGTTGGCATCGCTGTTGTCGGCGGAGTCATCGGCCTTGGAGCCGCAGGCGGTCAGCGCGAGGGCGAGCGTGGCGGCTGCGAGGGCGAGGGCAAAGAACTTTTTGAGCTTCATGGAAATATCCTCCGTTAAAATAATTTTTTGTAATGGGGTGGGTAGGGGCTGTATGGGGATCACGTTAATGCGTGTTCTTTTTGACGATGCGTCCGCCGACAAATTCGATGACGCAGACGATGAGCACCAGCACGAGCACGGTGACGTTCGTGATGTCGGCCATGTTGCGGTCGTGGCCGTAGCGGATGGCGAAGTCGCCGAGGCCGCCCGCGCCGGCGACGCCGGCCATGGCCGTGAGGTTTAAGAGACTCACGATCGTGATGGTCGTGCCGCGCGCGATGGCCGCGATGCTCTCCTTGAGATACACGCGGAAGATGATCTCAAGCGGGCTCGAGCCCATCGAGAGCGCCGCCTCGATAAGGCCGCCGTCGAGCTCGGCGAGCGCACTTTCGACCTGACGGGTGAAAAACGGCACTGAGCCGAACACCAGCGGCACGATCGCGCCGCGCACATAGAGCACCGTGCCGACCAGCGCGCGCGTGATGGGCATGACCCACGTCAGTAGGATGATAAACGGGATGGAGCGGAACAGGCTCACGAGCTTGTCGAGAATTTGGTAGACGACCTTGTTCTCCAAAATGCCGTTCGGCTTTGTCACCGTGAGCACCACGCCGAGCAGAAGCCCGAATACGAACGAGATGAGGCCCGACCAGAGCACCATGAGCATCGTGTCGCCGAGGGCCTTATAAAAGTCCGGCAGCTTGCTTGCAAGGTTCGGGGCAATGTTAACGATCAGCTCTTGCATCTTTGATGACCTCCACTCCGACATTTTTTTCGATCAGGTATTCGATCGCTTTCGTGATCTGCTTTCTCTCGCCGCTGATGATGGCGACCGTTCCGCCGATGGGGGAATCCTGCACGATGGTGATATCGGCGAAAATGATGTTGAGCGAGACGTTGAACATCTGCGACACGGCGGAGATGATCGGCTCGTTGACGTTGCGCTGAACATAGGACAGGCGGACGATGAGTTCGCCGGGCTGGAGACGCGTGACGGGGGAATCCTCGGCGATGAGCTCTTCGACCTTCTGGAGGTTCGAGGTCGTGTGGATGAAGCTCTTCGTGATGTCCTGCTTGGGCTCAGCGAAGACCGTGAAGACCTCGCCCTGCTCGACGACGCGGCCGTATTCCATGACGGCGACGCGGTCACAGATCTCCTTGACGACAGCCATCTCGTGCGTGATGAGCACGATCGTGATGCCGAGCGTTTCGTTGAGGTGCTTGAGAAGGTGCAGGATCGCCTTCGTTATCTGCGGGTCGAGCGCGGAGGTCGCCTCGTCGCACAGAAGCACCTGTGGGTCGTTGGCAAGGGCGCGGGCGATGGCGACACGCTGCTTCTGTCCGCCGGAGAGCTGGCTGGGGTAGGCGCCCGCCTTGTCGCCGATGCCGACGAGTTCCAAGAGCGTTGAGACCTTCTTCTGGATATCCTCCTTGCTCAGACCGCTGCCCTTGAGCGGGTAGGCGACGTTTCCGGCCACCGTGCGCGACGGCATCAGGTTGAAGTGCTGGAAGATCATGCCGATCTTCTTGCGCGCCGCGCGCAGGTCCTTGGCAGAGAGCGCCGTCAAGTCCTGTCCCGCGACGAAGACGCTGCCGGAGCTTGGCCGCTCCAAAAGGTTGATGCATCGCACGAGCGTGGACTTGCCCGCGCCCGAGAAGCCGATGATCCCGAAGATCTCGCCCGAGCCGATGGAGAGCGACACGTCGCGCACGGCGTGCACGGCCTTTTCGCCCGAGCCGAAGTCCTTGGAAATGTTCTTGAGTTCGATCAAGTGAATTCCTCCTTTATCCCAAAAGCAAACAAAAAAAGCGGGGAGCTCATGAGCTCCCCGCTTCAGGTCAAACGATGTTCGGGCGGCAAGACCCTTCTGCGCGCTTTCAATCAGCGGCGGCAATTTCGTTCCTGTGCGTATCGGGCAGGCAAATGAGCATGAGCAATCGTGGGCATCGGCATCGCCATGTCCATGTTCATGCACATTAACATTCGAGAAGTGTAAGAGAACATTTCGTCGAAATCCTTTCCGAAAATCATACTGAGATTGTAGGTATCATAGCACCGTGAAAAGCACACGTCAACAGAAAATGCGGGAAAATTCGCAACTTAGTCACACTTGACTAAAGCGGAAGAATAAACATGCGGACAAAATCGGGTAATATTGCCAGCAAATTTGCCGCGCCGTTCAGTTTTGAGATGAAAAAAGAGGAACGGAAGCGGTCAGCTTCGTTCCTCTTTCGCTGATTGAATGCCGAAAAAGCGGCGGCCGTTTTCGTTCGTCAGGGCGATGATTTCATCTGTGCTCATGCCGCGAATTTCTGCGAATTTTGCCGCGATATGGGACACATTGCGCGAGTCGTTGCGCGTGCCGCGCACGGGAACGGGGGCCATGTAAGGGCTGTCCGTTTCGAGAAGCACCCTGTCAAGCGGGACGATCTTTGCGACCTCGACGGTCTTCTTCGCGTTCTTGTAGGTCAGCGGGCCGTCAAAGCCCAGGTACCAGCCGCGCTTTATAAGCTCCTGCGCGATCTCGACGCTGCCGGAAAAGCAGTGGAACACGCCGCGCACCTGCGGAAACTCCTTCACGATGGCGAGGCAGTCAGCATGCGCGTCGCGGTCGTGCACGATGACGGGGAGACCTAATTCCTGCGCCAGCGCGAGCTGGTCGCGGAAAACCTCCTGCTGGAATTCCCGCGGCGGGTTTTGCTCCCAGTAGTAGTCGAGCCCGATCTCGCCGATGGCGACGACCTTCGGGTCCTTTGCCCATGCGCGCAGCATGTCGAGGCTCTCGCGCGTGTAGGGCGCGCAGTTTTCCGGATGCCAGCCGACGGCGGCGTAGACGTGGGGATATTGTTCCGCGATCTCCACCGCGCGTCGAACGCCTCATCGTCGTAGTGGGCGTGGGTGTCAAAAATCAGATTCATTTCTTCTCCTGCTCAAAGATGAGGTCATATTCAAGGATCGCGCCATACAACGTCTGCTGCACGGGCAGAAAACCGACATACCGCCAGCCCTCCGCCGCCGCGCGGTCAATGATGTTCTGGTATTCGGGATCGATCGAATATCTGGCAAGCATGGGTGACGCATTGGCGGCGACTTTTACATGAAAGTATTCATACATGGCTCTTTTCTCCTTTGCAGGCCCAAAGAGGGCGGGTTTTCGCGCCCCAAGGGCGCGGGGATATGCGGCGTGCGCGCCGCAGCACCACACCCCCCATTTTCTTTCCCGAGAAAGAAAACGGGCGGTGTGACCGTCCAAAAGAAAGGCGTTAGATTGGCAGTCTCAGGTTTGAATAAGCCTTTTGCCTCCGGAATGAGAATGCCTGCGCGCGGCGAAGCCGCGTTGAGCATTGCTATACGATTTGCCTCTGCTTCTACGATCCGCTGCCGCTCTGCCCATCTTGCGATAGTACAGCCTAATTCTCGTCTATCGAGGCACTTATCAATGCGGCGAGCGCAGCAATGCCGCATTCGGCAGGCAGTCTGCCGCCGAGAAAACGTCACACGCGCCTCACGATAGTAAGGCGCGGTTGCGATTGGTAACGACTCGCAGGGACTCATGGCGAAGCCATGTACACCGCACTTACGCTGCGCAGCGCGTGCAGCTCTTCAAGCCCAAGACCGGCAATGGAAACCTTTCTCTCGGGGGATTTAAAGGGGGATACTCTCTTTCGAGAAAGAGACCCGCAGGAATTTTATCATCCACCATAATAAGGTTGAGGACCTCCTCACCCTTCTCGGTGTGGACAGCAGAGAGCAGCATGCCGCAGCTCTCAAGCCCCATCATCTTGCGCGGGGGCAGGTTGACGATGGCGACGAGCGTCTTGCCGACGAGCTCTTCGGGCTTGTACCACTTGTGGATGCCGGAGAGGATCTGGCGGTCGGTGCCGGTGCCGTCGTCGAGCGTGAAGCGCAGGAGCTTTTCGCTCTTCTTCACGGCCTCGCAGGCCTTGACCTTGACGGCGCGGAAGTCGGACTTGCAGAACGTGTCGAAATCGACCTTTTCCTCGACCATCGGCTCAAACTCCATCGCGGGGAGGGCAGCCTTTTTCTGAGCCTCCTGAATGGCCTCAAGCTCTTCGAGCGCCTTCTGCGCGTCGACGCGCGGGAAGATGGCCTCGCCCTTGTGGACGGTGACGGTGGCGCTCAGGCTGCCCCACTTCGCGGCACTGTCCCAATCGCGGCAGCACTCGCACGCGCCGATCTGCGCGAAGATCTTCTCGCAGGAATCGGGGATGAACGGAGTGAGCAGCACTGTGCAGATGCGGATGCTCTCGAGGAGGTTATACATGACGGAAGCGAGGCGGGGCTTGTTGGCCTCGTCCTTGGCGAGCGCCCAGGGTGCGGTCTCGTCGATATACTTGTTGGCGCGCTGGATGCACTTGAAGATGAGCTCAAGCGCGTTCTGGAACTGGAACTTCTCCATCTCGGCTTCATACTTGCCGCGCAGCGCGGAGAGCTGAGAGATGAGCTCGTCGTCGAGCGCATCGGCCTGACGGCTTTCCGGCAGCGTGCCGCCGAAATATTTTTCGACCATGGCCGTCGTGCGGGAGACGAGGTTGCCGAGGTCGTTGGCGAGGTCGACATTGATGGTGTTGATGAGCAGCTCATTCGAGAAGTTGCCGTCCGAGCCGAACGGGAACGTGCGCAGCAGGAAGAAGCGCAGCGCGTCCACGCCGAAGCGCTCGGCGAGCACATACGGGTCAACGACGTTGCCCTTGGACTTACTCATCTTGCCGCCGTCCATGACGAGCCAGCCGTGGCCGTAGACGTGCTTGGGAAGCGGCATGCCCATACTCATGAGCATCGCGGGCCAGATGATGGAGTGGAAGCGGACGATCTCCTTGCCGACAAAATGCACGTCGGCGGGCCAATACTTGTCGTAATCGTCGTACTTCTCGTTCATAAAGCCAAGCGCCGTGCAGTAGTTGAAGAGCGCGTCGACCCAGACGTAAACGACGTGACCCGGGTCAAAGTCCACGGGGATGCCCCAGGTGAAGCTCGTGCGGGAGACGCAGAGGTCTTCAAGGCCCGGCTTGATGAAGTTGTTGACCATCTCGTTGACGCGAGAGGCGGGCTGGAGAAAGTCGGTGTCCTCAAGCAGGTGCTGCACGCGGTCGGCGTACTTGGAAAGCTTGAAGAAGTAGGCCTCTTCCTCGGCGTCCTCGACCTCGCGGCCGCAGTCGGGGCACTTGCCGTCGACAAGCTGGCTCTCGGTCCAGAAGCTCTCGCAGGGCTTGCAGTACTTGCCCTTGTAGGTGCCCTTGTAGATGTCGCCGTTGTCGTGCATCTTCTTGAAGATCTTCTGGATGGCCTCGACATGGTAGTCATCCGTTGTGCGGATGAAGCGGTCGTTCGAAATATTCATGAGCTTCCACAGATCGAGGATGCCCTTTTCGCCGCAGACGATGTTGTCGACGAACTGCTGCGGGGTCACGCCCGCGGCCTTGGCCTTATCTTCGATCTTCTGGCCGTGCTCGTCGGTGCCGGTCAGGAACATGACGTCATAGCCCGTCAGGCGCTTGTAGCGCGCCATCGCATCGGTCGCCGGAGGGGTAGTAGATGGGGGTCGTGATATAGAATTTCTTCTTGTCCATTGGTGTTTTCCTCTTTTCTGCCCGCGCCGAATGAAAGCGGGGCGTAATTATTTACAGTCTACCACCGAAAGGGCGGTATTTGCAAGGTTTTACAGAATTTTTCCCCAAAAGAAGAAAGCGCGGCGCCATAAGCACCGCACTTTTTCGATTTGAAAGAGTAGGATCGCCGCATTTGCCGCCCCTAGGCGGCAACAGGCATAAACGCATCGCAGATTTTCGCGTCCGCAGACGCGAAATAAATTTCAATCGTAATTTGTCGCGACATGTGCGTGACAAATTACTCTTTGCGCGGAGCGCGTGTCGCAGCCGTCCTGTGGGCGGCAAGGCACGAAGCGCAGCGAAACTCCCTCAAAAAAGCGGCTTTGCCGCTTTTTTGAAGTTATAGCGAGTCGTCTTCGTCGATCCACTTTTGCACCGGAACGATATCAAACTCCTCCTCCGTCCGGCGGATCACCACCTCGTCGATGCCGGCGTTGATGATCATGCGGCGGCACATGGGGCAGCTCGTCGCGTCGTGCAGCAGCTCGCCGCTGCGCGCGTCGCGGCCGACTAAATAGATCGTCGCGCCGACCATGTCGCGCCGCTGGGCGGAGATGATGGCGTTCGCCTCGGCGTGGACGCTGCGGCAGAGCTCGTAGCGCTCGCCGCGCGGGACCTTGAGCTGCTCGCGCGTGCAATAGCCGAGGTCGACGCAGTTTTTGCGTCCGCGCGGCGCGCCGTTGTAGCCGGTG
>QWCN01007095.1_pt1 | contig 13004 bp, 8 predicted proteins | sample 1972711 | NCBI WGS metagenome assembly QWCN01 (sample SAMN09866707, study PRJNA288562) | Human gut metagenome isolate term1_stool, whole genome shotgun sequencing... | isolation source: gut | host: Homo sapiens | place: USA: California | reverse complement strand
GGCATTACACGGAGAGGCATAGCGCCGTACCATTGCTGATAGAACGGAAGAAATGTGTGGTGATTTGTTGAGTGTTCAGTGGTCGTTGATGATCAAGAACAGTCATTAGGGCTTGGTTTGTCGCTTCTGCTTCCATATTGAAATGCAAAAGACTCATGAAGTGATGTAGAAGCAAACACAAAGAACATACAAACATCTAACCAACAAGGGTGATTGAACAGTACGGAATCCCCTCGCTGAACTCCTCCATATTCCGGCAGTAGTCCGCATTGGACTGTGCCAACTCGCACAACTGTCGTGGAATCGCATCAATGCGATTGACGTGCTCATCCCCAACCACTGCATAGGGGCTGACCGTGATCCACCTCGCTTCCCGGTCGACCACCTTCTCCATCCACATCCTCTCGATCATTCCCTCGTCCTCGAGGCATTCCTTCATCCGCGCCACATCCACTCCGGTCTTGTCCACACACTCTCGCACCACTATAGTCGAGTCTCCGCCGTCTCTACACGTGATTGCCACCGCAAGTCTCCACTCCATCACGCATCGTGCGAATGGCCAGTAGGCGGAGGGTCGCAGGGTCGACCGTACGGCGCAGGCGATCGCAAACGCCCTGGCGATGTGGTGCTTGGTGTACGGCGTGCGGAACTGGAACTCGCCCTCCACCCGATCGATCAGCACGTCGGTGAAGGGCGTGAGCACCACTTGCGTCTTCTCCAGCAGCCTACGCCTCAGCAGCAATGCACATGCCCACTCCTCGTGACGGCTCACCCACCGCATCACCTCGTCCAGCGCCGGCACGTTGCTCGCGCACTGCGTGTTCAGGTGGATGGCCACCACCGGCGCCTCCACCGGCTCGCTCGCACGGTGCGTGAAGCGCAGTGGCCTTGTCCTGCTACACGCCAGTGGCTTCGTCCCGAACTGCGCACAGATAGCTTGCTGCAGCAGCTGTTCTGGTAGCTTTGATGGTGGTGATGGTGGTGATGATGGTGTTGGTTGTGATGACTGTGATGATGGTGTTGGTTGTGATGACTGCGATGACTGTGACGATTGCACTGGTTGGGACGCCTCAGATGACATTGACGACCCGATGGACAGGCGCTCGCCGTTCAGCAGCACAGTCAGCGGCAAGAAGGGACGGAACAGATCTGCGGGACGCTCGGCCGCCCACTGCGCCTCGGGCTCCACCTCAATCTCCACCTCATCGTCCTCCAGCTCGTCCAGTGCCGCCAGCGCCAGCACCGCCTCCTCCTCGCTCTCGCCCTGCAGCGTGCCGACTGCTTCTCGCGTCAGGTTCTGCAGCAGCTCTAGCGGCTGCTCCGACGCCACACAACTCAGCACAGACGGCGCGAACAAACCGCTGCTCTGGGCGCAGCGCCGCACGGCTGTCTTCACGTCCAGGCCCTTCTCGCGCAGCAGACACAGCTGAAAGGGGAGTCGGGAGTGGGCAACCGCCGCACCGCACAAAAACGCCCTGATTCTGTCACAGGCATCGCTGTGGCAGCTCTCACCCAGCTCGGTGCTGGACTGGCCCACCAGCTGCACTGTCACGAACTCCTCAAATCCGCCGCCCGTCAGCGCCAACAGCGGCTCCTCCAGCGCGCTCAGGTCCTCTGTGTCCATGTCGAAGATCACCTGCAGCGTCTGCCGGGGGTGGAGAATCGACCTCCCGAAGGAGCGCAGCGTGGCGGGCGTGTAGACGACGTCGGTGTACTTCCTCCGGATGAACCCGTCGCGAACCTCGCGCTCCTTCTGCTCGCTGATGAGCTGTTGCTAGAGGAGAGGAGGGGGAGAGGAGAGTACAAGCAGTTCGGTGTGATAGTTGAAGTCCTCTTGGCATAAGCGAGGCGGGTTTTGCTTCATGGAGGGCAAATGGCAGATACGGTATTGAAGCCGCAGAAAAACAGAATCCGTCTTCTCTTCTAAACCGTTCAAGTTCATGAACACATGATTATAGAAGAGCTGAGGAATGACCGGGTATTTCTTCGACACATGAGAGTCTCTCAACACAATGAGTTCCCTTGCCATCTATACATCACCGTTAATGCTAATGCAAGAACCTTCTCACGCTGCGCATAGCACTTGTCAATCTCACTGTATTGCAGCGCACCGAAACGCTTACAGATACGATACACCTGATCGATAGTACCGGGACGTCTATCCATCAGAAATAATCCAGATGGTCACGTTTGAATGCAGCGCACGAATTCCTGGGCCAACTCGAAGGAATACTCCCGAATGGCACAGTACTGCAAGAGATTGCGGTTGCATTGCTCCTCTCCCTCCTCACAAACAGCAATACCCCTCTTCTCATCCCACTGCATCGTTCCAGCGGGTATTACATTAATCACATAGTCAGCATGCCTCCTACCATTAAACCCGCCATCCACACTCCACTTCTTGTACACAAGGGGAAACAGGATCCTGTCCAATAGAATAGATGATTTGTCATTGTAGCTCTCCGTAATCGCTGTAAACACGATGGGATTCTAGTTGTCAGCAAACGCATACCACGTACTCCCTCCAATCCCACTACCAACGACAAGAACAACAACAGATGTGGAAGGAACAGCATATTGGTGGAGAATGGCTGAATCCAAAAAGAAGGGGTATTTCCGCAGTTTGCCAAATACAGGCATTATCGCTATGGAAAAGATACAAATCAATTCCTTTGTCGTGAACCAGAAACAGGAGAAACACGTAGATTCAGGGGGACAACGCAATGCGTAGATTCCGCTTCCCCTATTTATGAACAATGACGAAGAGAAGAAACGTAATGACTGGTGATTGGCATAATGGATAGAGGAGTCTTTTGAGGATTTGAAAAGGGACGGCATGAAGGAAGCGGAAGCAGGCAATTTCGGAAAGGCGTTATCCCTTCTCTCCCATGCTGCTGATATTAACGCACAGGATTACAAGCTGTTTGAGATGATTGCCCAAGTACGCGATTGGATGAATGAATGATTTGCTAGATTCACCTCATCCAGGGAAGACCCTTCGGCGCTATAAAAGTTGATTTCCTGGGTGATTATGACCGTAGTTTGCTATGCGGAGTATCGGGTTGAAACCGGATTGGTGCGAGGGGTATATTACGCTGGCACGAGCGCAACGCGAGATGGGCGAAGTGCATTTGGCGATAGACAGCTATAAGAAAGCCATTTCTCTTCTGGACACGGCCGAGTCCCTGTCTGAAGAGGAGAAGAAGGAGATACAGAAAGAAGCAAGGGAATTGGAAACGCTTCTCACCGTTGCTTCTTCCCTTTTTGTTCATGTCTAGAACTATAATTCGGAGCATGGCGAGTTGCAGGGAAGGGCACACGTTGTGGCCGATTTGAACGCCCTTGGGAAGGACTATGCTGATTACAGCAGTATGAGAGAAATCTGGAAGGAGGAAATCAAGAACAGCGAAATTGAGTTGGAGGAGAGGAGGGAGCATCCCGAGACGACCCATCCGGACAATCAGGATAATCTGGATATGGACGTGGAACCCACATAATCTGTTTGTTGTCACTGAATTTCACAGAAAGAGGAGGATTGAGATGAAGCAGCTCCAAACCATAACTCTCCTTATCTAACACTATAACGCTGTTCCTTTGCACCTACAATGGACGGTAGTGAGCAGCATAGTGACGACTGCGTCGAAAGGGGGAAGGAAGAATCGTTCAGCGAGCAAGTGTCTCCTGTGTCAAATCCAAAGCAAGTTCATAAGAGGGAGGGAGTACAACAACATCTGTTCATCGAAATCCCTGCCAACGATGCCACTCAAGATGTTGGTCATTTGTTGCTTTCTCGTCATGATCATAGCGGAAAAGGAGCCTAAAGTTACGGAATTCGAGCCTGACCAAGGAGGAGGGATCTGGAATCGTGCTGACAACTGGATCCGGAGGGGTTCTGCTTTTTTCCCCTATTCATCGCTAGAACGAACTCTCGTCCGTTACACCGAAAGTGGATGTGTTTTCCAGCGTTGTTGAGAAGCGAACTTGTGATAGAGACTCCTACCACAAGAGCCGAGTGGTTGCTGATTATCTAACTCATGGATAGGCGTCTCAGCCTGCTCGGGAGCTGCGCGATGTGGATTACTCACTTCGTGACTCAGCCAGTTCCTATATCGAGGCCTCTATTCTCCTGCGCGATGAGCGTGATCTGTTCCGCAACTGCGCGTTGGAATTGCTGGACCTGCTGGGTAGTGACGGCATTACCGCTTCAGAGTAGACAAAGAATCTGCACCCGCCCGTTTCGAAGAAGGAGCGGAGATTTTGAAGTGCGGCATCCTCAAGAAGAAGGCTTCGAAGAATCCGGTGATGCATTGGAAGGAGAAGTACGTGATCATCACCATCGGCAAGCTGATCTGGCTGCCCATCTCCTCGGGCATGCGCGAGAAGGGCGACATCACCATCACCGATCGCATGCGCAAGAAGCAGCACTGCATGAGTGGCCGCTTCGCCGACTCCTCAGCCGTAGTCCTGGACGAGAACACGGAGCCGCGCTGCAGCCTCAACCGCAAGAAGAACGTGAACCACGTGTTCGACGTCATTTACAAGCGGACCTCCCGCGCGCCGCTCGACCTCAACTCCATCGAGCGTCTCGAGGCCTACGTCAAGGCTGTTGCCTCCTCCACCGCCTCCTCCACTTCCCAAGCCATTACTCAGTCCGCCACTTCCCAAGCCATTGCTCAGACGGCACCAGCGGCGGCGGAGGTGGAGGCGGCAGGGCCGGAGACGGTGATCGAGAAGCACTTCATGTGCCAGAGCGACGAGGAGCGCGACAGCTGGCTGCGCGCCATCCGGCAGGCACGCCTCGGCCGGTACAACGACCCCACCATGTGGTTCAGCCAGCACACCTTCTCCGCGGTGCGCAACCTGATGGGCCGCGCGAAGACCGTCGACGAGGTGCAGCGCATCCTGGGCACCATCGTGGACGTGCCGCTGTGCATCCCCGTGTACTTCATCCAGAGCATCTCGCAGGGCTGCCGCGGACCCTCGCACGATCCGCAGCTCACGCAGGTGATGCGCGACCTCAACCGCGAGACCGTGGTGCTGGGCGAGCGCACCTTCCAGGCCACGCTCGGCGACAGTGACACGTACGGATTTCCCTCCAAGATCCTATTCCTGCTGATGGAGAGCATTCGGCGGAAGAACGACCGACTGATGGCGTCCGATCTGATCCGCTTCGCGCGCGAGGTGCTGCTCCACACCTACCGTAGTCAAACCGGCGGCGACTGCTTCGATGCACTCAATGCACTACTCAACCAGAGCAGCCTGGTCATGATTATGCCCGAGCAGTGCGCAGCCTCAAAGAACCCAATCCGCATCGACGTTACGGACACAATCCCCACCGTCTTCGATGTGCCCCTACAGATTCGGAGTCATCCATAGGCCGTGAATCGAGAGGGTCCCTACGTGACCTCGCTCATCGACTCCTACTTCACAATCAAGGATAGAAATCGCTCCAAGGTGTTGTTCCATGTGAAAGCCACAGTGAAATCCGTCATCTGCAAGGATAACACGGATAATCCCTGGACCCTAGAATTGCTCTTTTCAAAGTAAAGTGTTTGATATCAAAGAACAACTGCGCGGGCAACTGCATGGAAAACCGCGGTAATATATCAGATCCTCTTTTCAATTCATCTTTTACTATTCACGACAAAGAGAAGCGTACTCGTTAATAAGAGAACTAGAGCTTCTTCTGTGGATTCATTTGACTCTCGTACACTTCTTGTCCGTGAACTCATTGGGGTAGGAACGCGGTTTCCCTGTCCGTTGAACGTGGCCAATTGTCATGGAGCAATTCTTTGCTTTTGATGTTCAACAAGTCTACAATATGGCCATTTCTTCTACCCTCACTTTGAGTCAGCAGGTGTCCATCGGGTGAAGAGAGTCAAAACGTAGTATTATCCTAACAGCATCAATTCGGTCTTTTCTGCTACGAATCATAGTTGTGTGCCCTTTTCATTATTCCTTAACGGGTTCCGTGAAATTAGTAAAATTAACACGTAGTCTCTTTACGCAAATGAATTGCAGCTTAGAGGTGTATGTACTCTCTCTATTGTATATCGAGAGATTCTGCAAGCACCATCTAAAATTTGTGAACGTGTACTCTATAAAACAAGTCGTCCTTGCTTCGTAGCGCTTCTTGCTGGCATTCACACGTAGTGTTATTGTGGCACAAAAGTTTCATGATGAATCTTGCTACAAGAATGATTTCTACGCAAAGCTGGATAGTTTATCACCTGCTGAGGTAAGTTGTCTTGAAGAAGACTTTCTTCGGTGTATCGATTATTCTCTCTACGTGCCGGCTACGGAATATGCACAGTTTTACAACAACTTGTGTGTTGTACTCAATGCTTCTTTTTCTGCAATACGTTCCTCCTCCTGTTGTGCGTCACTCCTAGAGGGAAGCTATTTGCCTCCACTGGATATTCGTGAAGACAGGAATGGATGTTCCCTATCCTACCTGTCTTCGTCTCGTGATGCGGCTCATTGCACCCAGTACAGCCATCAAAAGCATTTCCAGACTCAATTTGCCATGCCTGTTCCTATCGCTATGGCAAGTGTTCCATTTTACCCCATTACGGCAGTATCGCCTAATTCCTACTACTACTCAGTTCGCGACTCCACTGACGATTACACACCCTGCAGCATGGACTTATCGCCTCAGTGGACTTCTTCCTCTTATTCGCCCACTTCTATCCATTACTCTCCCAGCAGCTGGAATACCGTTCCTCAATCGAATTGCATCCCTTGTTATTGTATGCCAGTTAAACCCCTGCTCCCCGCCGTTTGTATTCCTATCATCCCCTCTCTTTACCCCTATCCGATTACTGTCAATCCCTGCTCTCCTCACTACTATAATGAGAAGTGCACTGTCTGCAATTAACTGTCACTTTGACAAGGATGTTGTGTTTCTCCGTACTGGATGTATGTCATTCAATGGTGCCATTGGTATTCTTTGATATCTATTACTGTGTATGGAATACTCCTATTTTATAGTGGAACGCTTGTTTGTTGAAGACAATGGACCGATTGAAGGGAACCGCGGGAATTCTCCGATTTGCTTTCTTCTCCTTCGCCCTTCAGAAACGCAATATACGCAGATGTTTGCTAGAATTATTCGCAAGTTCCCCGCTCAGAGACTCACCAGACTTGTCCATGAGGAGGCTGCTGCCGCTGAGGCCGCTCCCAAGATGTTTGGAGTTTGAGCGCACGCCGTTACGTAATTCGTAGGGAAAGCACCCCAGAGAGGAGTGGGAAATCCCCGTGTACGTGTTTATGGTCGGTGGTATCGTTATGGGTGTCGTCGGCCTGTGGGCGCAGAAGAATACTAGCATCATGAGCTGGGCCCGGGATAAAGCTCAGAAGAAGCTGGAGAACTAATGACAGGGCGTCCTGCTCGTATTCCTCACGGCACTTGGCTTATCGTTAGATTGCGGGAGCCTCGATATCCGAAACAGTTTTGTGATTCGTCAAATGCAATTTATATAGTCCTGCTTCTTGTTCGCAACAAACAATCCTAATCAGACTCATCACCCAGTATCTGGTCGATTTCCTCAAAAGTCATGTTCAGACTCTGCAGATAGGAACGTAGCTTCGCCAGGTTCTCTGGCGTATTCAGCGAATCGGATAGGTCCTCGTATCCCTTCCTCTTCCGCATCAGCCTCGACACCATTCGCGCCACGCAGCGATACTCCTCATTATCTGTCATGGTATTCAAAAACAGCTTCTTGAGTAAAGACTGTCTTCGCGTTGTTAGGCATAGCCTCGAGTACCCATCCACAGGCTTTTGCGATCGAGATACAGGTAATTCCGGCAGATCCTTCCTCCTCTGATTCTTCGCGGAATGCTCGCACAGTTCAGCGATTTCGTCGATCGAATAGTAGTTCGTCACATCGAATAGGCCCAAGTCCTCCTCCGACGGCGTCCGACTCTTGCGCTGCTCCTTGCCCTGTGAGAACAGCGTCTTCAGCAGCGGGTTCGCCACCACACTGCCGTCATTCGCTTCCCGCACAGACTCCCTCCTTGGCACGGGTGGCGGGATGTCCCCCTTCCCCCCAATTTTGAACTCGCAGGAGCCCGGTCGGTCGGACCCCATCAGCGCGTGCTCCGCGTCGTCGATCACGCAGGTGTGTGTTAGCTGACTCAACTTCTGCCGCAGCGTCGCGCTGATCTCCTGCTCCGCCGCCACGCTCTCCTGCCTCCGCTGCCGCGCCAGCCGGTCGTACTTCTCGATGTCCTCCTCGTTGAACAGCGCCAGCCCCAGCATGCGATTCGACAGCAGGTACTCCTCCGTGTTCTCCGCCTCGATGCTGCGCGGCGGCAGCTTCTTCAGGTACTCGCGGCACTCGCGTGTGAGCGACGAGCACCGCGCGGAGGGCGAGCTGCGCAGCGACGACAGGTGCTGCGAGTATACGAGCGAGCGGCGGCCGAGGAGCGAGCCCTCCACCTCGCGGCCCTTGTCACTCTCGCGCACGAGGAGGGGGGAGGTGGTCTCGGTTGGGTGGGTGGGAATGGACGTCTCAGCGGTATGTTCGGTAGTGGCAGCTGTGTTCTTGTTTGTGATCGTCGGTTCTTCCTTCTTCGCTACCTTCACTTCTTCTTTCTTCTCCTCCCTCGCCTCCTTCACTTCTTCTTTCATTGCCTCCTTTGCTTCTTTTGGCACCTCCTTCACAACAACAAGCGGCTGACATTCATCTCTCTTCTCGTGACACGGCGACGACGCCTTCTCCTCCAGTGATGGCGCATCGCTCGACGAGGGGAGGAGGAAGAGGAGATGGCCGCTGCGTGCTGCGACGAGGCACTCGTCAATGGAATAGAGAGTGGATAGAGGAAAGGGCATGCGAGTGTGAACCAACTGCTCGAACGAGCGAGGGTCCCAGACGATGAAGTCATTTAAGTCCGTCACAGCACAGATAAAGGAATGAAAAAGGACGAGATTCGTGATGCAGGATGCGATGTGACTCAAGGAGGCAACGATGGACTGGCTGTGATAATCGAACACCTACAATGAAAAGAGGACGATGGGCAAACGGAAAGCAGGTAACCATCGTCGGAATGGAGAACGAGATATAGAAGGCTGCCATGTGCAAAACACCGAACACATGCATCTCCAACAGAAAAGCGCTGAATGCTCTCAATCTTCATCGACTCCTTAGAGGAATCACGGAAGGAGAACAACTACTGTTAAACAGAATCGCTGTTACAACATAAATGTCCCCAGATGTACCCACGATGGTAAGGAAGTCGTCAATGAGAAACACACCGACAACTGGAAATCCGAGCAAATACGGGTCCAATATCAGCTTCCCCGCAATATCATAGATCTACACATAACATACAATGGAAATGATTGCATAAAGAACATTATCCTCAGTTATACACAGCACATTGTAATTCAGCAGATAAGCGAGTGTGATCCTTGATTTCACACTCGCCCGAAATTCGCAAAACACATCCTTCGTCCCGATATCATACACCTATGCTCAAAACCAGAAGGAGCACGAACACAAATGATATTTTCACTCGTTGAGCATATCAACCACTCTGAGAACACGAACATGCTTGTAAAAACACCAGAGGAAGAGTGAAATAGAGAAGACACAGCTCCTGTGTCCAAGTCAATACACTAGTAGTGAGCACAATGATCCATAATCACATTGATGGACGCAGAATGATCCAACAGCAGCAAAAGCGAATTCCACCTCCGGATACAAGTAACGGCATTCTCTGTCGCCAAAGCAACGTCCTTTTCAATACTTACGGCTCCATGTGTCATGACAGTTCCGAAAAGTGTCAACGACACGACTCCCAAAAACGGCGAGAAAAGTGACGTTCAGCAAACAAACAAATGTATCATCTAGAATACACTCACTCATCATCCTTGTATCATCTAGAATACACTCACTCATCATCCTCCATCTTCGGAGCAAGATAGAAGCACAGAGCACCCAAACCCTCAATCTCATAATCAACCTTCAGAGGCATATCATTCGTCAGTGTCAGCTTCACACTGTTCGACAGGGACGTCGCCTTCGTGAACATCGACAAATACCGAAGAGCAAACTTCTGCTCGATCACCTGCTTCATGTCAATCTTCACATCGTTCTTTCCATCCACACTCTCGCTCGGACGGAGCATCACACTTCCCTTACCCACATCGCCCTCCACACTAAACCGAACTCCCTCCTTCGTCACACTTATCGCACACGAATCGCCCAACACACTCAAGTCACGACACAGACGCTGGAACTCGCCAGAACTCATACTCAACGTCGCTTGACACTCCTCCTCGGGAATCTCCAAGTGCTCCGCCTCCAACTCGATCAACTTCAACTCAAAGTCACTGATGCGATCCGCATTCTCGTTCTCGAACACCAGGTTAATCACGTCACCCTCGTCCTCCGCCTTCAGCGTTATCGTATCGTTACCGTCAGCACACTTCAGGATCTTCGCCAACGAACCCATCTTCAATCCCATCGTCAACGCCTTATCACAACGGAAGTGGGCAAATCCCTCCTTACGCAACACCAACGTGATCAGAGTCACATGGGAAGAGTCCATCGCCTACTTCATCATCCACACCCTTCACACAACACCTGAACGCTAATCTCCGAACCAGTGCACTCGAAATTCGCATCACTCACAAGGTCCTTCATCGCATCCACAATCAGCTTGAGAACACTGCCCTGGGTCAGTCTGGCCTCGAACATCCTTTCTCTACACGCTGTGAGAGGGAGAGTTTGCTGGGAGACGAAGCATCCAATCACCTACAAGAGGGTAGAAATAGAAGTGTGAAAAAGGAAAAGTATGGAGAGGAGAATCAAAAGCGCGGCAGATTTGGCGCCATTTCAAGTTCTCTCCAACAAACATCACAACCACCATTCTCCATTTTCAATGCTTGGATCTTCTTCCACTCACTCACCTCCTTCTCGATTGCCTCCGCTTCTGCCTCTGCTTCCTCCAACAACAAACGACCATCTTCTTCGTCACCAAACCCATAGTACGCGGGAGTGATGCTATCGTACAGCTCATACCGTCCCTTCTTCGGAATCTACTCCTCACATCCACCAACCACTCCCACATCTTCAGGCTCCTTCTTCAACAACAACTTCACTTCGGGCAAGTTCTTCGCCGCTCCATAGTATCTATTCATTATGCTTGAGGTGTAAACATCACTTATATGTATTACTTCCGCCGATAAACAACGCAGAACCAGGATCGTCGTCACCAGTGTTCTGATCGGCCGCGTCCAATATCACTCCACCCAACTCACGAATACGGTGCTCCCAGTGACCTCGTGAACGAACCAATCGGTTCACTTCATCGTTCAAATCACGAATTGTGTTTTCAGGAAGATTGGCTACTCATTATCCACACAATACCACCACATACGATTTTGGATTTGACTCAACTTCTTCTCCAACTCTTTCACCACATCTTGACGCCAGTACAGACATTCCGATGCCGTTTTACACTCATAAGCAGACAAGGGTCGGTGACTATTCGTGAAGAAATACCGAGGGGAAATACGCAGTCTGGCCCAAACGCATCCTGTGCTTCGCCGTTATCCATTTGTTCATCAGATTGTGCGCCTTCTCCTGTGATCTCGCCATACTAACTTGTTATGAAGAATGGGGAGAAAGAAAGTGAGTGTTTCGTTGTATGTGATTCTATTCTTGTTGATGGGATGATGAATAGAATAGGATAAGAATGTGTAGTGAAATGGAGTGGTTATGAATGGGATTGGTTTGTGAGAGTGTGTTTTGAGGAAAGGGGAGTGAATTTCATCTCTATAGAGTGGAATAGAAGAATTCAGATAGAAAACGTGAGTTGTGGATCTCCATTCACTCTCTGAGTGTTCTGTGAAGTAGGAATGTGTTGTTCACTCCATCTCATCATGCTTTATCAATCAAACATGAAAGAAGGAATAGTATGTGAAGTGTGTTATTGAGTATGGAATAACATCCATTCACTTTATCACAGAATGTAGAATGAATTGGATGATGAATCGCATGCACTGATGTGAGAATCACTCTTGTCACAGAAACGATACAATGAAATGCTGATGGAATACTGGATGGAATAGTCGTTGTATTGCCTCCCACAAGAAGCCTCTTCGCGTTGGTATCTTCGTTACGAATTGTGTACTTGTTTGTTGTGAAATGACTTGTGGGTGATATATGGAGATGAAATCGACTATTGGAAGGAGTGTTAATGAAGAGTCCGTGTGTTGACAGAATGTTCACTCTGGTATTCTCATTGTCTATATCATAGAATAGAATGAGTAGTGGAAGCAGTTGGAATGGAATTCCAGTCACAACCAAAATCGGTAGGAATTGTGTCAGAAGTAACTGATGGTCAGAATCTTTCTTTACGTAACATGGCGTGTCCTTTATGCATTGTGCTTTTCTTGTTTGTGATTTGTGATGAATAATGGAGCGAATGACGAGTAGCAAGTGTGTTGGGATACAGTGGGTGTGATGAGGGTTTCATGGAGGTCCATTTCTCCAGAGTGTCTGGCGATGCTATTTGTCAGGTGCGTCTGAGTGATGAGATGATGAAAACGGACGGTTTGGTGTTGGTGGAGAAGTTCACTGCCCTGCCCAAGGCCTACTGTCTGAATCCTGGCTACTACTACGTGGGTTGCAATGGTCCCGCTGTGGTGAACGTGAAGTATCTGACCTACAAGAAGGATCACGACCTGACCGCTTCTCCCTACTACAAGGTGTTGAAACTGGATCAGATCAAGGAGGAGTGGACCACCGTTCCTTCGGGCGCCAACAAGCCCGACTTCGACAAGAGCAAGCCCATTACCGGCAAGCCCGCCTACCCTGCTGACCCCACCACCAAGGGTTCTGACTTCACCTGCGATCAGGCTGGTTATCTGAGTTACCTGCGCAAGTGGGATGAAAAGATGAAGTGCACGTCCCGCGATGTGAACTCGGAGGAGTTCCAGAAGCGTCTGGAGTACTTCATCGACTCGTGCGAGAAGATCCACGACTGGAACATGC
>QWCN01010717.1_pt1 | contig 13011 bp, 14 predicted proteins | sample 1972711 | NCBI WGS metagenome assembly QWCN01 (sample SAMN09866707, study PRJNA288562) | Human gut metagenome isolate term1_stool, whole genome shotgun sequencing... | isolation source: gut | host: Homo sapiens | place: USA: California | reverse complement strand
GTTATAGCGGAAGAACTCGGATTTCTCGGGTGTTTTCTTGTTATCGGACTTTTTTGGACATTTATCCACAGAGGCATAATTATATCTTCGCGTGCAAACGACATGTTCGGCAAGCTTCTTGCCGTAGGCATCACGCTTTCTATAGGCCTTCAGGCTTTTATCAACATGAGCGTATCAAGCTCCCTTATACCGGCAACAGGGGTTCCGCTGCCTTTCATCAGCTACGGCGGTACATCTTTGATTGTTTCTTTGTGCATGGTAGGGGTGTTACTCAATATTTCCAAAAAGAGAATAAAAAGGATAAGAAACTATGAGCGAAACTACTAATAACAATAAAAAAACATATTTTGTCACAGGCGGCGGCACGGGCGGACATATTTACCCTGCTGTGGCTGTTGGAATGGCTTTGCAAAAAGAAGCCGATACAAACAAAGTCTTTTATGTGGGCAACCCTGACAACCTTGAAAAGAAAATTGCAGAAGACAAAGTGTTTGATTTTCTCGGGGTGAATATCACAGGCATGCCGAAAACTTGCAGCTTTGACTTTGTAAAATGGAGCTTCAAACTGCTTTTTGCCACTGTAAAATCAATGGGATATATCGTTAAATACCGCCCTAATCTTATTTTCGGAACAGGCGGATATGTAAGCGCACCAATGCTTTTTGCCGGTATTTTGACAAACACTCCTGTTGTAATCCACGAATGCGACGCTGTAGCAGGCAAGGTTACAAAACTCATTGCTCCTTTTGCAAAATCAGTTTCCTGTGCATTTGAAAGCGCAACAGAAAACATAAAATCCAACAATCTTCACGTTAACGGAAACCCCGTAAGAGAAGAGTTTTTGAGCATAGACAGATACCACGCAAGACAAAAATGGAACCTTAAAGACAAACTCACTATCATGGTAATGGGCGGCTCTCAAGGTGCTAAAAAAATTAACAGCGTGCTTGTTCAGTGTCTGAAAAAAATCTTTAAAAAATACGATGTCCAAATAATCCACCAGACCGGTCTTAAAAATTATGACGAGACAGTTAAAGAACTCAAAAAAGTTTACCCTGTTTATACGGAAAACTCTCAATACATTGTAAGACCTTATTTCAAAAAAATGTATCTTCCTATGATTGCATCGGATATCGCTGTTTCAAGAGCCGGTTCATTGAGCATATCAGAAATCTGCGTATCAGGCCTTGCGTCTATTCTTATTCCTTACCCTTATGCCGCAGCCGACCACCAGCGCAAAAATGCAAAAGAAATGGAAGAGCTCGGTGCTTCGCTTTATCTTGATGATGCTGATTGCACACCGGAAGCTTTTATGGAGAAGCTGGAGGAAGTTATCAACAACACTCAAAAAATGATAGAACTCCAGAATAACGCAAAAAAACTGGTTAAATACGACGCAACAAAAAACATAGTAGAGCAGATAAAAGCTGTCGTAAAATAACTAAAAAAACAGGTGTTTATGGCGCAAATTTGCCAGCAGTGTATGTTTGCGCTATAATATTATAACTGTTATAGAATATCAGGGGTTAGACTGAGTGAACAAGCTTGATAAAAGGCCTGATTTAATTGAAAAAACTCAAGAGAAAAATAACAAGCGGAAAAATAAAATCCGTTTCTATTATTCTTTTTTGACAATAGTGCTGTTGATTTGTCTTGTGCAAATAGGCATAAGTGCTTTTAACAACATTACAAAAAGTATCAGCTATCACGGTAAAATCAAAAAAATGAAAGCGCTTAACCAGCAGGCCTATGCAGAAAACCAGAGGCTCAAAGAAGAGCTTGAAGATTTCAGCTCGCTAAAAAGTCTTGAGGCTATCGCAAGAAACAACCTCAAAATGGCAGGAGAAGACGAGGTGCTTGTTATCATCAACAAACCTCAGGCTCCGCCGGTGGAAACCAAAAAGAAAAAAGGTCTGAAAAAAATTTCGGATAAAAAATAATAAAGAGAAAGCTCCTTTTGCGTAACTTACTGCCAAAAGGAGCTTTTGTTAATAATGTTGCGACATAGAAGTAAAAACCTTACTTCGTTCTTGCTTTTTCAGCACTTTGGTTAAAGTAAACGTGCATATCCCTGTTTACTTAACAGCTACGAGTTTTGCGCTTATTCCGATATCGGAATTAATCATCCTGGCGCTTGCAATGGCCATGGATCTTCTTTTTTTTGCACCTCTTAACAAAAATGCAACTCCGTCGCTTATATTACTTGTTGGTTTTTGAGCTTTTTTTATCATTTGCACCCCTTGTATAAAAAATTCAGACTTTTTATCTATATTTGTTTTATCGGGAGAATTAAAATTTTCTTTAGGATTTTAACTCTCTTTGTTACATAACGTTACAAAAAAAGCTCAAATACTTTTTCATAAAATTGTATTATTGACCGGTTTTAAAATAACCGTTAAAATAATAATTACCACATAAGGAAAGCAGGGTGAAAATCCCACACTGGTCCGCAGCCGTTAAAGTCGGAATGCTTGTATGGTATGTATTACTTCGAGACAAGGAGATTTTTATGGGATTTTCTCAAACTAACACAAACCCTGTAAAAGACGGGGTTGTTAAGCTTACACAGGTTTCTTCGCCTGTTGGTAACCCCTATTCGTCTAAAACCGCACAGGTAAAGGACATTTTTATCGACAAAAATGTTAAACTTGTAGATGACTACCTCAAACAGCTTGACTGGCAGGTTAAAGAAAACTCTAACATGACCTACTCTGTTCAGGGTTTAAACAACTATATTTCTTCTGCCATAAGCAAAAATTACTGGCTAAATAAAATTTATACACCCGAAATAAAATACGCTCACGAAAACGGTGATATCCACATCCATGACCTGAATCTCATTTCCACATACTGCGTGGGATGGGATTTGAAAGACCTTTTGATGGAAGGTTTTACTGGAGTCGACGGAAAGATAAAATGCGCTCCGGCAAAACATTTTAGAACAGCACTCGGCCAGATTGTGAATTTCCTTTATACAATGCAGGGCGAGGCAGCAGGTGCACAGGCTTTTTCAAATTTTGATACCCTCCTTGCACCGTTTGTAAAATATGACAAACTCGAATATGCACAGGTTAAACAGGCAATGCAGGAATTTGTCTTCAACCTCAATGTGCCTACGCGTACAGGGTTTCAGACACCGTTTACAAATATAACAATGGATATGACTGTGCCCTCATACTATGCTGATCATCCCGTTATCATAGGCGGAGAGCTTATGGAAGATACCTATAAAGAGTTTCAACATGAGATGAACCTCATTAACAAAGCTTATTTCGAGATAATGATGCAAGGAGACTGCACAGGCAAGGTATTTACTTTCCCTATCCCTACATATAACGTGACAAAAGATTTTGACTGGGATAACCCCGAGCTCGAAGGCCTGTGGGAAATGACGGCCAAATACGGCATTCCGTACTTTTCAAACTTTATTAATTCTGACATGAACCCAGAAGACGCCCGCTCTATGTGCTGTCGTTTGAGAATAGATAACAGAGAACTGGAATACAGAGGCGGCGGCCTTTTTGGCTCAAATCCTCTTACCGGTTCTGTCGGCGTTGTTACAATCAATCTGCCGAGAATAGGCTACCTTGCAAAAAATGAGGCAGAATTTTTCCGCATGCTCTGCCGCAACATGGAACTGGCCAGAGAAAGCCTTGAAATTAAAAGAAAAGTCATTGAAGACTACACTGACAAAAACCTTTACCCTTACACAAAATTCTATCTAAGAGACATAAAAGCAAGACACGGCTCTTACTGGAAAAATCACTTTTCAACCATCGGCCTTGTCGGCATGAATGAAGCCTGTGAAAACCTTACCAGTAAAAACATAGGCACAGATGAAGGCAGAGAATTTGCGCTCAAGGTAATGGATTATATGCGCAATATGATTTCTAATTTCCAGAAAGAAACAGGAAACAACTACAACCTTGAGGCAACACCCGCAGAAGGTACAACCTACCGTCTTGCAAGGCTGGATAAGCAAAAATTTGATGCAATAAAATGTGCAAACCAGCATGAATATGAAAACGGCGCAAAACCTTTCTATACAAACTCAACGCAGCTGCCTGTAAATTATACTGATGACATATTCGAGCTTCTGGACAAACAAGATGAGCTCCAGACAAAGTATACAGGCGGTACGGTTGTCCATATATTCGCAGGTGAGAGGGTTTATGACACAAAGGTTGTAAAAAACCTTGTCAAAAAAGTCTGCGAAAACTATAAACTGCCTTACTTCACCTTCTCGCCTACATTCAGCATTTGCCCCGAGCACGGGTATGTTGCGGGTGAACACTTTACCTGTCCGGATTGCGGCAGTGCATGCGAGGTGTTTTCAAGAGTAGTGGGCTACATCAGCCCCGTAAATCAGTGGAATGAAGGTAAAAAAGAAGAATTCGCAATGCGAAAAACCTTTGATTCCTGCTGTTGTGAAAACCGCGGGGAAAAATGCTCATAGCCGGTTTACAAAAATCTTCTTTGTTGGATTACCCTGAAAAAATTGCGGCCGTAGTTTTTACCTGCGGCTGCAATTTCAGATGCGATTACTGCCACAATCCGGATATTCTTACGGATTTTCGCTCTGATGCTGCTTGTGATGAACAACACGTGCTCGATTTTTTAAATTCCAGAAAAGGAAAACTCGATGCTGTAGTTGTTTCCGGCGGCGAGCCCACTTTGCAGAAGGACTTGCCGGAGTTTTTTAAAAAAATTAAATCAAGAGGCTTTTTAACAAAACTCGACACAAACGGCACAAACCCCGATGTTGTGAAAAAACTAGTGCACAAAGGGCTGGTGGATTATATTGCAATGGATATAAAGGCCCCTGTTGAAAAATATCATCTGATAACAAACACCTGTACAGATATTGAAAAGATTAAAGAAAGTATTGATTTTATAATGAATTGCGGGGTTGATTACGAGTTTAGAACAACAGTTGTAAAATCCTCTCTTGATGAAAAAGACCTTGAAAATATCGGAAAAACTATAAAAGGCGCAAAACGATACTATTTGCAAAAGTTTGTTGCAACAAAAACCCTTAACCCGGCATTTGCTTTTGAAACAACATATTCCACACAGGAATTCGAGCATATAAAGTCACTTTTGCTCCCCTGTGTTAAAGAGGTTTTTGTGCGTTAATACTTTAAATGGCGGGTCGAATTTTGTGAAGTTTTATGCTAAACCATTGTTATGAAGAGTTTGAAATTTTTAATAATTTTTGCGGTTTTATTTTTTATGAACCTTCCTGTGCTGGCTGATGTAATGCCATATTATACCGGGGCAATAAGCAAGCAGACCATAGGTTTTTTGCAGGTGCCAAAAAGTTTCAGCCTGTATTTGTACCCGCGCTATGATTCTGAAATCGTGGATACTGTAAAATGGACAAACACCTCTGTTGAGTTGAAAAATACGTCCATAGAACCGTCAGGGCTTTTTGCAGCGCAGATTAAAAACAAAAATCTGGCTTTTTGCATGGTTATAGATGAGCAGGATGACTGGTACAAGATAGTTTATGACAAAACAAATAACAAATCCGCATGGATAAAACCCGCAGCAGAAGATGATTTTTGGAGCTTAAGAGAATTTTACTCTTACTTTGGCAGAAGATACGGGCTGTATTACATGAAAAACGTGGACTACAGAAAACGCGGAATCTACAGCGGAGCCGATGCATTGTCTCAAAAACTCGGCGGGTTTACACTCATAAAATCCATCCGTTTGAATAAAATCAGCGGAAACTGGGCGCTTGTTACTGTTTCGGACATCGACAGTCTTCCAAAAATAGGCTACATCCAGTGGCGCGAGCAGGATGGCACTATCCTTATTTTTCCCAAACTCGATAAGTAACTGCTTTTTTGTTATATAATTTTTCTTGGACATATTTAAAAGGATATGAAAATGGAAAACAGCAAAAAAGGACGTATTGTTACAGGCATGAGACCTACGGGTAAGCTTCATCTGGGCCATTATCTCGGGGTGCTTAAAAACATGGTTAAACTCCAGAACGAGTACGAATGTTTCTTTTTTGTTGCAGACTGGCACGCTCTGACTACAAAATTTGACTGCACGCAGGATTTGATACAGAACACAAAAGATGTTGTCTTAGACTGGCTTGCAGCAGGTATTGACCCTGAAAAGGCTCATATCTATATCCAGTCGCATCTGCCCCAGACAGTTACGGCTTTTTAGGCTACCCTGTTTTGATGTCGGCTGATATTCTTACTTTTAACGTTGATTATGTCCCTGTCGGCATTGACCAGGTTGCACACATCGAGATTACGCGTGACATTGCAAGACGCTTTAATAATATTTATAAAACAGAGCTGTTTAAAGAAGCAAAACCCATGCTGACAAATATACCAATGCTCAAAGGTGTGGACGGGCAAAAAATGGGTAAATCTTTCCACAACGACATAAAAATCTCAGATGATGAAGAAACAACATCAAAAACAATCATGAAAGCAATAACTGACAGAAGCCGTGCAAGAAGAGATGACCCCGGCCATCCGGATAAATGCGAAGTGGCATTTGAGTACTGGAAAGCATTTGCAACAGAAGAAAAAGTTAAACAGGTAGAATGCGAATGTATTGCCGGCAAACGAGGCTGTGCAGATTGCAAACGCGAACTCGGCTGTGTGATAAACGAACAGTTAAAAGAAATCAGAGAACGCAGAAAATACTACGAAAACCATCCCGAAATTGTTGAAGCAATCATCAAAAAAGGTGATGAAAAAGCAAGAGAAGAAGCTGAAAAAGTGCTCAAAAAAATAAGAAAAGCAGTAGGGATGTATCAAAATTAATTTGACAGGAGCGTAAAATGCCGCTGACAGGCAAAAAAATTCTGATAGGTATAACAGGCGGAATCGCTGCATATAAGGTGTGCGAGCTTATTCGCATGTTCAAAAAACAAAATGCCTGTGTCAAAACAGTTGTCACTAAAAGCGCTCTGGAATTTGTTACACCGCTTACATTAGAGACACTTTCTCAAGAAAGCGTTTATTACAAACAGTTTGAAACAGAATCTAAAAAACCGGAGCACATTGCGCTTTGCGACTGGGCTGATGTGTTTTTGATTGCTCCTGCCAGTGCAAATACTATCGGCAAAATTGCAAACGGCATTTGCGACAACCTTTTGACCTCGCTTGCGTGCGCATTTCAAAAGCAGATAATTTTTGCTGTTGCTATGAATACAGGCATGTGGAATAATAAAGCGGTTCAAAAAAATATTGAAACCCTAAAGTCTTACGGTGCAAGGTTTGTTGACCCTGATTCCGGCTACCTTGCGTGCGGCACAGAGGGTAAAGGCAGACTGGCTGATTTGAATGATATTTGTGATGCGGTTAAAAATGTACTTAAAGATGCAGATGAAAGCGCTGACAACAAATTTTTAAAAGGCAAAAAAGTAGTAATAACAGCAGGCGGAACAAAGGAGAACTTTGACCCTGTCCGTTATATCGGAAATTACAGCTCGGGCAAAATGGGTGCTGCTCTTGCAAAAAAAGCCTTTGAAGCCGGAGCAAGTGTCACGCTCATTGAGACCACTCCCCTTTTAAGGGACTGCTCTGATTCTATAAACACAGTAGATGTTGTCAGTGCAAAAGAAATGCTTGAGGCGGTTAAAGAGGAATTTTTAAATAAAAATGCCGATATCCTCATTATGACAGCGGCGGTTGCTGATTACAGACCCGAGACAACAGAGCAGTTGAAAGTAAAAAAAGAAAATACAGACGAATTGACAATAAAGCTCGTAAAAAACCCCGATATATTAAGTGAAATGTGCAAACTCAAAAAAGAAGGCATGCAGATTGTGGGTTTTTGCGCAGAGACAAATGACCTTATTGAGAACGCAAAAGCAAAAATCAAAAGAAAAGGCTGCGATTGGCTGGTTGCCAACGATGTATCAAGAAAAGATACAGGATTCTCCAGTGACTTCAACGAAGTTTATGTCTTGGACAAAAATCTCAATATTGTTAAAATAGATAAGGACACAAAAGAAAATATTGCGTCAAAAATACTGGAGCAGATATGGCAAAAACAAGCGAAATAATAAAGATTTTAGAGGAATATGCGCCACCCGAGTTAGCTGAAAGCTGGGACAATTCCGGATGGCAGGTGTTTTTTGGAAACGATAATACCTCAAAAGTTTTGTTGTGCCTGTCTGTGACGGATGAGGTAATAAATCAGGCTGTTGAGCTAGGATGCAATCTTATTGTGTCTCACCATCCCGTGATTTTTAAACCGCTCAAAGTGATAAAAGACGTAAAAATCATCAAAGCCATCCAGCGCGGGATTCAGATTTATTCGCTCCATACAAACTGTGATAAAACAAACAGAGGCACAAGCGACCTTATTGCTCAAAAGCTTAACCTTAAAAAAACTGCTGTGCTAAACGACTTTGTCAGAGTGGGGCTTGCTCCTTATGAAATGACTCTGGACGAGCTTGTTTCTTTTGTAAAACTGGCTTTTAATGTTGAGAGAATAAAACTTGTTAACAATGCAAGAAAAACAATGATTAAAACCATAGCAGTCTGCGCCGGTGCAGGGGCTGATTTTATACAGGAAGTTGAAAAATACAATATTGACGCTTATGTGACATCGGAAGTAAAATATCATGACGCACTGGATTCTAGACATGCAGTAATTTTGGATGTAGGTCATTTTGAATCTGAAAAACCTTTTGTGGAAGAGATAAAAAACCTTCTGGAAAACAAAAAACATAGAATAGAGGTTGTTGTTGCAAAAGAAAAACCCGCATGGGAATACGTTTAAACTTAATATCCTTGTCATCTGTTTTTTGCTGATGACGGTTTTTTCTTCTGCTGCCAATGCTTACGAGACCGCTCTTATTACCTACCCCGAGTATAATAAAAACTGGAAACAGGTTTATTTTGGAAAACAGGATGACGAAGTAATATCGCAATGGATTCCGTCTTATTCTTATACAAACGACTGGGTCGAGTCAGTTGTTTTCCATGCTTACAGATGGGCAAAGGGGAATAACTGCTACAAATTTATGTCCAACCTGCTTGCAGGTGCAGCTTCACGCAACAATACATTCAAAAGCCTAATTCTAAAAGACAGACCCGAAGACTCTGTAGCAATCTGGTGTGTGGAAAAAACTCCCGCAATGGCTGCCCAGTGCGAAATTTTGAGGGTTACCTCTTCTTATGAGGGGATTGTGTCTATCCATTATGTAAACAAAAATCCCGCATATTTTACTAAATATCTACAGGAAGACTGGCTCAAAATTATAAGAGACGTAAGAATCTATTACAGCTACTTCCGCTGGGACAGAGTAACAGGCAAAGAAACATCAGTGCAATTGCAATGATTAAAACAGACTTGTTTGTCCGTTGTCGTCTTTAGGCACTTTATACCCGAGCAGCCTGTAGCCTTCGGGTGAAATCTTTCTGCCGCGCGGTGTTCTCTGGATTATGCCTTCCTGTAAAAGATACGGCTCATAGACATCTTCGATTGTGCGGGCGTCTTCGCCGAGAGCAGCAGCTAATGTTTCTAACCCTACGGGGCCGCCATCGTATTTTTCTATAATGAGGGTTAAAAGAGCCTTGTCTGTTGCATCAAGACCGTTGTCATCTATGTGGAGCGTGTTGAGCGCGTCTATGGCGGTGTCGTTTGTTATTTTTCCGTCTGCTCTGACCAGAGCGTAATCTGCAACACGCTTCACTAGCCTGTTTGCAATACGCGGTGTACCTCTTGAGCGGCTTGCAATAACTTTTGCTCCATCGGCATCTATTCCTATTTCAAGGATTTTTGCTGTGCGTGACACCACCTGTGACAGCTCTTCCACTGTGTAAAACTGCAATCTGTGTATTATGCCGAAACGGTCTCTTAACGGGCCTGACAGCTCTCCGGCTTTTGTGGTTGCACCAATCAGTGTAAACTTTGGCAAAGGTACGCGAAGAGTCTTTACAGTCTGCGCTTTTCCTGTTGTCATGTCAAGGAAAAAGTCTTCCATTGCAGGGTATAGGATTTCTTCCGTTACTTTGTTCAGCCGGTGGATTTCGTCAATAAACAAAATATCACCGTTTTTTAATGACATAAGTATGCCAATGATATCTCTTGGTCGCTCCAGAGCAGGCGCAGAGGTTATTTTGATGTTTGCTTCAAGCTCGTTTGCAATAACAGAAGCAAGCGTTGTTTTACCCAGTCCAGGCGGGCCGTAAAAAAGCAGGTGGTCCAGCTGTTTGTTTCTTTTTTTTGCAGCTTCTATAGAAATTTTGAGCGTGCTTTTAAGAGCGCTCTGGCCGATGTATTCATCCAGCTTTTTCGGGCGGATGTTGTTTTCAAAAGATTTGTCAAAAGCGATTTCTTTTGTCTCAAGGTTTTCGCTTTTTGCTTTTTTGTTTATATCAAGGGGCTTTTGCCTGTTGTCGTCATCCGAGATAATTGCCACGGTTTGTCCTTAATTATATTTGTAGACAGAAATTTGTAATATAATTATAGCAGAATTGAAATTAAATAACGAAGGTGTTAATTATGTCTAAAACCGCAATCATTATTCCGTCACGTTACGCGTCAACAAGACTTCATGCAAAACCTCTCATCGAGGTTGAAGGCAAACCCATAATCCAATGGGTTTATGAAAAAGCTTCTGCTGTAAAACAGGCGGACGAGGTGATTGTTGCAACAGACCATGAAGAAATTTATAACTGTGTAAAAAATTTCGGCGGTACGGTCGAAATGACCCGCGCTGACCATAAATGCGGCTCGGATAGAATTGCAGAAGTTGCCTCAAGACACCCTGAAATGGAGTATATTGTAAACCTTCAAGGCGATGAACCCATGATTACACCCGAGAGCATTGACAGTGTAATAACAGCTCTGAAAACAGGCGAAAATGCTGATATTGCAACACTTTTGAGAATAATTGAAGACAAAGACGAAGTTGAAAACCCTAACCTTGTAAAATGCGTTATAGACAACAACAATTTTGCTTTGTATTTTTCCCGTTCAAAAATTCCTTACGAAAGAAACTTTGACGAAGCTGTATTCTACGGCCACATCGGCCTTTACGGCTATAAAAGAGAAGCTCTTTTCAAAATGACCTCTCTGCCTCAGACAATGCTCGAGAAAACAGAAAGCCTTGAGCAGTTGAGAGCGCTCCAGTCAGGCATGAGAATCATCACTTCTGTTGTAAACTTCAAACCCATCGGAATTGATACAAAAGAGGATGTGGAAGAGTTTAAAAAAGCTTTGAATAAATAAATCGCAAATTTTTAGATTTACGGTTTTTATTGGAAATATGAAAATCCAAGATATTTCTAATCCATACGATAAAAACCTCTTATTCCCCGGCAAAAACAGAGTTTTTTGCAATGCAGACATTTCTTGCTCGGACACTGTTTCTTTTAAGGCAAAAACTCCGGAGCTTTATCGCAGAATGGATGGCTGGTGCAATTTTTTCTATGATAAAAGCGGTCTGAAAAAAGAAATAACTGAAAAAATACCTCTGTTTAAAAATAAAAAATTTACTTTTGATATGTACAAAAAACTTTCTGATGAAGAAAAAAACTATTTGCGCACTCAAATAAAAAAGCCCTACCTAAAAGATGAATATCTGATAATTGAGGCAAAGCGAACAATTGAAAACGATGCTAAATTTTTTGTAAAACTATCTAAAAGACTTAAAAATATTATGGATAAACAGTATCCCCAAGGTTGGACGCTAGTGTCGATAGGTGCTTCTCCGGCAATTTTTGCACAGATATTAAAACATCTCGGAGCAGATGCAAAAATTGTTCCGTTTTCAAAACGTTTAAAAAGAGATCCTGCTTTTGATAGTATAAATTTTGACAAATATTTTAACGAAGTCGGACTAACAAAAGATTCCTTTAAAGAAAAAAAACAAATGATCTACACTGATTTTGTCAGTGGAGGTGAAACAATCAGAATGTTTGAAAATCTTATAAAATCGACCGGCAGATATAGAAAAGAAGATAGGTTTGAAGATTTTTTAAGTCTTTTTGGACTAAATCTGAATGTGCATGAAGAGGAGCTTTTAAATGAATTTTTCTTTAATAAGAGTCAGATAAAATCATATTCCGCATGTCCTTATATGAATTCTGCTATAAGATGTGAAAATATTTTGCAGCTCGATAAACAATTTAATTGGAATTTTGCATCAAAACTTATGAATTTTGCTTTTATGGATAATATCGAAAAGGCAAAAAATTCTTTACCCGCAAGAATCTTGCCCTCAAGAATCTTGCAATTCTTACCGGATTTGCTTGTTAATCATTAAACTCTTTAACCAGCCGCTCTATCCAGCCAAAAATGCCCAATAACTCGTAAGGCTTTGGTAAATAGAGGTCAGCACCGGCATTGAGGGCCATCTTTTTGTCATGCACTATTGTGGAAAGCACTATTTTTATGCCTTTATACTTTTCATCCTTTTTGAGTTTGCGGCACAATTCAAGCCCTTTTAATGTGTCAACTTCTCCTGCGTCCAGCACAATCAACGCGGGGTCAAATGTTTTTACAAGATTCATTGCAATGTCATAGTCCTGTGCCGAAGCAACCTGATATCCCTGCATTTCGCCGGTTGTTTTTAAAAGGTAATTGAGTGCCTCATCAGGTTCCAGTATCAGTATTTTGTTGTTGTAATCCCTGTTTAAAACAGCATTGTCAGCGCTGATTTTGGCTCTTTCAACCACGTATGAGGATTTTGTGTTGAGCCGTGCAAGTTTACCCGTAGCAAAAAGTGCGTTCAAGGCTGCATTTACACTGGTGTATGTTTGAAATTCGCTTGATATTATCCCAATGCTTGTTGACACAAGGCTTATTCTTTTGCCTGCATTGTCATCGCCGTGGAGTATTATGTAGCCCGATTTTGCGTCTTCTTCGCTGTAGAATTTGTCTACAATTGCCTCAAATGCGTACACGAGAAAAGATGCAATGTGTTCTGCCTTAAGCGGGTTTGTCAAAACGAGAAACTCTCCGTCAGTAAGCTCACCTAAAAAGTCATTTTCGTCCAGTGCGGAATTGATAATGGCG
>QWCN01006322.1_pt1 | contig 13012 bp, 10 predicted proteins | sample 1972711 | NCBI WGS metagenome assembly QWCN01 (sample SAMN09866707, study PRJNA288562) | Human gut metagenome isolate term1_stool, whole genome shotgun sequencing... | isolation source: gut | host: Homo sapiens | place: USA: California | reverse complement strand
GTATTAAAGCCAACGACTTTACAAATAAAAGATATGAATGAAGGCGTTGTATTAAGCTGCATCATCGGTACTAATAACACATTCAGTACCGATGAAATAAACATCATTCCTGATGTCTACAAACTCTATTTAGGAGAAACCGAACAGAATATTTATCTGGAAAATAACCCGGTAACAATCAATGGCTACTTCGACGAAAAGAACCCTGAACAAAGTTCGCTTTCATTCACTGGCATCGATCCGTTTCTGACTTTACAAAACTATATGCCAGCAGAAAAAGACCCGGATATAGCAACGATTTCTACTTCCGTCAAAGGAAAACTAACTCCCTCCATGGCATCTGCATTAGCCTATCTGGCAGATGTAAATGATTACCAATCCAACAAGATGCTATTGGACATGATACCGGAACAAGACAGAAAGTCTTTATCTGCCAAATGGCTGGTAAACAGGGTAGAAATCCTCTCCCACCAAATCATTGGTGCAGAATGTCCCGACTTTACTTTCACAGATGCCAACGGAAAAAACGTAAGTCTGAAAGACTTCCGTGGGAAAATTGTCGTACTTGACTTCTGTGCCTCCTGGTGTGGTCCTTGTCGTAAAGAGATGCGTAGTATGCTAACCATATACAATGAATTGAAGGCTGACGATCTGGAATTCATCAGTGTCTCGCTGGATGACAGCGAAGCAAAATGGAGAAAAATGCTGGATGAAGAAAAATTGCCGTGGGTGATGCTATGGGATAAGACAGGATTCCCTAAAAACAGCAAGACTCCAAGTGCTATCCAGACTGATTACGGCTTCTACTCCATCCCTTTCCTTGTAGTCATTGACAAAGAGCAGAAACACAAAAAAAACAATCCGAACTGGACTGGTTTAACTGTTCTTTCGACCAGGACAGTGTATACGGAGCTGAAGTAAACAAAGCTTATGATTACCTGAAAGCCAACAAAAAGAAAGCAAAGAAAAGACCGGTTGTTGCACTGATCGGAACCGGAATGGACGTAGAACACGAAGACCTAAAACACGCAATCTGGATCAACCCAAAAGAAAAGTCAAACCAAAAAGATGATGATAAAAACGGGCTTGTTGACGACATCAATGGCTGGAACTTCATCGGTGGTAAAGACGGCCAAGTAATGGAAGCTTTGACACGCGAAGGAGAACGTGAATTCTTCCGTCTCAAAGATAAATACGCTGATTATATCTTTGACGGAAAGAAGTATTATAAAATAGTCAATGGAAAACGCCAAGAAGTCCCCGCACCGGAAAACATAGAAGAATATAATTACTATCGCTATAAAGTCATGCCGGAATCAAGAATCGGTGGAGCTTACGGCGGTCTTCAACTATCTTATGTTATAGAAGAATATGTTGAAAAGTTCGATAAGGACATGAAAAAACGTTTTCCCGGAAAAGAGCTGACTGTTGAGGACTTCCAAAGTTGTTATGATCCCAAAGCTGAAAGAGACAGTCTTTCTGAAGTCGCTTTTGTATTTACTGCCTACTATTTCAGCATCTATAATACGGATAAATGGGAACCTGTTTATCAGAATATGGGAAAGAAAAGTGTAGAAACAGGTAAAGCGTCTTATGAAGAGGCTTTAAAGAGATGATGCGGCAACAGGCGTAATGAAGGCCGGCGTTATCGCAGCTAAACGTGACAACGGTATCGGAAGTAACGGTATTGCAGACAATGCAGAAATCATGACCTTACGCATCCACCCGGGAGAAGGAGAACCATACCTGAAAGATATGGCATTGGCCATCCGCTATGCAGTAAACCACGGTGCAGATGTAATCGTATTACCGGAACAAAACTCCATATATCCGAAAGAGCAGAAACAATGGGTGTCAGAGGCGTTGAAAGAGGCAGAGAAGAAAGGGGCATTAGTTATAGTTCCGGTTTGGGATCTATCAATGGATATGGATAAAGACGAATTCTTTCCCAACCGTAAGATGAATAAAGAGGGAGAACTTACTAATTTCTCGATATTTATGCTCCGGGAACAGACATTTATTCATCTTATATGGGTGACACTTATCAAAAAGGAACTGGAGAAGGAATGGCTTCGGCTACTGTAGCTGGCGTAGCTGCTCTTGTGAAGTCTTATTTCCCAAAACTGACCGGTTCTCAAATCCGTGACATATTATTAAAAAGCGTCACTTCACGCAAAGGTGTAGAAGTAGAAAAAGGAATCCGCGTGAACGATAGCCCTTCACAAGATTTATTCCTTTTTGATGACCTATGTATTTCCGGAGGTATCGTTAATGCTTACCAAGCAATCTTGGAAGCAGAAAAAGTCAGCAAATAAAGATTAGTCTATGAAATATACTCGTCTAATAGGAACCGTCATTGCCTTTTGCATGGCGGTCCCTTTATTCGCCCAACAATATAAAGCAACCATACCTTATCGGATGGTAGGCGAAAAAATGGTTATCGAAATGAAAGTGAACGGCAATGCACGCCCTTTTATCTTTGATACCGGAGGGCGCACCGCACTTACCACTAAAGCCTGTCAAGCACTACAAATAACAGCAACAGACTCTATGAAGGTGACAGATGTGAATAACGTGGAAAGCTATTACAAAACTACGCGAATAGAAAATCTGACGACTCCCGATGATGTTATTAACTTTAAAAATGCCCCGTCGCTAATCATCAATGAAGTAAAAGGCTGGGAATGTTTTGGAGTAGATGGTATCATCGGAAGCGATTTATTTGCAAGTACTATTGTAAGCATTGATTCGCAGACTAAAAATATCATAGTCACATCTGCCGAAAAGCCTTCTACAGTATCTTTACGAAAAATGCTGAATTTCACGAAAGAAGGGGGAATGCCAATTGTCAATGTACAGATCGCTCCGGTCAGCAACATCACTGTATTATTTGATACAGGCAGTCCCAGTCTGTTATCTCTTATTGAAAGTGATTTTGAGAGAATTAAACCGGAGGCATCTATGGAAGTCGTTTCTGAAGGATATGGGGAAGGAAGTATCGGAGTAGCCGGACAAGCAGATAAAGCATCTTCATATAGAGTACATATTCCCTTATTATCAGTAGGAGCCACCAAATTCCGCAACTTAACGACCCATACAGACAAACACCCTTATACATTACTAGGTGTAAAGTTATTACAATACGGGAAAGTGACTATCGACTATCCACGTGGAAGATTCTATTTTGAAGCTTTCCAACCGGATAATGAAATCAACAATCAATGCAACAACTTCGATTTGACGGTCAAAGACGGAGACTTATTTGTATCTACCGTCTGGAGTAGCACGAAAGGTAAGATAGAAGTAGGAGACAAAGTGATTAAGATTAATGGCAAACCTGCTAAGAAATATGACTTCTGCGAAAGTATTCTGAACGGAATACCGGAATTGAAAGAGAAAAAACAGACGAAGCTAACGATTGAGACTGCTTCCGGAATAAAAAATATTATCTACAAAAAAGAATGACATGAAAAGAATAGGAATACTGACCGGCTTATGGCTGCTATTATTTCTAAACTGCGGACAAGAAATGGTAGCGCAAATCCAGAATAAGGTTTGCGATACCATTCCTTATGAATTCATTCAGGAGAAAATCATTATACCCGTTACTGTTAATGGTGTAAATGTAAAATACATCGTCGATACAGGAGGAAGAACCGGGACTATGTATGACGCCGCAACTGAAATGAAAGCTACTGCCGCAGGATATATGCGCATTTCCGATGTGAATGCACAAGGCTCCAACTATCAGGAAGCCCACGTACAAAATGTTTCCATCGGAAAGAACTACAAAATCAAACAGTTGAAAACGATGGTACTACCTAAGAATCCATTCTTCACAGACCTGGGAGTTGTCGGAATTCTTGGAGGAGATGCCTTTGCACAGTCGGTAGTAACATTCGATTCCCGTTCTAAAATAATGGTAATCAACTATCCTTATCGTCCCGAAAAGTTAAAGGTTACAGACGGAATTCCTTTGTTGGATGAAACTGAACATCATTCCATCGTCAACGTTCGTTTAGGAAATAATGATTTAAAAGTTCTGTTCGACACAGGTGCCGGAGGCTTTCTACTTTATTCTACGGAAGATTACAACAGGCTGGCTGACATCTCGCAAGTTACCAATCATGGATATGGTATCGTAGCTGCCGGAATAACAGGGTTGGGCAAGCCGGTGGATATTAAAAAAGTATCTGTACCTTCCATCAATATCATGGGAAAAGAATTCACAAACGTAGGTAGTACAACAACTGTCATGAATGGAACTATCATCGGGGTGGATCTACTGCAATATGGTAAAGTAATTATTGATTATATGCGGAGACGTTTTTACTTCCTCCCATTTGAAGAAGGGAAAATCGACATGGGTGGTGCTCCCGCTCTTTGGAACGTAAGCATATTACCGCGTAACGAAAGATTCGAAATTACAACTATATGGGATAGCATGAAAGATACAGTTGCTTTCGGCGACGAAGTGATTAATATCAACGGAACTTCTCTTAAAGATTGCCCCATGAGCCAGATGGCCGTAGAAGAAATTATGAATGCTATACCTGGTGATACCGGCTATATTATCATCAAAAAAGATAATCAAGAGAAAAGAATTGAAATCAGGAAAGAGAAATAAACTTTAAACAGAAAGAATATATGAAACGAATAATAACTAAAATGTATCTCTGTTTGCTTGCATTTTGTATCACAGGAGGCATCAGTGCACAAACACAAAACAGTATGACAGAGGTCATTCCATTCAAAACTATTGATGGAAAAATTATCGTGGAAGCCACTATAAATGGTGAAGTGGCTGACTTTGTCCTTGATTTATCGGGACATAACGCTCTACTTCCTGAAGCTCTCAAAAAGTTACACATCAATACAGAAAAGAGAGGAACTTTTAGTTCTTACCAAGATTTTGTATTTAAACAGGTGCCTGTTGGAAAGGTATATGAAATGGGAACAGTAGCTATTGGTAAAAATACATTTGCAAACGATCTTCCGGCTTTCACATTAGAAGACGAACCCTATCTACGCAAGCTAGGGGTTATGGGTGTATTAAGTGGTGCTGTTTTCCGCACTTCTGTATTAACCATTGACATGCAACGGAAGAAAATTACGATTACACAACCCTACCGTCCTTCTTATATGAAACTTAACTATCGGGAAAATTTTAACCTGATAACAGGATTAGGAGTAGTATGCCCGATAAACATTCAGGGAAAGCCGATATCTTTTGTTCTGGATACATGGAGTGAAGGATTAGTGAATCTTACTGAAGCAGATTTCAATACATGGAGCGCACAATATACCAAAGGGAGTAACCAAAAAGTCTCCAATGGATATAAAGAAATAAGTCAAGATGAGGAAAGCCTCATCCTACCTGAAACGATGTTTGTAAAAACAAAGATTGAAGATGCCATAGCAGTGAAAAACCCATTCTTGAAACGTTCCGTATTAGGCAAAAAGATACTGGACTACGGAATTATATCCATCGACTATATTCATCAGAAAATTTATTTTCAGCCGTTTGACATGGTTCCTATACCGGAAGCGGAAGCTAAAGTGACGGAAACCAAAGTTGAAGATGGTAAATTGAATCCAATTACCCGCCAGTTCTTCCTCGAACACATTTTCGACTATCGAAAAGGAAATGATTTCGTTTATAATGGCGACAAACCGGTTGTGATTGATTTCTGGGCAACTTGGTGCGGACCTTGCATGCGTTTACTTCCGGAAATGGAAAAGCTGGCCGAAAAATATAAAGGAAAAGTTATATTCTATAAGGTAAATGCTGATAAAGAAAAAGATTTATGCAGCCACTTCAGTGTACAAGCATTACCTACGTTATTCTTCATCCCGGTAGGCGGCAAACCGATAATCGAGGTTGGTGCTACGCCGGAAAAGTATGTGCAAATCATCGAAGAGCAACTACTGAAATAAAAACTCTCTCTTTATTATATAACTACATTAATCTGAAACTTTAGCTAAAAGCCGGACATCATTCCGGCTTTTTTATTTCCATATCATTGGAACTTATCATTAAAACAAGTACATTTGCCCTGTCAAATCTATTTATAACTTAACACACATTTTGACCATGAAGAAAAGTATTTCTCTTCTTCTTTTGTCTTTGCTTATGATTGCCCCCGGTTGCCAAAAGACAAAAGAAGTGGTGAACGAGTACAACATCGTTCCCAAACCCAATCAAATTCTCCCACAGGAAGGACGTTTTGAACTAAACAGCAAAGTCTGCCTCGTAGTACCTTCGGATGCTCCGGAAGTAAAAAGCATTGCCGACAGCCTGGCCGGACAACTAAAACTGACAGCAGGAATCTCGTTGAAAGAGGCAGAAAGTGCAGATGGAAAATCAGCAATCTGTTTTGTTGTACAAGAAGGTATGCCGAAGGAAGGATATAAATTATCCGTTACTCCCAGTCTCATCACGCTTACCGCTTCTCAACCGAACGGGTTCTTCTACGGCGTACAGACACTTTATCAGTTACTCCCTCCGGCGGTTTACGGAAACCAGTTGGATAAGAAAGCAAACTGGTCGGTTCCTGCTGTAGAAATAGAAGATTCGCCCCGTTTTGTTCACCGCGGACTGATGCTGGATGTTTGCCGCCATTATGTACCGATTGACTATATTTACAAGTTTATCGACTTGCTGGCAATGAACAAGATGAATGTTTTCCATTGGCATTTGACAGACGATCAGGGATGGAGAATCGAAATCAAGAAATATCCTAAATTGACAGAAATCGGTTCTAAACGTGAAAAGACATTGGTAGACTATTACTATGTAAATTATCCGCAAGTATTCGACGGAAAAGAACACGGAGGGTATTACACACAGGAACAAATCAAAGATGTAGTAGCTTATGCTGCAAGTAAATATATCAACGTTGTTCCCGAAATAGAAATGCCGGGACATGCGTTGGCTGCACTGGCTGCCTATCCGGAACTGTCATGTGATTCTACACAGACTTATAAAGTATCTCCTACATGGGGTGTATTCGAACAGGTGTTCTGTCCGAGTGAAACAACTTTCAAATTCTTTGAAGGAGTGATGGATGAAGTAATTGAATTATTCCCTAGCGAATACATTCACATCGGTGGCGACGAATGTCCCAAGACAGCATGGAAGAACAGTGCTTTCTGCCAGCAGCTAATCCGCCAGTTAGGACTGAAGGATGATACGGCTCCCAGCAAGACAGACGGAATAAAGCATAGTAAAGAGGATAAGTTGCAGAGCTATTTCGTTACCCGCATGGAAAAGTATCTGAATAGTAAAGGCAGAAACATCATTGGTTGGGATGAAATCCTCGAAGGTGGTCTGGCTCCAAATGCGACTGTTATGTCATGGCGTGGTGTAGAAGGAGGAATGAACGCTGCCAAAGCCGGACATAATGCAATCATGACTCCGAACCCTTATGTATATCTGGACTACTACCAGGAAGAACCTGAAATTGCCCCGACTACTATCGGCGGATACAACACACTGAAAAAAACATATAGCTACAACCCTGTCCCGGATGATGCAGACGAACTTGCCAAGAAGCATATCATCGGAATACAAGGTAATATATGGAGAGAATATATGCAGACTTCCGAACGTACAGACTATCAAGCTTTCCCGCGTGCAATGGCTATCGCCGAAACGGCATGGACACAAAACGCAAACAAAGACTGGAAGAATTTCTGCGAACGAATGGTAACTGAATTTGAACGTTTGGAAGTAATGAACACCAAACCTTGTCTCAACTTCTTTGACGTAAACGTAAATACGCACGCGGATGAAAACACTCCTTTAATGGTAATGCTGGAAAGTTTCTATCCGAATGCAGAAATCCGATATACTACGGACGGCAGTGAACCTAGTAAAACATCCACAGTGTACGAAAAGCCTTTCGTTCTGGAAGGTAATATCGACCTGAAAGCCGCTGCTTTCAAAGATGGAAAAATGCTGGGTAAAGTAGCTCACAAGCCATTATACGGTAATTTATTGACAGGAAAGCCCTATACTGTTAATTATAAGATGGGATGGACAGGCGATATATTTGATGAAAACGATGTATTAGGAGCTGACAAGACAACCTTCGGACTGACCAACGGTAAACGAGGAAATAACGCTTCTTATACTCCGTGGTGCAGCTTTGGCATTGTTGAAGGTAAAGACTTGGAATTTATCGTTAATTTGGATAAGCCGACACAAATCAGCAAAATAATTTTCGGCTCTTTATTCAATCCGGCTATGAGAATTCTTCCTGCAGGAGGAGTTGCCGTAGAAGTATCAGCAGATGGCAAACAATACACTCCGGTAGCTGAAAAAGCCTTGAAACACGATTATCCGGAAACAGGACGAATTGCATTCACTGATTCCATTGAATTTGAGCCAACACAGGCTACCTTCCTGAAAGTTAAGATTAAGAATGGCGGCACACTGCGCAATGGGGTTAACTTTGAAAAGAACAATGGCCCGGAAGTAATTCCTGCCGAATTATGGATTGATGAAATAGAAGCTTATTAAACAAAGCTAACTATATTTCATGCGGATTTCACGGTACTGACTCAACAGGACGTGGAATCCACATCATTTATCTCCGTACCTGAATAACAAAACGGTGAACGCTAGTTTAATACTAATGTTCACCGTTTTATTTATAATCAATCACACCCCAAAAGGCATAATTATCATTCATTCGTTTACACCGAAGATATATTTATCACACAAGCCCTTTGGAAGAAAGGTAACGTTCTGCCTCCAAGGCAGCCTTACATCCACTTCCCGCAGCTGTAATAGCCTGACGATAATGCGGATCGGCCACATCTCCTGCTGCAAAAACTCCGGGCACTTTCGTACGAGGACTATCACCGTCTGTAATAATATAACCTACTTCGTCCGTATCGATATACTCCTTAAATATTTCAGTATTTGGTTGATGTCCGATAGCCAGGAAGAAACCGTCGATAGGTAAACTATAACGTTCTTCGTCCGGTTCACCCCAACGTTTCACCAAGTTTACACCCTCTACGCCATTGTCACCAAACAAACCAACTGCATTGTGTTCAAAAAGAACTTCAATCTTCTCATGGTTCATGACACGTTCCTGCATAATCTTCGATGCACGCAGGAAAGGTTTACGAACGATCAGATATACCTTGGATGCAAGACCGGCAAGATAAACCGCTTCTTCACAAGCAGTATCACCTCCACCAACTACAGCAACCACTTTCTTACGATAGAAAAATCCGTCACAAGTAGCACAAGCGCTTACACCCATTCCGGCATATTTCTTTTCATCCTCCAGCCCCAGATATTTAGCAGTTGCCCCGGTAGCAATAATCAATGATTCCGTTTCAATCACTTTATCACCGTCAATTGTTATTTTATAAGGAGCTTTGCTTAAATCTGCTGCCGTAGCGATACCAAAACGAATATCTGTTCCGAAACGGCTTGCCTGTGCACGCAAATCTTCCATCAACTGCGGACCACTGATACCTTCCGGATAACCGGGAAAGTTTTCTACATCTGTCGTAGTAGTCAACTGGCCGCCCGGCTGCAATCCTTCATATAGTACCGGACATAAATTTGCACGTCCTGCGTAAATCGCTGCCGTATATCCGGCAGGTCCTGAACCTATAATCAGGCATTTCACTTTTTCTATTTCTGCCATTTTAATTTATCTTTATTGTTTTGTTATAAAAACATGTTATCTCAAATCTATCACCTCTGCATTGGGATATTGTTTTTTATCAAAAGTAAAAACACGATCCGTATAATTCTGCCCCGTCTGATAACTTGTAACGGTTATCTCATTACGTGTCTGCTGTCCACGCTGCTGAAGCAAAATATATAGAGGTTCATAAGTGTCCTTCGTCACAAAAAGAGTGATACGTTCCAACTCCTGTTTCTTATCCCTGGCAGTCAGAACGACTTCCCAAACAGCTTTTCCACGAAACGTTTTGGTTGTCCCCAACTTATAAGAGAATCCTTTCTGATACATATACAGAAATGTATACGGATTTATCTGCTGCAACTCTTCCTGCGTCGGATTACTGACATTCACTTCATCATTCTTTGTCACATAACTCCATTGCGTTTTTCCGTCAAACCAAGTGATGATATCAGATGTTTTCAGTACGAATTTCTCTCCTTTCAACTGAATTGTTCCGTTTTCAGCACCTTCTACCAAGCCGTTTGCCACAGCCTTTACAGTAAAATCAGCCTTCACGCCACCAGCTTTACGAAACGCCTCTGCCGTTTTGTCAAGAATGACTCTAGCCTGGGACTGCTGTTGTTGAGCAATCACAGGCAAAGACAGTAAAGCTATTAAAACACTAAAAATGTACTTTCTCATTTGATTAATAAACGAACTATTACTGTAAATTGTTCAATCGCATTTCAAGATCATTATCGTCAATACACAATACGTCACGCGCCTTACTTCCTTGTGTAGGACCTACAATTCCGGCTTTCTCCAATTGATCCATTATACGGCCGGCACGATTATAGCCAATCGCAAATTTACGCTGAATCAATGAAGTGGAACCTTGCTGATGAATAACAACCAACCGGGCTGCATCTTCAAACAACGGATCGAGACGTCCCATATCAATATCCCCTACTTCACTATTACTATCTTCACTCACATATTCGGGCAGGAAGAACGGAGTAGGATAACCTTGCTGACGGGCAATGAATTTTGTAATCTCTTCCACTTCCGGCGTATCGATAAAGGCACACTGCACACGTACCGGATCAGCTCCCTGCAAGAAGAGCATATCCCCTTTACCAATCAGGCGGTTAGCACCCGGACGGTCAAGAATAGTACGAGAGTCCATCATGGCAGATACACGGAAAGCGATACGCGCCGGGAAGTTGGCTTTAATCGTACCCGTAATGATATTGGTAGTCGGACGCTGTGTAGCAATAATCATGTGAATACCGACAGCACGTGCCAACTGCGCAATACGGGCAATCGGAAGTTCCACTTCCTTACCGGCAGTCATAATCAAATCTCCGAACTCGTCAATAACCACTACGATATACGGCATAAACTTATGCCCCTTTTCCGGATTCAGACGACGGTTAATAAACTTCTCGTTATATTCTCTGATATTACGTACATGCGCCATCTTCAGCAGGTCATAACGGGTATCCATCTCTACACAAACAGAGTTCAGGGTTTGCACGACCTTCGTTACGTCTGTAATAATCGGTTCGCCTCCATCAGGAAGTTTGGCCAGGAAATGATTTTCAATCACCGAATAGATGCTGAATTCTACTTTCTTCGGATCGACCAGTACAAATTTCAATTCTGCCGGATGCTTCTTATATAATAAGGAAGTAATAATAGCATTCAAACCTACTGACTTACCCTGACCGGTTGCACCCGCCACCAATACGTGCGGCATCTTGCAAAGGTCGAACATAAAGACTTCATTCGTGATGGTCTTACCCAATACAATAGGCAGATCATATTTGGATTCCTGGAATTTCTTACTTCCGATCACACTTTGCCCGGAAACGATCTTCGGATTCTTGTTCGGCACTTCAATACCGATTGTTCCTTTACCCGGTATCGGAGCGATGATACGGATACCGTCAGCAGAAAGGCTTAATGCAATATCATCCTCCAAACCACGGATTTTAGAAATACGTACTCCTTGCTCCGGAGTGATTTCGTATAGAGTTACCGTAGGTCCTACCGTTGCTTTAATCGTACTGATTTCGATTCCGAAACTGCGCAATGTATTGATGATACGATCTTTGTTTGCATTTTGTTCGTCCATGTCAATCGTCGGATCATCATTTTCAAAATGCTTCATCAGGTCGATAGTCGGGAAGCGGTAGTTTTCCAAATCCTTAGTAGGATTATAAGGTTCGAGTTCCGGTCCCTCATATTCTTCTTCAGAAGCAGCAGGTTCTACTTCAAACCCGGGTTCCGCCTCTTCCAAAGGTTCGTCCTGCACAGCGGGAACAGGGTTGGAAACAGTCGGTTCAAACACCATCGTCACTCCTTCACTTCCATCAGACAAAGGAGAATCTTCCGGATCCGGCTGGTTGAGCGGGAATTCATCTTCGGGTTCTTCAGCCTGTATATCCATCACTGGTGCCGGAGGAGGTGTCTGTTTATACGTCCGTTTCAAATTGAACTCCACTTCCTGCGGTTGGGAAGTCGTGAATTCCTGATCGCCTTCCCCTTCCGGGATGACTTCTTCCTTCTCTTTCTTTTCGCGTTTTAGGAAGCTCAACGCAAAAAGTTTACGCAACCAAATAACAGTACGCGCACTTATATATATAAAGAAACAGATAGCAGTTATCAACAGGATCATCCATACACCAGGTACTCCTACTTGTGAGATTAACCAACGACTGACATTGTATCCATGCATACCGCCCAGATAAATGAAAGAATCCTGATAATGATCCATAAAAGCAAATCCGAAGAATATGGAGAACCAGACTAATAAAAGCGTGCAGCCAATAAACCACTTCCACAAGCGGACCACACGTACACGCATCAACTTCAATCCTGCCACTGCCAGAAAAACAAGTATAAAGAAAGAGGAAATGCCGAAACAGTCGTTTATCAGATAGCTTGCCAACTGCGCTCCACGTGAACCGGCATAATTCTTCACCTGATTATTAACAGCCGCCAAATCCGCCGAACTACCGCTATCGATAATACTTTGATCGGCAGCCCCCGTAAAGAAGAAGGAAGAAAAAGCCAACAACAGGTAAACGGAAAAGATGACCAGCATCAATCCAATCACAAAATGAACAGTTTCATTCTTACATACAGCCACAATTTTACTGGGGGAAGAGGGAGTGCTTTCTGCCTCCTTATCTAATTTCTTCTTTGCCATGAGTCTTTTATTCTATTTTTATAAAATTGGAATGAGATTCTAAGCCGCAAAAATAATAAAAAAATAACGAGCACTACGCTCATTCAATCCTTTTTCTTACCTTTGCGTTTCAAATCAATATAGATCATGGAAAAAGAAAGCCAAA
>QWCN01010185.1_pt1 | contig 13017 bp, 10 predicted proteins | sample 1972711 | NCBI WGS metagenome assembly QWCN01 (sample SAMN09866707, study PRJNA288562) | Human gut metagenome isolate term1_stool, whole genome shotgun sequencing... | isolation source: gut | host: Homo sapiens | place: USA: California | reverse complement strand
CTTGGCCATGAGCGCCGCGTTGACCTGATACGGCGCGAGCGCGGCAATGCGCTCGGCCCAGACGCTCTCGGGCTCGCCCATGGAGACCCAGATGTCGGTGTAGACCACGTTCGCGCCCTGCACAGCCGCGGCGGGGTCGGAGATAAAGTCGAGCACCGCGCCCGTCTGCGCCGCGATGGCCTGACACTCCGCGACGAGCTGCGCATCGGGGAAGTAGCCCTCCGGCGCGCAGGCCGTGAAGTGCATGCCCATCTTCGCGCAGCCGACCATGAGGGAGTTGCCCATGTTGAAGCGCGCATCGCCCATGTAGACGAGGTGGATGTTTTCCAGCGAGCCGAAATGCTCCCGGATGGTCAGGAAGTCCGCGAGGATCTGCGTCGGGTGAAACTCGTCCGTCAGGCCGTTCCAGACCGGGACGGAGGCGTACTGCGCCAGCTCCTCGACGATGCACTGGCCGAAGCCGCGGTACTCAATGCCGTCGAACATGCCCGAGAGCACACGCGCCGTGTCGGCGATGCTTTCCTTCTTGCCGATCTGCGAACCGGTGGAGTCGAGATACGTGCTGCCCATGCCCAGATCGTGCGCTGCGACCTCGAAGCTGCTGCGCGTGCGCGTGCTCGTCTTTTCAAAGATGAGCGCGACGTTCTTGCCCTCGCACAGGCGGTGCGGGACGCCGGACTTTTTTTCGGCCTTGAGCTTGGCTGCGAGCTGCAGCAGGTAGTCGATCTGCTCGGGGCTGTAGTCGAGCAGCTTGAGAAAATCGTTGCCCTTGAGATTCATATCGGTGTTCCTCCTTATACCTCGGCGCAGACGGCCTTGAGCACGCCGATCGCCTGCTCGAGCTGCGCCATGGGGATGTTGAGCGCCGGCAGCAGGCGCACCTTGTTTTTCGCCGAGATGACGAGCACGCCCTGCTCTGCGCAGGCGCAGATGACGTCTGCGACCGGGCGCACGGTCTCCACGCCGAGCATCAGGCCGAGCCCCGTGACGCTCTTGACGCCCGGCGCGCCGGTGAGCGTGTCGACGATGAAGTCGGACTTTTCCTGTACGGACTGTAGCAGCGGCCCGTCGAGCCGGTGCAGGATGCTCAGCGCACCGGCGCAGCAGACCGGGTTGCCGCCGAAGGTCGAGCCGTGGCTGCCGGGGGTGAGCACGTTCTGCACCTTCTCGCCGAGCAGCGTTGCGCCCAGCGGCAGCCCGCCGCCGAGCCCCTTGGCCGTGGAGACGATGTCGGGCTGGACGCCGTAGTGCATATAGCCGTAGAGCTTGCCGGTGCGGCCGTTGCCGGTCTGCACCTCGTCGCAGATGAGCAGGATGTCCTGCGCGGCGGCGAGCTGCGCCGCACCCTTGACGAATTCCTGCGTCAGCGGGATGACGCCGCCCTCGCCCTGCACGACCTCGATCATGATGGCGGCGCATTTGTGCGCGGCCACCTGCGCCTTGAGATCGTCGAGATCGTTCGCCTCGGCATAGGCAAAGCCCTCCGTCAGCGGCAGAAAGTCGTGGTGGAACACGTCCTGACCGGTCGCGGCGAGCGTCGTGATCGTGCGGCCGTGGAAGCTGTTTTTGAGCGTGATGATGGTGTGGTATTCCGGGCCCTTGTGCTCAGCCGCGTATTTGCGCGCGGCTTTGATGGCGCATTCGTTGGCCTCCGCGCCGGAGTTGGAGAAGAAGACCTTTTTCATGCCGGTCTTTTCGCACAGCAGCTGCGCCAGCTGCGCGTCGGGCGCGGTGAAGTAGAGGTTTGAGGTGTGCTGCACGGTGCACAGCTGCTCGGTCACGGCGCGCACCCACGCGGGGTCGGACACGCCGAAGCTGTTGACGGCGATGCCGGTCGCGAGGTCGATGTATTCCTTGCCGTTCTCGTCCCAGACGAGCGAGCCCTTGCCGCGCACGATCGTGACCGGGTAGCGGGCGTAGGTGTTGGCGATGTAGGCATGGTCAAGTTGCTGTGTATTCATTTGCATTTCCTCCTTGTCCGGCAACGAACATGGTGCCGATGCCTTCGTTTGTCAGCATTTCGATGAGTATGGCGTGCGGCACGCGTCCGTCGATGATAAAGACACGGTGCACGCCCCAGCGGATGGCGTCCATGCAGCAGGTCACCTTCGGCAGCATGCCGCCGCAGATGACGCCGGACGCGATGAGTGCGTGCGCCTCTGCCGTATGGATGACGGGGATGAGCGTGCCGGGGTCGTCCTTGTCGCGCAGGATGCCGCCGATGTCGGTCATGGCGATGAGGCTCTCTGCGCCGAGCTCACCCGCGATGCGCGCGGCCGCGGTGTCGGCATTGATGTTGTAGACGTGCCCCTGCGTGTCGCACCCGACGGTGGACACGACCGGGATGTAGCCCTTGTCGAGCACGTCGAGGATGGGGCGCACGTCGATCTTCGTGATCTCGCCCACGTAGCCGAGGCGCTCGTCGCGCACACGTGCCTGGATCATCTGCCCGTCGATGCCGGACAGGCCGATCGCGCGGCCGCCCTTTTGCCCGATGAGATTGACGAGCGTCTTGTTGATCTTTCCGGCGAGCACCATCTGTACGACGTCGGCGGTCTCGGCGTCCGTGACGCGCAGACCGTCGACAAACTGCGTCTGCTTGCCGAGCTTTTGCAGCATATCCGTGATCTCGGGCCCGCCGCCGTGCACGAGCACGACCTGCACCCCGATGAGCGAGAGCAGCACGATGTCGCGCATGACAGAGTCCTTGAGCTTTTCGCTGATCATGGCGTTGCCGCCGTATTTGATGACGACGATCTTGCCGCTGTATTCCTGAATGTAGGGCAGCGCGTGGACGAGTACCTTTGCGCGCTGCGGATTTGTGATGTCCATGATGGTGTCCCTCCCGGTTCAGGTACGGTAGTCGCCGTTGATCTTCACGTAGTCATATGTCAGGTCGCAGCCCCACGCCGTTGCGCCCTCGTCGCCGGCGTTGAGGTCGACGAGGATCTCGATCTCCTTTTCGAGCAGGATCTGTTTGGCCTCCTCCTCGGAAAACGGCACGCCCGCACCGTGTGTGCACACGCACACCGTTCCGGCTGCCGAGCGGAAGAACACGTCGACCTTGTGCACGTCCACATGCGTGCCGCTGTAGCCGATGGCGCACAGCACGCGGCCCCAGTTGGCGTCCGCGCCGAACATGGCGGCCTTGACGAGCGACGAGCAGACGATGCTCTTGGCGACGGTTTTCGCCGTCGCGTGATCTTCCGCACCGGTGACGCAGCACTCGATCAGGCGCGTCGCGCCCTCGCCGTCGCCCGCGATCCGGCGGCAGAGCCAGACGGTCACGCTGTTGAGCGCGCGGCAGAAGGCCGTGAAGTCCGCGCCGGGCGCGGTGATCTCGGTGTTGCCCGCGAGTCCGTTTGCCAGCACGGCGACCATGTCGTTCGTGGACGTGTCGCCGTCGACGCTGACCATATTGAACGTGTCGCTCACGTCGCCGGTGAGTGCCGCGTGCAGCATCGGCGCGCTGATGGCGCAGTCGGTCGTGAGAAAGACCAGCATGGTCGCGAGGTTCGGGTGGATCATGCCCGAGCCCTTGGCGATGCCGCCGATCGTGCAGGTCTTGCCGCCGGCGGTGAACTGCACGGCGATCTCCTTCGGCTGCGTGTCGGTGGTCATGATGCCCTCGGCCGCCTGATCGGAGTGGTCGCCGAGCGCGGCGGCGAGCTGCGGCAGGCCGGTGCGGATGGGCGCGAGATCGAGCGGCTGGCCGATCACGCCCGTGGACGCGACGATGACGTCCTGCGGCGCGATGTGCAGCGCCGCTGCCGTGAGTGCGCTCATCTCCTCGGCGACGGCGATGCCGTCGGCGTTGCAGGTGTTGGCGTTGCCGCTGTTGCAGACGATGGCCTGCGCCTTGCCGTCGGCCAGGTGCGCCTTTGTCACGGTCAGGGGTGCGCCCTTGACGAGGTTGGTTGTATAGACCGCCGCGGCGCTGGCCGGGACGGCGCTGTAAATGAGCGCGAGGTCGCGCTTGGCTTGGTTCTTGCGGATGCCGCAGTGGATGCCCGCTGCGGAAAAACCCTGTGCGGCGCACACGCCGCCGGTGACTTGCTTCATCGGTTTTCCTCCTTACAGTTCGAGGCCGAAGCCCTTTTCCTTGCCCATGACGAGGTTCAGGCACTCGAGCGCCGCGCCGGACGCACCCTTGCCGAGGTTGTCGAACACGGCCGTGAGCACGATGCGCTCGTCGTTGCCGGACACCGACACGACCATGCTGTCCTTGCCAGACATGGCGGCGGCGGACAGGAAGCCGTCCGCGCACGCGGGGTCCTGATAGTGCACGACGGGGCCGGTGTACTTTGCGGCGTAGGCGTCCTTGATGTCCGCCATCGTCTTGCCGGGGCAGAGCTGTGCGCCGAAGAGTGCGACGCTCGTCTCCATGCCGCTGTAGAAATCCGCCACGATCGGCGCGAACACCGGCGCGTGCGTTAGACCCGGGACCGCGCACATCTCGTGCAGGTGCTTGTGCTGCTGCGTGAGGGCGTACTGCCGGGGCGCGGCGTACAGGGGGTCGGGCTCGTCTGCCTCATATTCGGCGATCATCTTCTTGCCGCCGCCGCTGTAGCCCGTGAGCGAGTAGCACGTCAGCAGCGCGTCCGGCGGCAGGATGCCCGCCTCGACGAGCGGATAGGTGAGCACGACGAAGCCGCTGGCGTGGCAGCCGGGCACGGCGATGCGCTTGGCCGTTCGGATCGCAGCCTCACGCTCGGGCGACAGCTCCGGGAAGCCGTACACCCAGCCCGGCGCGGTGCGGTGCGCGGTCGAGGTGTCGAGCACGACCGTGTCCGGGTTTTCGACCAGATCTGCCGCCGTGACCGCCGCCGCATCCGGCAGACACAAAAACGCGATGTCCGCGCGGTTGAGCATCTCGCGCTGCGCCTCGATATCGTGCCCAAGTTCCGGCGGCAGGGTCAGCAGCGTGATGTCCGCGCGCTGTGCCAGCCGGTCGTAAATGCGCAGCCCGGCCGTGCCGGAGCTGCCGTCAATGAAAATGGTTTTCTTTTCAGTATACATATGTCATCCCTCGCAAGCGAATATAAATCCATTAAGACAATAAAAATATACTACTAAGCGAATAAATATGCAATAAGCTCACGGAAAAATTCATACGATTTGTGAAATTTGAAAACATAGCTGCCAAAGGAGAAAACTGCCTTGTGCACCCTGCACATATGCGGCGGTGCATATTTGGGCGCACTGCCGGATTTTTGGGCAGCAGCGGCATAAAAAACCCGCCCGACTGTTCGGTCGGGCGGGGAAGATGCCGGTCAGATCCGGAATTCCTTGCTGTACTCGGCGTAGTATTTGTCAAAGCTGTGCGAGTGCATGGCCATGACGCTGTTGATATATTCGTGCGTGTCGAACGACTCGGACTCGAGCTCGATCATGGCGACGGCGATGTTCGAGCAGTGGTCGGACACACGCTCGCAGTTGGTGAGCAGGTCGTTGAAGGCAAAGCCGTGGTTGAGCGTGCACTCACCGGTCTGCAGACGGTCGATGTGGTGCAGCTTCATTTCGTCGCAGAGGTTATCGATCAGCTCCTCGAGCGGCTCGACGCGGTAGGCGGCGTCGACGTCGTTGTTGAGGAAGGCGGAGATCGTCAGCTCGAGAATGCGCGTCACGGCACTGAGCATGACGTGCAGCTCCCGCGAGCCGGCGGGAGAGAAGACGATCTGCTTCGTGTAGAGCTCCTGTGCGGTCTCACCGATGTTGAGCGAGTGGTCACTGATGCGCTCGAGGTCGCTGATCGTGTGCAGATACTTCGACACGTCGGCGGTCTGGCGCGGCGTGAGCTCCTTGCTCGTGATCTTGATGAGGTAGGTGCCGAGCTTGTCCCGCGGCGTGAGCTCCTTGCTCGTGATCTTGATGAGGTAGGTGCCGAGCTTGTCCTCGTAGTGGTCGATGGCCTCCTCGTCCTCCTGCAGGGCGGCGAACCGGTCGTCGTCAAACTTCTCGAGCAGGGAGAAGGCGGACAGAATGTTGTTTTGCGCCTGACGCGCCATGGAGTCGATGGTCAGGCGGCTCTGCTCGATGGCGAGCGCCGGGTGCGTGAGAAAGCGCTCCTCGAGCCGGTCTATGTCGGCGAGTGCACCGCTTGCAGCCTTGTCCGGGAACAGGACGGTGACGAGCCGCTCGAGCATGGGGATCATCGGCGTGAGCAGCAGCACGGTCGCAAAGCGGAAGACCGTGTTGAGCAGAGCAATGGACACGGTGGTCATCGTCGTGTTCAGGAACGGGAAGTGCACCGCGGCATTGATCACATAGAACACGACGCCCCAGACGAGCGCGCCGATGACGTCAATGAGCAGATAGACGTAGGCGGTGCGCTTGCCCTTGACGCTCGCGCCGAGCGAGGACAGCAGCACCGGCACGGCCGCGCCGATGGCGATGCCGAGCGTGATGGGGAAGGCGACCGAGAACGTGATCGTGCCCGTGATGGCCAGCGCCTGCAAAATGCCGACGGCAGCGGAGGCGCTCTGCAGAATGCAGGTGAACACCGTGCCGACGAGCACGCCGAGCAGAGGGTTGGAGAAGCGGGTGAGCAGGTTGATGAACGCCGCGCTGTCCTTGAGCGGGGCGACGGCGCCGCTCATTGCGGACATGCCGTACATCAGCACGGCGAAGCCGAGCAGGATGTCGCCGATGTGGCGCTTGGCCTGATCCTTGCAGAACATGTGCAGGACGATGCCGATCACGGCGACGATGCCGGTGAGCGTTGCGGTGCTCAGCAGCGACACCCAGCCGGAGCCGCTGATGTCCGACAGGCAGAGGATCCAGCCCGTGATGCTCGTGCCGAGGATCGAGCCGAGCACGATACCGATGGCCTGACGTACCTGCATCATGCCGGAGTTGACAAAGCCGACGACCATGACGGACGTGGCCGAGGATGACTGGATCACGGCGGTAACGCCGGTGCCGAGCAAAACGCCCTTGAGCGGGGTACTTGTGAGTCTATAGAGGATGATCTCCAGCTTGTTGCCGGCCACTTTTTTCAGCCCGTCGCCCATGAGCGTCATGCCGAACAGGAACAGAGCCACGCCGCCAAGCAGAGAGATCACGTTGTTGATCCCCAAATCGCTTCACACTCCCTTTGTATTGTTGATATGATTGCGCTTACCCTTCACTATATCAGAAAGAACGGCAAAGATAAATGCCGGAAGTGTCCGTTTGCATTACAAATTTCGACGAAATTTGGAGTGGTTTTTTGTGCAGAATATGCCCGTTTGGGCGGCCGTCGGCCGTCGGAATCTTGACAATGTGCACTCCGCGTGCTATATTCCTATTATAATAATGTGTATATCTGCGCGCGGCTATGCGCGCGGGGAAACGGAGGATACGATGGCAGAAGAAAAGAAAAAGATCATGATCCACACGGCGAGCGGCGACCACGTGGTCGACATGAGCGACAAGAAGCCCAAGCCGAAGTTCGGCGTCCTGCCGGTCAGCGACTATGTCGCCGCGGTGGCGGACCCCGATGCGCAGCCGCAGGCCGGCAGCGTGGGCGCGGTCGTGGCGGCGCTGGCGGCGGCGATGGGCTCGCTGGCTGTGCAGGCGCTGCGCTCGGACGACGAGGCGCTCAGACAGACGGCCGAGGAGCTGCGCCAGATGACGGACTACATGGTCTTTCAGATCGATGAGGAGCTGCGCTCGCGCGAGCCGTATGACAAGCGCAGGAACGACCCCGCCGCCACGCGCAACGATCTTGACATCGCGCTGCGTGTCGCGAGCGACATCCCGAACGAGGTCGTGTACATCATGTGCCGCTGCATCGAGCTGATGAAGGAGGTCGTCGACAAGGGCGACGACCTGACCGCGTGCAGTGCGCTCGCAGCCGTGCATCTGAGCGTGGCGGCCATCCGCTGCATGCAGGCGGAGCTGCTCTCTTACGCAAAGGAAATGGATGACGACGTGTTCGGCTACACGATCGTGCGCGAGGCCGAGCTGAACCTGGCTAACCACCAGGAGCTGATCGACGGACTCGTCGAGGAGCTCACGCGCCGTCTGACCCGCGAGAAAAAATAAGCGCAAAAAAGTAAGCGCAGAAAAAGGACGCCCGCCGGGCGTCCTTTTTCCGGTTGCAAAGCCGCGCCGCGTGTGCTATGATACACACGCAATCTTTGCAAAGTATGTATTGGACAGAGTAGGAACAGCGCGTTAAGTGCGTCGGGATGGGAAGTTGTCCGACGACGAAGGGGTACGCCCCACGGTGCTGCTGCCGCTTCCGCTGCCACCAGGGGAGACCCCGCCGTGGCAACTGTCACGAAAGGAGTCTTAAAATTGCATACGAAATGGACTGCCCGCCGCCTCGCGGCGGACGCGATGTTTGCCGCCATGGTCACGGTTCTGGCCGTGGCTGCCATCAAGACCGGCAACCTCAAGATCACCATCGAGGCGATGCCGGTGTTTCTCGGTGCGCTGATGCTCGGCCCGGTCGACGGAATGGTCATCGGCGGCATCGGCACGCTGCTGTATCAGCTCCTGTCCTACGGCGTGACCGCCACGACCGCGCTGTGGATCGCGCCGTATGTGCTGCTCGGCCTGTGCGTGGGCGCGGTGTCTGCGCGGCACGGGTACGCCTGCACCAAGCGCCAGCTCGTGCTGCTGGTCGTGCTGGGGGAGTTGGGCATCACGGCGCTCAACACCGCCTCGCTGTATATCGACAGCCTCATCTACGGGTACTATTCGCCCGTGTTCGTCTTCGGCACGCTGCCGCTGCGTCTGGGCATCTGCGCGGCGAAGGCGGTCGTGTTTTCGCTGCTGCTGCCGTCGCTGCTGCCGCTCGTGCGCCGCGCGGTGCAGCCGCACGCCAATTAACCGAACAGAAATATGGCAAGCCGCCGCTCCGACCGGAGCGGCGGCTTCCCCTTGTCAATGAACCTCGTAGAGTTTGCGCCCGCAGGCGCAAAGAAAGTTTGATCATTTTCTTCGGCGACATGTGCGGCGAAGAAAATACTTCTCAGGCTGCAAGTGTGGAATTTGTGCGCCGCCGGCGCACAAATTATGCGCGCAGCAGACTGCAGCCCCTTTGTCAAAAAGTAATACTTTTTGACAGCCTTAAACCGCCGCTCAACATGAGCGGCGGCTTTTTGCGCGGCGGCATGAAAAAGCAGTCCGGCATGTTTCATGCCGGACTGCTCCATCCAATTGGGGCGCAGCGCCCCGGTTCCCCCCTGCTGCACAAACGATCTACGCAGCAGCATTGGCACTTGGCCAGTGATCCGGCGCCGGGCATCCAATCCGGTACCGGGTGATGACGATACTCAGTCGAACTTCGGCTGCTCGAGGTAGTCGGTGTAATCGCGCAGGAACTTCTTTTCCTCCGGCTTGAGATCCAGGCCGATCGTGCCGCCCGGGTTCATGTTGTAATCGGGGTCGAAGTAGTTCTTGAGCACGCGGAACACGCCATACTCCCTCTCGCCGATGTAGCCCTCGAGCCAGGGCGCGAACATCTTGCCGATGCCGTGGTGATGGCTCACGGCCGCGCCGGAGCGCTGGATCGCGTCGAGGATCGTGGTGTGGTAGGCCTTGAAGGCGTCCTCATCCTGCATGCGGGTGAGGAAGATGAAGTACAGGTTCGCGCCCTGCGGATAGCAGTGCGACATATGCGTCGTGACGACGGTGTTCGGCAGCGCGTGGCAGATCTTGCGCACGTCCGCGTGCACCTGCTCCATGTTCGACCAGTTGACCGTGCACTCGAGGGTGTCGGTCGTGACGCCGAAGTCCATGAGCGTGTCGCGCAGGTAGGGGTCGTTGAAGCGGCCCTTTTCCCAGCTGCGGGTGACGTAGCCGGTCAGCGGCATGCCGCCGTGCTTGCGCGCGATCCTGGCGATGTTGCGCGCGACGTTGCGGCTGTAGCCCTTTTCGCCGTCGGTAAAGCCGAGGAAGAGACAGCGCTCCATGTCCTTGTAGCCGAACGCATCGAGCAGCGGCTGCAGCGGTGTCTCATCGACGTTGTAGAGCTTGAGCATGAGGTTGGTCTCCTCCGGGTCGGACAGACGGAACACGGACGAGTAGCCGCACTCGCACTGCATCATCTCGCGGGCAGCCTTCATGGCGATATCCCACGTCCTGAAGATGTAGGAGAAGCGCTTGCGGTTTTCCGGCATCCAGCGGAAGACGCGCAGCGTGACCTCGGTCAGCACGCCGAACGTGCCCTCGGAGCCCATCATGATCTGGTTCAGGTTCGGGCCGGTGGCCTCGCGGGAGTAGTGGCTGGTCTGGATGACGCCGATGGGCGTGGCGTACTTCTGGCTGAGCACGATGTCGGCGATGGTGCCGTAGTACGTGCTGTTCTGGCCGGCGCCGCGCGTGACGGTCCAGCCGCCGACGCTCGAATACTCGAACGACTGCGGGAAGTGGCCGCAGGTGTACTGACGCTTGGCGCCGAAGAGTTCGGGCGCGTTCTGCAGCGTCTTTTCCAGATCCGGACCGGACATGCCGGCCTGCACGGTGATGGTCTGGTCGATCTCGTTGAAGCTGATGACCTTGTTGAAGTTGCGGCGCATATCCAGCGAGATGCCGCCCTTGGTCGGCTCGACGCCGCGGGTGACGCTGCTGCCGCCGCCGTAGACGTACAGCGGGATGTGGTGCTCGGTGGAGTAGGCGACGATCTGCTCGACCTGCTCGCTCGTCTCGGGGTAAAGCACGACGTCGGGCACGCTGTCGATGCGCTTGTGGCGCAGACGCAGCAGGTCGTAGGCCGTGGCGCCGTAGGCCACGCTCAGACGGTCATAGTCCGTGGTGGAGAGGTTCTGCTCGCCGACGATCGCCTTGAGCGCCTCGATGTGCTCGGACGCAAGCTGCACCGGGTGATCGGGCAGCTCCACGGGGTCAAAGCCGGTGTCGTCGGAATATGCCTTGAAGTCATCGTCCGTCATCTGGAACTTCTCTTTCATGAGCGTGTACAGAGACTCCTTCGGGTATTTGAAGAAGTTCGGATCGCCCCAGCGGAAGATGGAGCGGTAGCTATTTTCGGGGGCGGGGGTGAGCAGCCAGTTCGGCTCGAATCCTTTGTACGGTTTGTTGCTCATTGTGCAATCCTCCTCTTGACTTGGATCAGTTTCTGATAGATCGGGCGCAGGCGCGGATAGATCTTGCGGTAGGCCTGCTCGTAGATTTCGTTGTAGGTCTCGTGGTTCTTTTCGTTGGGCCGGAAGGTATCCTTCACGTGGACCATGGCCTTGGCCGCCTCGTCAAAATCGGCGAACACGCCCTTGGCCACGAACGCGACCATGGACGAGCCGATGGAGCACGCCTCATGCGTCTGTGAGCGCACGACCGGCAGGCCGAACACGTCCGCCGCAATCTGGCAGACCACATCGCTCTTCGCGCCGCCGCCGCCGATGCGGATCTCATGGATGGTCAGACCCGAGCGGTCCTCCATGATGCGCAGCGCCATGTAGAGCTCCAGGCACAGGCCCTCGATGATGGCGCGGTAGAAGTGGTAGCGCGTGTGGTAATCGGAAAAGCCGATGACCGCGCCGAGCGAATCCGGATGCAGGATGCCGGCCGTCCAGTACGGCTGCAGGAGCAGACCGTCGCTGCCGGCGGGCAGGTCGCGGATGCGCGCATCGAGCAGGGCCTCGGGCGCCATGCCCATTTCCTTGGCGTCGATGGCATCGGCCGTGCCGAATTCCTTGACGAACCACGACAGCAGCCACAGACCGCGGTAGATCTCGATCTCGGGGTTGTAGTGGTCGTTGAGCACGCCGGGGTAGGCGGGCAGAAACTGCTGCGGCTCGACGTACTGCGTCGTGCTGAACTGGATGGTGGCCGTCGTGCCGAGCGAGATGGACGCCTTGTCGGAGTCGACCACGGCGAGGCCGAGCGTCTCGCAGCCCTTGTCCGAGCCGGTCGAGATGAGCGGCAGTCCGGCGGGGATGCCGGTCAGGGCGCAGACCTCTTCGGTGACCGTGCCGATGACCGTGCCGGACGGCACGAGGTCGCACAGCTTTTCGTTCGGCACGTCGCAGAAGCAGCGCGTGAGGCTGCCGGGCTTCATCCAGCGGCGGTTTTTGTAATCGAACGGGATGTGTCCGATCTGGTTCGAGGCCGAGTCGATGAGATTGCCCGTGAGCTTGTAGTTGAGGTAGGTGGGCAGCATGACGTACTTGGCGGTCCTGGCCCAGATCTCCGGCTCGTGGCGCATGATCCAGTTGCCGGCCGAGGCGGCGTAGACCACCTTCGCCGTCGGCTCCATGCCGGCGAGCTTAAAGACCATCATGTTCTTGGCAGGCATGGCGCCGTTCGGATCGACGGAGCGCTTGTCCAGCCAGAGGATGATGTCGCGCAGGGGATTGTTGTTCTCGTCCAGACACACAACGGTGTCGCGGATGACGGTGATCGTCATGGCGATCACGTCCGGCAGCAGGGCATTGCTGCGCGCACACAGCTCGCGGCAGCATTCGCACATACGGTCGAAGTAGAAGTCCGGCTTCTGCTCGGCCCAGCCGGGCTCTTTTGAAAAGTAAGGCTCGGCGTATTTGCTCTGGACGACGTCCACGATCCGGCCGTCCGGGTCGACGAGCAGGGCGCGTGCGCTCTGTGTGCCGATGTCGCAGGTCAGCACCAGCGGTTTGCTCAAGTTGATTCCCTCCTATGATATAGTTTGCTCTCTCTCCTATACTGTAAGCGATTTTCGCGCTGATTTCAATCGGGTTTGTGCTTGAGCAGACTGCTCGTGGCGATGACGTCTACGCCGAGGCCGAGTACGTCAGGAATGACCACGTCGCCGCGGCCGATGCGTTCGGTCACGGTCACGGCGCGGATGGCGTCCATGACGTCGAAGATGCGGTCCTTCGGAATGTCCGCCGATACGCGCACCGGCAGCACCGGCGCGTCGGCGAAGGCGGTGCGCACGGTCGAGCAGATGGTGCGCTTGGGCGCGGTCATCTCCGAGATGGCAAACTCCTTGCCGCGGGGGCAGGTGTTGCCGGTGACGGACCAGCCGTCGCCGTCGCGTTCGATTTTCAAGGTGCAGCCGCGCGGGCAGCCGATACAGGTGAGTTCTTT
>QWCN01005206.1_pt1 | contig 13020 bp, 23 predicted proteins | sample 1972711 | NCBI WGS metagenome assembly QWCN01 (sample SAMN09866707, study PRJNA288562) | Human gut metagenome isolate term1_stool, whole genome shotgun sequencing... | isolation source: gut | host: Homo sapiens | place: USA: California | reverse complement strand
ACAGACCCGCCAGTAAAGCAAATATTTTCATCATCATTCCTTATTTCATTTTACCCAGAATTGCACCACCCGTACCGCCAATCACGGCACCTTTAATCGCCCCTTCGAGGCCATTGCCGGTCAGAACGCCAGTGACAGCACCAACGGCGGCACCCACTTTTGCACCTTTACGCGCATTTTTACCGTCACGGCCTTTTTCTGTTACTGCACCAACACCAGCGCCAACAGCTGCACCTTTCAGTACGCCATTAACACCATTGCCAGTACTATCGGCACAGGGAACAGGCGCGTGGAGTTGCAGGGTGAGGTGCCCGGCGCGCGTGGCAGCGTGGGAGGCGAGAACGCGCTGGTGCAGCGTGTAGTCGCCGAGCGGCAGGCAGAACACGCGTGACTGCACCAGCGCGTCCTCTCCCGCGTCCACCCCGCGGCCCGCCGCCAGCACCGTACCGTTGTGGCGCAGCTCCCAGGCCTCCAGGTGGCTGTGCTGCAGACTGGCCCACTGCAGGCGCACTAGCCGCGCGGTCTCGGGACAGACTACGCGTGACGTGGGATAAGAGAGTATGCCTGAAACGGACACTGCCAGCGTCGTGTTGGCCACCGTGCGGAGCGCGCGGTGCCTGGCGGAGACGGTGAACTGCCCCGCGAACGGCTGGGTCAGCACGCCGCTCAGCACGCCCGTCGCGGGGTGGAGCGTGAGTCCCGCGGGCAGGGCGGGCACCACGGCGAAGTCCTCGTACTCGTTCACCACGGGCGCCACGGAGAGAGGGAAGTCGACCCAACCCTCCACCGCCGCGACAGGATAGCGCAGCATGGCGGGCGCCGGCTGCGGGCTGCAGCCCATGGCGATCTCGCCGATGGTCATCTCCGCGCCCGTCGCCTCTACAAGTGAGTGCTGCGCACCATGCCCACCGAAGTCGATGCGGTAGGAGCGGTAGGCGCGCGCTCGTCCGTTCATCGCGAACCTGCGCGTCTGCGAGGTCCCCAGCCACGACACATCTTGCCGCACATCCAGCACATCACAACCCGCTTCACAACCCACTTCTGACTTCGCTTCACAACCCACTTCTGACTTCACATCACAACTCTCTTCTGACTTCACATCACAACCCACTTCACGGTAACTCTCCTCGCTGCTTTGAAGACAGCCACACACCACCCAGCTCACGGGACGGGCGGCCTCGGGCTGCGCGGCGGTGATCGCGTACTCGTTCAGGTACTCGAACCGCCCTCGGCTGAACGTGAACGCGAAATCGGCCCGACTTCCGGCGATGCGCCAGGCACTCTGCCGGTTGCCGTCCAGCGCCTGGCCCAGCGGGTTGCTGTAGAAGTCCTTGGCGTGTGTACTCTTCGCCACGCCGTCCAGCAGGCGCGAGGCGTGGCGCGGGAGCATCACCGCCACGGCGTCGAACACGTCGGGGACGCTCTGAGCAATGGCGGCGTCCGTCTGGACAGCTATCACCAGCGAAGCGCCCAGCCGGTGGGCGGGAAGGGTGTACTGGAAGTAGGGGGTCTCCGTGTCGTTGAAGGCGTCCTCGTCCAATGCGGTGGGTCTGTGAGTGAGAGGGCGGGAGAGGATGCACAGGTGCTCGAAGACAGCATCTCCGTCGATGTAGAGGGAGGAGTCGTTGCGGCCGCGGAGACCCAGCAGGAGGGAGCCGGAGTATTCCAGAGCATGCGTGTCGAGGGACACGTGGATGCGGTAGAAGCGACGACCATTGTACGGAGGGAACTCACCGTAGTGCTTCACGTTCCAGTCGGAGTCGTCGTAGTCCGGGAGCATCCACGAGGACGTGTCCACCTCGTCCGCGAACAGCCAGTTGCTGTGAGCCTCGATGACAACGGATGCTATCCAGTTATGGCTGATTGTAAGGAGTACGGTAAAACTCGTATTCCCGCTCCCCGTTAAAGTCACAGGTGCCACGGAAGAGCTCGATTGAGTGATCTGTGAGAATACTGAAATACGAATCGAGTGGCCATGCGGAACGCAATCTAGGAATGAGAGTGGAGGAAAAGAGCAACCCATCCCGAGCGACAATCGTATACAGCTTCGATTTCAAGCACACTTTGTCGTAGAACACCGAGTTATCGTGCCCATAGCCGTTGAATGTATATAAAACGCTGTCACTCTCCCCATCGAAGATGAGCAGGGACTGAGACGTGGAGTCGTCCCTGAAAACAATAGAGACGGTGAAGAGATGATCACCCGGACTGCAAGAACGCACAATGCCTACCCAGTCATCATCTACCCGGAAACACACAAAAGCAAAGCAGAAACGCACAAAGCAGCATGGGCAACAGAGAAATATGCACGTCAATCCACGAAATGTGGATGGATACAGTTGTCGTTGACAAAACACAAAGGGGAGTTTCACAGCGGTGATTTGTTTTGATGTTTTTGGGTTGAATCACAGCGAGCTGTCTCGAAAGAAACAGAAGACAAGAGGAAAAGCGAAGGAAGAAAGAGATTGCGAGATGAGTATAAACACGGAGAACTAAACGAAAATACATGGCAGTGAGTAGAGAAGAGGATGCCAAAACAAGACTTCACACTCAGAGCTCCACGTGATGGGAAGACTCTTGGGAACAACTGGAATACAGCGGGGAAAGCGCCTCGTCCGATTTGTCAAGGGGAACGCTTTGAGCAGAGCCAGGGAGAGATGGCTGATTCGGAAGAGGACACTGATCCAAATCACTAAAACCGCTATAAATGGACATCTTCGAGTAATAAATAAGTCGCGCTTTAGGAATGGAGTCATCCGACATCCCCTGACAAAACTGAGTCACTTGGATCCATTTCGAGTACGGAACCGGCGTAGTATTCAAATAGCTAAGACATGGCGTTGGAGATGATGAGTCGCTGCTTAAGGGAGTCGGAGTCCATGGGAATCCGGGTTCTGACTTCTCAACAGGCTCCACTTTCTCAGGTGCGGGACGAATGGGAAGATAGGAGCGAATCCTCTTGGGCGCAAAAAAGGGAGGTTTCTTCTCGTTTCTTTCCATATCCCTCTTCCGCTCTACGAATAACGCAGTAAACTGAGAGCCACCATAGTAGCGCTTCATTTGAGTCTCGCGACAGCTATCACAAATAATACACAGCCCTGCACTGTTCTTTCGGAGGAAACACCGAATGGGCTTCGTACAGTGGCATTGACGACACTCCTTAAAACCTGGAGCGGATGCGAGAGATCCACTCTTTGAGTTCAGATTCATAAGGGACAGAGATAGAGCGCAAAAGGGAAAAGAGAATAGCAGGTTACCACACGGCTGGTCACTTCATTGGCGTTCCACTTTTCCTAACCCTTTTTGGCGAATCTCCAAAGCCCATCATAATTCATGGAGCCCTATCCCCTGCACTCACGACCCTCCAACTCACCTCTGGTAGTACTCTCGGCAGTCCCTGAGAGAATGGAACACATTGGAACACAACTCAGAATCATCTGAAAAAATTACCCACACGTTCTCTCCACTCTTCTGAAGTGAGCAAGCGGTAGAACTGCAGTCCAATCATTAATAAACAAACACAGAGCTAAACCACGCACAACTACACACTTTCCTCCTTGGAGTCGCTGGGAACGACCATCAGGGACGGGGACTGGATAGGCTTCTCGCCGCTGTCCTCCTCCGAGTCAGCAGGCACAACCACCAGCTGGGATGACGCTTGCGCTTCATCTGCCGCAGCCTCGGATGTCTGCGAGGCCTCCGATTCCTTCTCTGCAGCAGCGGCGGCCGCCGCGGCCTCCTCCTTAGCCTTCTTCAGCGTATCCGCTCTTCTCTTCGCCTCCTCCTCCTCGTACTCCTTTATCAGCACATCCTTTGTGGCCAGCCAACTCGCGTACGAAATGTTCTTCGTCACAATCTACTCCGTCAGCATATACGAACGCAAGCAACCAATTGCGCATAGGCCGGCTTGAGATTCGCCATGTCCTTCTTGGAGAACCCCAAGTCCGCCAAACTCTGTTTCATATCCTGTGTAATCTATTCGTCAGGCAATTACCCCAAACAGTACCATAAATGCAACTTGGGCGGCAGCCTTTTCCTTTTTTCCATGAACCAGGTGGTCCCATGCATTCTGCAGTTTGTACTTCGTTTTGGCATAGGAGCCAACAGTGGAGATGTACAGCGAGCTGTTTTTCCTCAAACACGCTTTATATGCCGTAACGGCCGACTACTATTCATTACTCTAAGGAGTTGCTTACGCGTGTCACGTCCCCCTCCGCGTGAGAGAAGGAGCCCCAGAGATTGCCCCGGAAGGACGTCCGCTTATAGACAGTCTTCTGTCCCTTGATCCACAACTTGAGGAAAGAGCCCGTGCAACGAAACATTTCGCAGACGATTTCTGAACGGAAGAAGTCGCGCCATTTCCCCTCCCAATCACCTGAGAAGGAGAAGTGCGTTCCGATGCAAAGGAAGAGTGAAAAAGAAGCGGGATAGCCCTTCCAGAATCACAGAAAAACACAACATGAGCGCGCTAACGTCCGTTTCAGAACAGAAGGAGATTTGCAACGACATATACAAGCAGTTTTCGACTCTCGTGACACAGCTGACCGATTTGTGTGCGAACTCCGAATCCAAGCTGGAGGAGTACAAAAGGAACCTGGACACCACCACTATTCCCGAAATTGTTTGTATGGAGGGCGGAGCCTAAGTCTTTAGCTGATCGATGATTTCATTGAGAAACGGAAGACGATTCTCGCAGAACTGAATAAAAAGGCAGAGCAGGCCAAGTCTTACTTTGCCATCATCGATTTCGTTGAAGTTGCCACAGTACTCTCTCGTAATGGGTAGGAAGCAATGACAGAGATCGAGAAATCCATGGACCGGTTAGAGGCGCAGTGCGGCGAAGTCATCAAGACTTGCCAGGACAGAAGACCCAAGAAGTCGTTCACCCTATTTGTTGGACGCTCCCTCTCCAGGTTATGCATAGAATAAAAAGGAACAGTCGGGCACGGATGTTCCTCCTCCGATGTGGTCCCACCCCGATTATGTATTCAACGCGGATGCGATGATCACACAGCTCAACCAGGTGAAGGAGGTGAGCGCGGCTGCTATGCAGGCAAACATGGACGCGTACGTGTGTTTGTTCAACAAAGCCACTCTAAACGGAACTAGCGGAACTCGATTCGGAGCATACAGCGTTATCGCCACTCCGATCCGGCCTCATCTGCAATACACGTCTGAGAGACGCCACAAAGCCCTCGTCATTCTCCATCCATAGCAAAAACTGTGCCTGCTGGAATGGCGACAACGCCGCGAGAATCCCCTGCATCTGCTTCTGCATCGACTCCATGTTCTTCTCCACCTTCTCCTGCACCCTGTTCACGATGTTCAGCACCGTCGCAATGTTCTCCTGCTGCCGCTTCAGTCCGCCGCGACTGCCCACGATCTTCCTCTTCTGCTCCTCCGACAGCTGCAGCACCGAAGACAGCAGGTTCCAGATCCCGCCGCCGTACTTCAGCTCGTTCAGCCGCTCGTCGTAGAACTCGTCGTCCTGCCCCATCGACCACAGGCACATCTTCGTCATCTACGCTCGACACGCCCCCACGCCCCCACCTGCGTCGGCAGCAGCAGCATCTTCAGCTGCTCCAGGTGGTAGTGCGCGGCGGTCTTCCGCTGCTGGCCCACCTCGCTCCACTCCTTGTAGTACGCCGCGATCTCCCCGTGGATCCGCTCCTCGTCCCTCCTCCGCACGTACTCCCGCAGCCGCGACAGGAATGCGCCGTGCGAGTTGGGGCCCTCCTCGCTCTTCGCCCGCTCGCTCATCTTCTCCACCTGCAGCCGCAGCTGCTGGTTCGCGCTGCGCAGTGACTGGATCTCATTCTCGATCGCCTCCTTCCGCTCCTTCTTCCGTCGCCGGCAGTTCTTCGCCGTCTCGCGGTTCCTCTCCAGTCGGCGCTTCTTCCGCTCGGACTCCTTAGTCTCCTGGGAATCGCCAGCGCTGATCGTGCAGTGGAGATCCTCCGCCTCCCTCTTCACCTGCAGGGCCGGTGCAGAGAGCGGGAGGAGGTCGTCCGGTAGCGGGTCTTTGAAGAAGCTCGGCTCTTCCTTGACCGTGATTCCCCTGGTGGCTTGAGTTTGTGTTGCGGGAAACGAATCGTCTGTGAACGGGAGCATGGGAGAGCTCTTCGGCAGCAGCGAGAGGGGACTGGGCGCCGAGGGAGGGAACAGTGGACTTCCCACTGCAAATTACGCTCACCACGCCACCGTTACTATATCCGTGCATTGGAGACGATTGCATCCGGAGCTCGTCCTCATTTCCCGGCACAAGCTCCGTGGCCATCATCAGCCACGATCCAACCTCTAGAATCCATGAATGCTGCCAAAAGAATCGCACCCTTGTCGAAGAGAGGCACCTGCTTCTTCTCATCCCTTCCAGAGACGAAAGAAAGCATCGAATCCAGTTGTGAGGTGTCCATTGACTCGCTTTCTTGGTATGAATCTGTTCGGCAATTCGCCTAGGGACGACGTAGCCCGCTTTCGTAATGGCCAAAAGCAGTTCCGATTTCTGTTGTCTCTTTGCTTTTTTCTACAACTCTATCCTTTCATTCCCATTGTTGTGGCAGTGCAGTAGGAGAAAGAAGAGCGTGATTGAAATTCATCTGTTCATACTCTGGAATGGGGATTGATGTTGGAATAGGCACGCTATTACAAACAGAATGAGATGGAATTGAAACACTCTTGTCATTCCATTGACCCATTGGATTTGATTGTTTCATTGAATCGTCCCTATACACAGAACTGCACAGTACAATACAATTCCACAATCCACAGCTCTTCTTCGCCGCTGATCCCCTCTAGTGCTCGCAAAATGGAGTCTGGATACCTGTGGTCCGTTACGCTAACGCGTAGCAATGCGTCTGGAAAGTGTGAGACGCTGCGAATGGAGCTCCAGTTTGCCCTCTACGCAAAGACGAAGAATATCCTTCTGTACTTTGGTGAGGTGTCAAAGACCACCATCAGCAAGAGCATCGTGTGGAAGCGGAGCGTGGCTGACGCGTAGATGAAGATTCCCTGTTCATACCCTATGCATCTTCAACCGTAGTCGATCAACGCGACAACTGGAACATCGAACTCGGACTCTCTCAACGGAAGATTGGATTCCTTCAGAAGAGCGTTGATTTGAAGGCAAATATTTCCAGTAGAATCAGAAGCTGCTCATCATCAATTTCAAGGCGGTGACGGAAGGGTGTGACTGTGTTGCGGTAATGCGAGAGATGGGCTACTCCATGACAGTTCCCGCCTCTGCGATCATCCCTCAACTAACCGTTCCCGTGATGAACGAGCTTCCAAGCGAACCGGAGACCGTGATCGAGCCAGAAGAACTCCAGAAGAAGGAGGCGCCTGAAATAGGCTCTGTGGTGGAAGACATGAGCAACGAGAGTGAAGCAGCGATGAGGGAACGAATCACTGCCATTCGCCAAAACCCCCACTACGCCTCCTTGGTGACGCGAATTCGGGCAATTCTGGACGCGGACAACAAACAGGCGCAATAGCATAGTACACGTTACTTCCCCGCACGCTCACCGAAAATCTGTTTCTTTCTATACTCGGCTTCTTGTTTGATAAAGTTCATATCGGGCACGAAGTTGGTCTTCCGGTGGCGTGTCACCTTCTCGATGCTCTTGTAGATGTCCATCATGTTCCCTCTACCCCTCACGTCCCTCGCCTCCTCTCACCCCTCCTCCTCGAACCGAATCAGCTCCGACGTCAGGAACGAGATGCTCGGCAACTACCCCTCACTCGCTCCTCCCTCTCCCACTCCCGGCGTGATGAACCGGTACTCCACCTTCACGCCCAGCTCGCCCAGACTGCTCAGCAGCTCGCGCAGACCACACACCTCCTGCGGCACCAAGAACGCGCTGCTGAAGCAACTCTAGCCCTCACGCCACATCCACACGCCCACCTGGTCCGTGCCGAAGGGAATCAGCGGCAGCAGGCTCCGCACCTTGTTCACCAGCCGCGCCTTCGCCTCCTCGTACTGGTACGACAGCACCTCCCACGACTTCTCCGCGAAGGCCGCCTCGTACTTCTTCTGCACCGCCGGCACCATGCGCTCGATGGTCATCTCGCTGTTGTACACGGAGCTCAGCACGTGGTCCGGGTGGCGGTGCGCCTCCGCGATGATGGACGGCAGGTGCGCCGTCATGAATCCGAAAGCGGGGGACACCCCCAACTTGCTTGTCTCGTTGATCTGCGAGTGAGGAGGAAGAAGAGGAATCACGGAGTAGTCGACGATCTCGTTCACCTGCGGCATGGGGTGCAGGCAGAAGGCACTGCGGTTGTCGACGCAGAGCGAGACGTCCTGACGGACTCTCCGAAGCCGCGAAATGATCTGATGAAGGGGAGTGATAGCTCCCGTAAACGACTCGACGTGCATAAAGATGACGTGCGTGACCTTCTCGCGGAAGACCACGTCCTCCGCTGCTTCTTCGGGGTCCATGGGGAGAATCGAGGGATGGCAAGCCCAGCTATGTCTGAATCCATTTTAGTATTCTGCACTCGGTGGGAATTCCCTTCGCCAGCGCCCGCTTGGCAATGGCATCTCCATCCGGTCCATTGGACACGACGAGGAGTCTGTCCGTCTTCTTATCGATGCTACTCGTCAGCAAAAACGAAAAATTGTGCGTCTCCAAATAGCCGTCGAGCAGACTCGATCCGGTAGCGGAAACAAGCGTAGCGTAGCAGTTCTCCTGCTCCTTCTTCAAAACCGTCTCCAGCATATAATCTGATTCTAAAAACGCACGAGTAAGGGAACCCTTGAACGACTTGGCGGATTTCTCCTCAATGGTCGCAAAGCAGCGAACCTGGCGGGAAACTGGCTTCGCTATCGATCGAAGTACACTTCCAGCAAAAGGAAGCATGGAGGTGATTCCAAACTGGCGAGAAAAAGAGCAGGGTTGCCACTTTTCCTTATTCATCCATCACCCAGTCGTTCTTCTTCGTGGAACATGTCGGACAGAGGAAACGCAGTGATCGTAGAATCGCCAAGATACAAGAAGATGAAGCTGATCTGCATTTTGGAAGGGGCTTGTCTGGAGACGGTGAAGACAAAGAAGGTTGGTTTCACTGCGCATTGTCATGATGTATAGGGGTTCACGCTGCTCAATTCGGATGACCACCAGTCACTTCACAAGAAGCTGAATCTGGACCCTGTAAATTCCAGACCCGATATATGCCATCAAGTAGATTATGCTACTTTCTCCTAAGCACCAGAGTCTGCTTGCATTGCTGGATAGTCCTCTGAATAAGGCCGGTCAGATGCAGGTTGGTTGTCATGACGGAGTGTAAACACGCAGGTCTATATTCACACAACCAAGAATCAGCTGATCGAGATCAACTCCAACATCCGTATTCCCAGAACATACAAGCGTTTTGCCGGTCTGATGGGTCGCCGCAGAGGGCTGAAATGATCGATAGTGCAGCTGCTTCACAAGGAGAAGGTGAAGACCACCGAGAACGACGCGACGCTCATGAAGGTCCTTCACCAGAGCGTCACCTCTGTCATTCCCGTGGACAGCCGCCGATTCGGTAGGGGTGCGCTGAGCGGGTGAAGAATAGCGACTTCCGTGACGGGACGGCAAGTGGACCCGCTGGAGTTCGCCCAGGTGCTCAGCAACGTGGACGATCCGGCCATCCACTCGGATACCATCGTTCTCACCTTCGGCTGCTTTGCTTCTGGAAAGGCGATTCCGAACTACGTTGTTGCCGTTGCGAGGATTGACGGATAGACAGAAGAGACCATTTCCGTTTCCAATTATCCTGTTCGAATCAACGGGCATGCTGACTGTGTAGCTCAGTACGGCGGTGACGATTTCGAAGCTGGTGAACGCCTTCGAGCATACGTGGGGCATTCTGTAGTGTTTTCTTTAGTTTTCGTTGTTTGTTGGACCGTGAAAGGCCATGGACCGAGTGGGAGTGGTGTGCGTATTCTGGAGCCTCCTTTTCTTCTCTGTGTGTATTGCGGCCCTTCTCGTCGGAATGATGCGTAGATGCTGTTCCCGCCTTTCGAGTGGAGTACTCCAACTACCTGGGCATTATTGACGCCGGAAGGTGAGTGGTTCTCGACTTTCCTGAGGATCCATGCTAACGCCCCTGTAGCACCGGCAGTCGTTTCTACCTATTCAAGATAAGCAGAAACGCGGAGAAGGAGATCACCAAGATGGTCGAAGTGTACTCGGACGAGTGTCAACCCGGAATCAAGTTTGCGGCGTGAGCATCACACTCACCGACTAGTTCTTACAAGAATGATCTAGACCACGTGTGGGCTCCTCTCTACAAGCTGATCAAGGGTTCGGAGAGCCGCATTTCCCCGCCTGCGAGGTGCATTCTCCACAGCTGTCATCACTCATAGAAATATTCCTTTGTATATCTATGCCACGGCGGGAATGCGCGTGCTGAGCAAGAGCGACCAGAACGCGATCTACAACGCTATCTTTTCCCACTACCTCCAGTCAGACCTCATCTTTTACATGAAGCGCAACATGCTTCAGACCATCGACGGCGAGATGGAGGCCCTGTACGGCTGGATCACGGTGAACGTCCTCGTACCCTTTTTGGTGTATCGTTTCCCCTAGAACAACCGCATCACTCCATCTTTGCGATACACCGCCGCGGAGACCATCGGCTCGCTCGATCTCGGCGGCGAGTCCACGCAGATCGCCTACCAGCACGTTTCCCGCAGCGCCGGCGAGCCGGTCGATTTCGCTCATGACATCTTCTCCAAGTCCTTCCTCTCCTTCGGCGCCAAGGAGGCGCAGTTCCGCTACGAGAACTACATCATGAGCAACCGCGCCGTGCTGCGCGCCGCCATCGACTCCCGCACCAACAAGCTGAACGTGCCCAATCCGTGTAGCCATCCTGGCTTGGTGGGCGCCACGCCCACCTACGAGGGTCTGTACCACGAGGGCACTGGAAATGTGGGGGCGTGGGGGGGAGGTGAGGCGTAGCTGGAGGAGTGCGAGGCGATCCTCACGCGACTGTTGCAGGGCGAGTCGGAGTGCACCGACACGGCGGAACACAGTGGGGATTCCGACGTGGTGTGAGGGATAGAGTGCTCGCTGTGGTCGCTGCCGATTCCGCAGATCCGCGGAGATTTCGTGGCAATGTCGCTGTACTTTTACGTGATCGACTTCGTGAAGGCGGCCTACCTGCTGGAGGAGGCGGCGCACCCGTCGGTGGAGGAGCTGAAGTCCTACGGGCGGTCCTTCTGCGCGATGCGATGGAGCGAGGTGAAGGCCACGTTCGGCGGCAAGCACCGGTTCACGTCGGAGGAGGTGCTGAAGCAACGCTGCTTCCAGGTGGGTGAGGCGTGGCAGCTCGAGCGTAGATCGCATACATCGTGACGCTGCTGGAGCAGGGCTATCGTCTGAACGGGAGCGAGGTGGACGGTGCGCCGCACGCGGTGGCATTCCTGAAGACGATCAACGGCGAGAGCGTCGACTGGACGTACGGCGCGGCGCTGTACAAGGGCAGGAACCCCGTACCGAAGCCGATGCGCGGCGTGTGGGTGGCGGTGGTGGCGTGCGTGGTGCTGTGTGTAGGCGATGTGAGGGCGTGACGAGCGTAGTTTTTATGTCTGTTCCTGTTACTGCGCCGACAGTCGGGTCTGCGTTATCGCGTGGTTGGAACTCTGTGGTCTGTTTGTTTCACTCACAACTGTTTCTCTCACCACAGTTTCACTCGCAAGTCGCAACAAACACAGCACGCACTCGATGTTACATACGCCTCCAGCTCCGCCTTGAACGCCGCGCTCGTCTCCACCTTCTCGAAGTACTGACCCTCCTTGTCGTTCAGCACCACCCACGCCTGCGGGATGCCCGTCAGCTTCAGCGGCGTGTACATCATGTGGTGCAGCACCGCCCACTGCCGGTCCTCGATCGTCAGCAGCGTGTCGCACACCAACAGCGGCCGCGTGAACTGCCCGATCACCGCCGTCGTGTCCAGCGGCGACGCGTAAATGCGCACCGCCTCCTCCGCGGCCACCTTCCTGAAAGTGTACGCCTGCGCGTGCACGCAGAACATGCGCTCCTCGCTCTGCACCGCCACGCACACCTGCTCCAGCTCGATTGCGTACCGCCGGCGGCACTTGTCCGTCAGGAACCCGTACTGCACGCCGTCGAACCACACCTCGTTCGCGAACTCGATCACGCTCTCTGCCGTCACCACCACCTCACGCGCCTACCCGCGGGGATCTTCGCCACCACGCTGCTCGGACTCGTGTAAGACGTCAGCACCGGTAACTCCACGCACGAGCGACAGAGGTGCGTGCGGATTTCCGTGCGCTTGTTGGTGGGTGCGATCTTCAAATCGTCTGCGCGTCACACCCCCCCAATACCCCCACATTTCTTCTGGATGTGGCTGATGCCCGAGATGACTCGCTCCAGGTTCACCGTCGCCACGTCCAGCTTCTTCAGCCACGGGTGGTCCAGGCACTACTGCTCACTCCGCTTCGCCTCGCCCACCTGCGAGGCGGTCAGCCGCTGCGCCGGGTCCACCAGCAGCAGCGAGCGAATGAAGTCCTTCGCCTCGGCGCTGATGCAGTCCCACTCCGCGGGGTAGAACTTGTACTCCCCCGCGGAAATGGCGCGCAGCCGCTCCACGTCGTTGTTGGAGGGAAAGGGCGGGTACCCGCACAGCCTACGCGTGATGTTGTTTCGCGGGGATCACAGGATGTAGGCGATCACGCCGATGCTCCACATGTCCACGGCAGGCCCGTACGGCTTGTGGCGCAGCACCTCCGGCGCCGTGTATCCGGGCGTGCCGAGCGAGGTGGTGAGCAGTCCGTTGCGCATGGAGGAGGAGAAGCCGAAGTCGGTGAGCTTGATGGAAGCGAGGTCAGTACCGCTGCAGGTGACTCTGCGGAAGAAGACTCACTCCACTAACAGGATGTTTTGCGGCTTCAGGTCGCGGTGGACGATGCCGTGCGCATGGCAGTACTGCACGGCGGACACGAGGCAGCGCGTGATCTGCTGCGCGTCCGACTCTGTGAACTGCTGCCGCTGCTTGATGTAGTCGAACAGCCGG